>OBXZ01000872.1_pt1 | contig 19402 bp, 15 predicted proteins | sample 1538171 | NCBI WGS metagenome assembly OBXZ01 (sample SAMEA2580161, study PRJEB22360) | human gut metagenome | biome: human gut; feature: human-associated habitat; material: faeces | place: Denmark | collected 2008/2010
GCGACTGCATGGCATCACGCTTCTCCTCTATCCGGTCAAACACGCCCACCACCTCGTAAGCCCCTTCAATGACTCTGTCCACCACATTTCCCCGGTGCGGAACACGCACTTCCCCCAGAGACTGACCACAGACGCATCCGTTCTGGCAGACGAACCTGAAGTAACCCGGCAGCATCTGGTAGCTGGAGGTACCGTCATGAGAGTTGAGCAGAATAATTTCAGGGACATGTTCTCCGTTTATCTCTCCGTTACGGCGCAGGCGCAGCATGTGTTTTGTGTATCCCCGGCGGCCCGGGTCGCGCACACAGGTCTGGCAGGCGAAGAATGGCTGAAAGCCTTCCCGCTGCAGACTTTCCAGCACGGTGATGGTGGGAATGTACGCATACCGTTTACTGCGGGAAGTATGCCGGTCTTTACCGAAAATACTGGGAACATAGTGCATCAGTTCTTCGTGTGTCAGCGGACGGTCACGGCGTATCTGGTTTGCAGCATAACCAAAACGACTGGCTAGTCGCATAATTTGCTCCTTATCGGTGGTTAAGATTTACTGGTGTAATAAATGAAAAAGCCACGTCTCCCGGAGAAGACGCGGCCTGACAAATGAAATGAATGACGTTTATTGTCTGAGAAGCCCTTCACTGGTGAGCTGCGTATTTTCATGGAAGGAGATCACCCAATATCCCCATCGGGTAATAACCGGCCAGACTGTGATCAATTCAGATGCCATTTGGCAGCAAAAGGGGCTTCGGGCAATAAACGTGATGCACAACCCGGCATATCTGTTGATCCCTGAAAGTAAAAGGCCCCGGTCATAATGACCGGGGCCTGAAGGGGAGTGACCTGATTATCAGAAAGTCACGTTCAGTGTGGCCTGACCGTTATAACCTTCAGCGCTGCTGCCGCTGACACTGTGGGCATAACCGGCCTGAACGCCCAGGGTGATATTTTCCCGGACACGGGCTTCCAGTCCGGCCTGCAGGTCCAGTGACGTGCCATTCCGGGACGGTGAGAACGTCATGTTACTGCCGGCTGCGGCTGTACCCATGCTCATGTCTCCCCGGGAGCTGAAGGTGCGGATAACAGAAGGCTGTACCCACCAGTTCACCGGCAGTTCACGCACACTGTGTTTTGCACTGTCGTGCAGGGTGTCACGGGATGAGGTGCCTTTACCAAAGTTCATATCGTTGTGGCTGCCCAGACGGAAGCCGGCACGCACATGTTGTGCACTGCCATGCCCGAACTTCACATAACCGGCGTTATCCTGGCCGTCATCCAGGGAGAGTCCCTGCCAGGTGTACTGCAGTTGTGGCTCCAGCATCAGGTTGTCAGTGATACTGAAGGGCAGACCGGTTTCCAGTGAGCCCAGCCAGCCCCAGCCCCGGGCGCGGAAGTCGTTATTGTCCGATGACGCTTTCATGCTGTGGCGGGTTCCCTGTGCCACAATGTCAGCCCACAGGCCGGAGGACGTGTGTACCAGATGCAGGTATCCGCCCAGGCTGCCGGCATCATCCCGGACCGTGCCGGCGCGGGAGCCGTCATCATCCTTAACATCAACGGAAGAATGGCCTGCAGCACCATACACTCCTGTCGTCAGTGACATACCGGCAACCTCTGTTCTGAGCAGGTCACCCTCCAGACGGACGAAGCCATAGCTGCCGTTGCTTTCCGGCGTGGCCCCACGGGCAATACCACCGTTGTTATCGTGCCCGAGATGACCGCCCTGAATGCTGAGACGGACGCTGTTATTTTCACCGCTTACACCGCTCTGATGGCTGCGGGAGCCTGCCAGAATCCGGTCATAGTCCATTGCCTGTGTCAGCATGGAGGCATACAGGGGGACTTCAGCACGATAAGCATTTTCACTGCGCAGGTACCAGTCTTCATCGCTGTCACGGTTCAGGGTGTAGTTAAAGGCGCCGGCCTGAAGCGGGCGACTCAGGGCAAACGCACCTTCTTCTGTGGTGGCACCATTCTGTGCATCCACAACCCGGATACCCTGTCCGGAGGTTGCCACCCCGAGGTTACTGTTTCCGACATTTGTAAACGCAAGCCAGGTTTTGCCGGTTGCCTGACCACCATTAATCACCAGCTGGTCAGAGGCATTGCTGCCATCAAGGCGAACACGCATATTGATGGTGCCACCCTGACCGGTGAGGTTACTGGTGGTCAGTTTATGGAACGTTACCGGGGAGTCGCCTTTTGCAACAGCACGGCTCAGTGCGGCATCCGGTGTCGTCTGATTATCAAAGCGAATCTCTCCGGCGTTAACAATATCGCCGGTACTGACCACATCACCATTCAGTACCATACTGGCGCCTTTACTGAGCTGTGTTCTGCCACTCAGACTTCCCCCGGCGGCCAGCGTCAGTGTTCCACGATGTCCGACAGTGGTGTTGCTGGCCAGTCCTCCGGCATTAACCGTAAAGCTGCCGCCATTTTCCAGCAGCAGGCCGCTGGCCTGACCGGATATGCCATCAATACTGAACTTACCGCTGGCATTGGTCCCCTCAACAGTGGCACCACTGTCTGCAATCAGGGCACCACCGGATGTCATGGTGACATCTGTTGCCTTACCACCGGCAGACACTGCCAGGGTACCGCCGTCATCCACCAGTGTTTTCCAGGCTGAATGGCCCTCCAGTACATCCAGGCGACCACCGGACTCCAGAACAACACCGTCAGCATTACCGTTTTCCACAGTGAAATTGCCCAGACGGTTGCTGCCGGTGACGGTTGCCGCCGTACTGGTGACCAGTGCGCCGCCCTGCGTCAGGGTGACATTCGTGGCTGTACCACCGGCGTTCACCTGCAGTTTACCTTTCTGGTTAACGGTGGTGAAATCCGCCAGACCACCTTCCTTGATAATCTGCCAGCCGTCACTGTTAACAACAGTGTCAGATGCTGTACCTCCGTTGTGCACATACTGGTACCCCCCATTCAGCGTGGTATCCAGTGCGTGACCATGTACAGTCTGGTCGCCGCCGGCATAAACCACAGTGGTATTTGCCGTTCCTTCAGCAGCCACAATCTGACGACCATTTTTATTGATGGTGGTGCGTACGGCATCTCCGTAGACGGTCTGCCCGGTATCACCATTTTCCGCATCCGGTCCTCCTTCCGCGCCGGTATTCACAACCGTGTCGGTTGCCATTGCACCGGATTTGACGGCCTGCCAGCCCTTCTCATTAATGACGGTACCCGTTGCAATCCCGCCTTCATGTACCCACTGCTCACCGCCGTTCAGAGTGGTGTTCACTGCCTGCCCCTGAAGGCTCTGTCCGCCTCCGGCACTGATAACCGTGTCTGAAACGCTTCCTCCGGCATTCACTCTCTGAAGACCACCACCGGTGACAGTAGTGTTGTTGGCGATACCGCCATTTTGTATCCATTGCCCGCCGGTATTGGCCTCGTTATCCGGCCCATACTCCAGCCCGGTACTGATGGTCATTCCGTTGGCCGTACCGAGGACAATCTGGTTGTCATGATTTGTCAGTGTTCCGCCGTTCACGGTTTCTCCCGCCTGTACAACCGTGTCAGCAGCCAGTGCCGGGACTGACGTGACAGCAGCAAGAGACAGAGCAACCGCCACACCGGCGCCTTTTCCCCGTGAGCGTGCCAGTTCGGAAGCCACCACCAGGGTGCCTGTAATGTGATTCCATACCAGCCTGTAGCTGGTGTTCAGATGTCGTTTCATCAGCTTTTCCTTACAGAGGGTGAATAAAAAAGCCGGTACCCACAAATGTGGATACCGGCAGGTACAAAACAGCATGGTCAGATAAAGTGGTTTTTCCCGGACATAAATGCTTCCCCTCTCTCATCCGCCAGAGAAGTATCAGTCCGTTGTGTGCAATTCCGTTCTGCATGATGAAGAGATTCAGCTGCCTTTTCGCAGGCCATTAACCACTATAAACGATCGATGGTAACGATCGATACCTGTTTTATCGATCGTTTTATTCTATTAATAACAAGGCAGCCACGCAAGAGAAACAGGAGGGGTATGAGGTGTTTGTGTCATGTTTTCAGTTGGTTAACGCAATGTAATCAGGCATTTCCCCTGGCAGAGTGTTCAGAAGAAAATCCAGTTCCATACAGCGCGGGCAACAGAGACCACCGTGTCACGGACGGCACGCAGAACCGTGCATGCAACAGAGGCAATACAGACGCTCTCCGCCGTGTCAAATATCCGGTCCACCGCACCGGTAAACTGTTCACGGGCCTGAGCGCGGACAGATTCCGTGCGCAGCTCGTCCTGCAGGCGGGTCATCAGGGGACTGGCGGCATGGTCGGGAAGCGCTGTCATGAGCGCACTGACCAGCGTATCCAGTTCCCAGCCGGTGCGGACCGATACGGCAACAACCGGATGTACGGGCCGGAACAGACGGAATACCGCCTCCGTTTTTTCGCGAATGTTCTGTGCCTGTGCAGGAGAAGGCTGAATACCGGCCATATCCCATTCATGGCAGGGCTCCGTTTTGTCGGCCTGCGTCACCACAAACAGCACCTGCTGATGTCCCCGGTGCAGGATGTGTCGCCAGAAATACTCATCCACAGACAGGGCACGGTCATCGGCTTTAATCAGCCACAGTACCAGGTCCAGTTCAGGCAGAATGTCACGGTACAGGGCTTCATACTCTGCATCCCTGTCCCGGCTCTCGCCCACCCCGGGCAGGTCAGTGATAACCATGTTGTGACCATGGCCACTCAGACGGAAGCGCCGCACTTCCCGGGTGCCGGCGTGAACATCACTGACCGGGGTGACCTCCCCCTGAAACAGTGCATTACAGAGTGAGGATTTACCGGCCCCGCTTTTCCCCATAATGCCAATCACGGGTTCGTGGCTGGTGAGTTTGCGCAGATGTTCCAGGATGTGACGGGAAAGTGAATAAGGCAGGGAGGAGAGCGGTTTTTCAATTGCCTCAATGGCATCAGACGGATTCATACATGTATTCCCGGTGAAAAAAGACAAAACCCCGCACACAGGAAAGGAGGCGGGGGATTCACGGAGATAATATATGTCTGAAATTATTTAGGATGTGCCAGACATACAGCAAAGGAGAGAAGTATTCGGCCACGCCTCCCTGCCATGAATAACCCGGAGTCCACCGACTTACTTACGGGCTACCTGAGCCACGCGTTTGCTGTAGAATAGCCCCTGATGATTCATACCTGAACCAGGAAAACGAATTAAAAATGACAGGCATTCAATAACGAGCAGGGCTGCAACACCAGGTAGGGCAAATGGTCAATGATGTCAGAGGGTCTGTCGACGGATAAGATTTTAAACAGTACATTTTGGGCGCACTTTTCTACCGTTTTATCAGCGAAAAATTTTCCAGCCATATGGAATATTGTCGATCAAGATGTTGTAAAAATATCCAGAAAAAATATTTCAAAGGCATGAAAGAACTTGCTGACAAGAAGTTTATTGCAGAGACCATGATACAGAACTATTACTTTATTAACCCAGGCTATATGTTTAATGGTCATCGCTTGACCTATATGAAGACCTATTACCTGAAGGATAAAAACGAATAAATAATAATAGAGAGATTCCTGTGAAGTAATTTCATATTAATTATCAAATGGTAACTAACTATTTAATAATACATGGCGAATGGACTGTTTTAATTAATATATTAGCTCAGACTTAACCTGAGACAGCTATGACACAAAAGCCAGAGCTATTTTGATGGTTTGGGTTTGCTCTGCCCTAAGAGCAGGTATGATGGGTAACAGTCTGGTCCTCTACTACTGTGCTTACACCACAACATTTACGTTGTGTGTTAACATGTAGCGATTTACTGACTCTTTTGAGTGGTACCGTTATGTCTCAAATGCCCCTCTATTTTCTTAATACCCAAAAGAAACTCACTGCTCACTATGAATGGCTTCAAATCAACCTGACTGATACCTACGAACTAGTTAAAAGGTTAATGCCGATTCCTTCACTGGACGTGGTGGTTAAAGTAGGGAAACTTGTCCTCCCGGAGAAAGGGCATCTTGGTTTTTACCCTGAAGCTGGAGTTGTCTATAGAACAGTAGCTCCAGAAAATCCATAATTTTGCAAAAATTATGCGCACTCCATTGCTCGAATGTTTGCACATGAACTGCATCGTGCTGTTAGATGGGCCGAGATACGGCTCAACTTTAGGAGAAGTCATAGTCTCTGAAGGACTTGCAGGGCACTTTTCGCTTGAGCTTTTTGCTGGTGAACCAGACCCCAGAGAAAAACTCACATCAGATATTGTTCAACCGTACAGGCTGCATTTGCTTGAAAACTGGTATAATACTGATTACGATTGTAACGCTTGGTTTTTCGGAACCGGGGACTTGCCAAGATGGCTGGAATATACCAAAGGTTTTAAACTGATTTCCAGATACCTCGTACATTCCCACATTTAAAGGCTTCAATGCTGGCGAATATAAACACTGAGGAGTTAAAGACATTTATTTAAAGAGCACAGCCATTTTCCAGAACTATGACTGTGATCATGGGCAAAACCCAAATGGCCCACTCATGGCGGCCTATCAGAGTTAATGGCTTTCAGTTTGCGGAAACTGCCTACTTGAATCCACATGTACCCTATTTCATATCATTAATGTATATAATATGACATTTAGATACTATCTCAGACATTGTTTATGGGGCTTAGTCGGTTGTGGCTCTTTGGTTTACAACATTTTGACTGATTTAAAGGATGGAAAGATATTTCCTTCTTATGTTCCTTATATACCTTATGTTGCTGCATACCTTGCTATTGGTGCTGTAGCATACCCGTTTGCATATTATGCTTTAGAAATATCAGCGCAAAAGATAATATCAAAGAAATCCTGGGATAGATTTTTTAGTGATACTGGATCATCAAGGAATTTATTCTTATTCGTATTAATGTTTTGTATATTATTTATCGTACCTCTACTCGCATTATATTTTTGCATATCAAAAAAACATAATGAATTACAAACCTAAAATTACATTTAATTATGCTCCCTAAAAACAGTTTAAGTTATTATCAATAAATTTAGCAATCTTCTTAATACCTATTTTTACATACCCGAAGCTAAAAATCTAGGTTCAGCTAAGTATAACTCTATTGGACGGTAAACCTGAACGGGCTGGCAACGGGGACAATGAAGGTTAACTGTGACCATGGAAGAACCTTAAAAGCAACTATTATACCCCTAATTCAACTAATTGGAGGTATTACCATCTATTGATACTGATAATTCTAAAAAGGCATGGACAGCTCAGGGCCAAACTCCGAAAACAACAATAGCTGCTATCGAATCTGTTAAAACATTGGTAAATTTTGCATAATTATAAATGCAATGTGTTTAACGCCCTGAAATAAAACAATTGATGCATCTATTCTTTAAGTTAATAAGGTCAGAAAAATTTCAACTTATTCATTTAATAATTTCCCGTTTAGAGTGTAAGTACAGCACTTACATAATTATTGGTATGCCTGATGCCTTTAAATCTGGAGAAAACATTTCAAGTAACCATTCTCATCAACATACAGCCCATTGTAATAACTGGATTTGCCGCACCGAACAAAATTTCTTTGGTCTGTTTCGTGTAGAGCAACTAGCAAGAAGGTTGGATCAGGCAGATCGAGTCGTAGAATCGCTTTACTATAAACTTAATCCGATTTTTCACCTGTTTTTCTTAGTAGAAACATGAATAATGGTGAATAATCAAGCCCATAGTTTATTTTACCTGACATAGGTAAAATGTATGGATGCTCAGAATTAACTCTTTTATTCTTACTCCGCCCCCAATGATATTCTCCACCATGTAAGTGTGGGACATTATAATTAATTAAATTTACAGGGCAATATCAGCTTTTTCACACTTGTTTTTCCTGTAATTGCTCATAACTATTTATCTACACTTATGTTAATTTTTTATTCGTTAGACTTGGGTATTTGATATTTCAGGTCGATTTCAGGTGCATCAACTAGTTGCCTACCGGATCGAACCATCAAATAGCATGCAATCTCTTCAACACTCAGTTCAACATCTAACATATCTGGATCCTGAAACCATTCATCGGGCCAGAATATAAGATCAGATGGATTTCCATGAAAATTCTTTTCAAGCAACAAAAGAGCAAAATTTTTTCCGATTCGTTTGACTTTGGATCACATACACAGCTTATCGTTTGAACCAGTTCCTCCCAAGTAAAATCCTCGTAGAACTTTTCCAAATTAAAAGCTATTCGTGTAAATTCATTTGCATTTGTCCAAGAGGAATAATCTCTAAAATCTGAAAACTCACATGGACATACTACCTGACTGTTCCAGTCATCGATCATGTCCTTTAAAAAAGCATCTTCTTCACTTGCTCCACTATCAATAGCTGCAAGTATCTCTTTAGCTTTCTGTGCTAATTCTCTTATTTTTTTGCTGCTGACTTTTACGGGGCTCATACGTTCAGGGATTGCCATTAATTCACAACCTCATATAATAAATATTATAATATCTATTTGTCTAATAACTCTTTTAACCGTTCACAACCTTTCTTAAGCCCATTATTACATGACCGCTCATAGTAATGTCTTGCTTGTTTCAGGTCTATGCTTTCACCCTGACCCAGCTCATTCATAACGCCAAGTTCGAACTGCGCCTGCGCATCATTTTGTGAGGCTGCCTTTTCATACCAAGCCTTTGCCTGTTGATAGTTCTGACTCACACCTTCACCATTTTCGTATATTACACCGAGATTATATTGAGCATCGACATGACCTTTCTCTGCCGCTTTTTCAAACCAGTATTTCGCCTGTCGATAGCTCTGAGTCACACCCTGACCGTAGTAATAAATCTGACCTAAATTATATTGGGCATTCAGCTGATTTTGAGATGCGGCTTTTTCAAACCATTCTCTGGCTTGCCGAAAGTTTTGTTTAACACCCTCACCTTTGTAATAGAGCATACCAAGATTAAACTGAGCATTGGCGAAATTTTGTTCTGCTGCCTTCTCATACCAGTCTTTTGCCTGCTGATAGTCCTGCTCTACACCATTAGCATTGGCATACAGAATTCCAAGAGCGAACTGCGCATCAGGACTATTTTGAGCTGCAGCCTTTTCATACCAGCTTTTGGCCTGTCGATAATCCTGTTCAACACCATTACCCTTTGCGTATAGAACAGCGAGATTGACCTGAGCACGCTCATCATTTTGAGCAGCCGCTTTTTCATACCACATCTTTGCATGCTGGTAGTCTTGGCTTACCCCGAGACCATCGTCATACATCTCCCCAAGCAAAAATTGCGCATCAACATCATTTTGCGCAGCCGCCTTTTCATACCATAATTTTGATTGCTGATAATCCTGATTTACCCCGAGACCATTTGCATACATCACACCGAGTTTGGCCTGCGCACGCGGATCATTTTGGTCAGCGGCTTTTTCATACCAAATCTTTGCCTGCTGATAATCAACATCCAGAATTTCTCCATACAAATACATGAGCCCCAAAGCATACTGAGCTTCTACATCTCCGTTTTCACCTGCTGATTTCAACCTAGAAAGCGTAGAATCCCTGTCACTAATAGCAATGTAAAAAATCGCAAAAAGTATAATAAATCCTACTATTAGCCAATATTTTATTTTTCCCATCTCACCCCCAGTCCATTTAAAAAGTATATAGCCTCTACAAAGATCTTTACTCCAGACTGTCCCAGTCTGGAAGATTGTTAACTACCTTTCGACACTAATGGTACACAGCCATGAGAACACCAAAGCAAATGCCTGCGACTATGCTTGAGACAAATGCAACGCCCGGTTGCATACCACTGTCTTTCCATGAAGAAAACCACATACAAATCCCCACAACGTACCAAACCATACCCCATCAGCAAGGTTATTTCCAGAACGAGGCAAACGGTAGCGGTTGCATCCCGATGATCATTTTTGATCCTGTCTATCGGTGATTTTACTATCTGGGAAGAGGCAATAACCTAGCATTTTATATTCATCGCTGTGAGTTGATGATATAGCCCAAAACCACAGGGGCCAGCCTCATAGCAGGAAAGAATGTTTCCGTAAAGTCCCTGCAATTTCTGAAATAATCGACGTACAGCCTGGGCTTCGTTGTTAATCGTACCATAATAACGAACTTCGCCAAGCCGTTCAGGTGCAGCAATAGCAACCGCCAACGTTTCTTTATGCACATCCAGCCCGACGTAAGCCGCAATATTTTCCGAATGCATGATGACCTCCTCTGGAATATCCCACCAATGCTATAGTGAGTATATAAAGGTCATATCATCTACATGTTCTTCGGCAACGATCACGGTGGAGAGCGTAGTGCGCTGCTGTACGGGCTGATCGGCGCCTGCCGACTGAACGGTATCGATCCGGAAGCGTATCTGCGCCATATCCTCAACGTCCTGCCGGAATGGCCTTCTAACCGTGTTGATGAACTCCTGCCATGGAACGTCGTACTCACCCAATAAATAAACGTCAATACGGCGCTCCGTGAACGTTTACCCAAATCATGATCGATTCGAATGCCAAACTACGATCGATTCATATGCCATATTTGCAATATCGCGTTAATCATCAGTTCAGCCGGGATATATTAACGGGCCAGGGATCCGCGAAAACGCCACCTGATTGCCACCAGACAATTTCTTCTTCAGAAAGAAAACAGTTAATTAAGGCGGAGGTAAAATCATGGACTTCATCAGAACGCCCTATAATCGTTAAATGGCATCTCCTGTCTCCAAACCGCCCCATAGTTTTATTGACTTTTTTCTGCAAAACAGAGCGCTCTTCGTGGGTCAGGTGATTATCAGGGTCTGCCAATACACCGGAATTCCAGTAGCTGATAAACTCCAGATTGATACTTCCTGCGGCCTGGTTCCAGAGCAGAGCCATGTCAGGTCTTCCTGGTAGCCAGAAAAAGCCTTTGCTACGATAAATACCCATTCCCATAAAATAATGATAGGTTTCCCATAATCTTTGTGGGTGGAATGGCCTGTCATCTTTAATCACTCGCGAAATTATTTCGCCATTTTGGGCTGAAATTTTTGCTTCTTCTACTGTGATTGTGTCTTCCAGTTCTCTGATAAGTAATCCGACCCGGTTAAAATCGTAATCCGGAAGGGTTAGTAATTCTGCTAGTTTAAGGTTCCCCCATGACACAGCTATCACATTTACGTAAGGATTCAGAGGATGGATTGCTTTCGCCACATCGGTGACAATGTCGAATGACAGTCGATCCTTTTTGGTTAACAGCAAAGTGCTACAAAACATGATTTGCTCAGCCAGTAAATTCTCTATTCTGCGCTTGCCATGGAAAAGATTCTCCTGAAATGCAGGTATCAGTGCTTTCCCTCCGTTATAGTCATCATTGAGCATAACGGTATCGACAAGTGATAAAAGTGATTTTAGCTGTAATCGCTCATGAGTCTGCAGATACTTAATTAATGGCAGTGGGTGGCTACCTCCGGATGTTTCGACAAATATAACGTCAGGCAAATAATGCCTGAGCATATTTTTAATTGCCTTGTCGACCGTCTTAATCCCACTCTGGCTGCTGATACTATCAGATGTGATACTCACGAAATTATTGTTCGCAATATTAACGATTTCTGTATTTGCAATAAGTACACCATCAACATCCAGATCGCTCATATCATTGACAATGACAGATACAGCTAAGTGATTCCTGTTTGCCTGTGTGAGCAGGTTTTTCATAAGAGTGGTTTTTCCTGCGCCAAGGAAACCATTGATAATGATTACTGGGATCCTGTTCATATTTACTGGACACCTGTGAGTTAAAGTGATACCTAAGATGACGGGGAACTGACTCCATGCCAAGAATATTATTCCTGCATATCAGTGATATTACAGACAAGTACATAGGGACAACGAGAATGCTCTGGTATAAAAACTGGAGCTACCAATGTATTAGGTAAGATACATCAACAAAATAATTATGAGTTTTTTTACATGGATGTCAGTAGGCTATTTCCGGTTGATATACCCTGCCCGTAAAATACAGGGCAGGAATAGTATCATTAATTTCGGGAGAAGCTTAAGGTTGCCACATCGACAGTTTCATCACACAGGCTTTTGTCCTGAAAACTTTTCTTATTTTGGACTTTCGCCAGCCACTGTCCGATATGAAGAGAAGGTACTGTGACGATACCATCCTCATTAGTTACAAAGGTGAGTTCTGCTTTATGAACAGGATGTTTGTGCTCAACTGCATGAGTATGACGGGATGATGTCAGATAACTGACCGAGTCAAGCTCCATGATAGCTCCGGCGAGCGGGGACGTTTTATACAGAACTTTCAGCTTCACATTTTCACTGAAACGACTTATATCGGATAACGGAATGATTTCAAGCTCATGCCCTGTTGGAGACTGATAGAGTTGTGCTGGCATCTGCTGTTCACCAAGAATAAAAGATTTTGCATATTTAGTGACAAATTCACAGTAAGCCACATCATTTCTGCCCTCCCGGCTGACCGGTTTCCATCCTGACGAGGTTCTCGACCAGTATCCTGGTTTCATATACGTTGACAGAACGTAACCATTATCTTTGCTTGCAGACTCAGTTTTATAGACATAATCCGTGGACGCTGGCTTCAGTGTTATTGTCTCTTTCCCGTTATAAAGCCGGGGATTTTCAAAGAAATCCCTTCTGTCAGGAATTGTCCCCTTTGAGGGGAAATTATGACCATAACCAATCTCTGCGGTAACGTTGTTCTCTGACTGTTTACCTGTAATCCAGACATCATGGGCCAGGACATGCCCCGATGCTGTCAGACAAAGAGCTAAGATATAGCCTGTATTTTTCATCATGATTTATTTCCTGCGAGGTTACCACTGATAACGGGTATAAAGACTGACAGTTCTGCCTGAAAGCGGCACACCTTTGCCATTCATGGCAAGCTTGTTGAAGGCATTATCCAGAGTTACTGACGCCTCAAAGCCTTTAACACTTACAGGCTTATAAGACAGTGAAAAGGAATGTATGGTATAACCAGCCTGATGGGGATCGCCTTTTTTCACATGCGTGGCTGATGCTGAAAGTTCAGCACGCCATCCGGCATAAACGCCTCTATGACCAAAAGGTATGCTGATGTCACTGATAAGTGTGTCAGGATTGCCGGAGCCCAGCCATTCCCTGCTGCTGGCATCCATACTTTCCGTCCGGTTATAAGAAAGCATCCAGTCAACATAATCAGACTGGTAATTACCCTGCATATCCCATCCCCAGATACGGGCCCGGGATACATTATAAGAATAAGAACGCATCCGTTTCATATCCACGCGTGTGGCAATATAGTTTCTGGCATCCGTTCCGAAATATCCGCCTTTTAACTGCAGCCGGTCATTGTCTGTAAGCAGGCCATCCAGTTGAATACCTGCGCCAATCTCACGGGTGATGTTATTTTCTGGTTTCAGATTAAGGTTAGGAACCCAGTAATTGGGTTTACCCTTGCGGTAAAAATGTACATCATCCCTGTACATTTCTGCCATTGTGGGCGCTCGGAATGCAGAGGATATGGAGCCGTACATCATCAGCCAGTCTGTCGGTGAGACTGAAATCGCCGCCCTTGGGGACAGGCGTTCGGCTTTCAGTTCTCCGGCACGGGGATTGAAGCTCTTGTACCGGTCATAGCGGGAACCGACGATAATGTTAACCGGGTAGCTTTTCATTGTCATTTCATCCTGGAAATACAACGATGTAAAGTCAATGTTTCCTTCCGGATATAGTGTGGCAGAGCCTTCTGGCTTCTGCTGCTGACGGTAATATTCAGCGCCATAACTTAACTGATGGGCTCCCGGAAAAATCAGAGTATGACTTCTGTTGACAACATTAACACCGGAGGTTCTGTTGTTTCTCCATTCTGCCGTTTTGTTGTGACCGTTTGTCTTGATAGTGATATCACTGAGATATAACGTTGACTTTACATTGATGAGGCTGTTATCCACAGGAGCGTACTGGTACCAGAACTGTACGTCATTTTGTACTGTTTTTCTGTCACGCAGGCCGCTGTCACCATGTGTCTGAGTGGAATTGCCCGGTTCAGTGGTGTTATTCCGGTAGAGACGCAAGCTGGCACCTGCTTTGTTACTGTCTGTTATACCGACAGAGCCTTTCGCAAACAGGGCTGCAGGTTTTTCCTTGTTAGGTGCGCGCTCACCATCACTTTGATAGATATTACCTCTTTTACGCATAATGACAGAAAGGAGCGCATCTGTTTTTCCAGTTTTACCAAACCAGGTGAGCCCCGAGCCTGTGCTGTGGTCACCACTGGCGATATTTCCCCACAGACTTAAACCGTTTGTCTCTCCGGGGGGAAGAAAATCTGCTGCATCGGCAGTTCTGAAGTCCACTACACCTCCCAGCCCGCCACTGCCGTACAGACTGGAGTTTGGCCCGCGGACAACTTCGATACGTTTGACGAGTGCCGGATCCAGATAAGTGCCACTGCTTTTTGCCATGTCACTGAGTTGGCGAACGCCGTCAACAAGAACAAGTACCCCGCTTTTGTCATAGCCGCGTAAATTAAAGGTCTGCCCATTGGTCCGTCCTGCACCAGTCTGGCTGAGACCGGCAACACCTTTCAGCATGCCGGCCGATGTAACCGCATTCTGACTCCACGGAGTGTCATTCGTGACGACACTGACCATCGACGGCGTTTCAAATACCGTGTTCTGATTTCCTGTCGCGACAATGGTGATTGTATCTTTAACCATAGAAGAATGACTGGTCGCTGCCTGTAGTCCCACCGGAAGTATAATTAATGTACAAATGACAGTTCTGATTACATTCATATACATTCGAAAACAAATGTTGTGATTGTTATGTTATATCATAACATTTTATTTGTGCAACTCTGATTATGTAGCGTTCAGTGATGCTCTGTTAATAATGTTCTGTCGATCCGCTAAGTGTCAGTGTATGCGGTAAGCCCACCCTGTGTAAGTTCACAGAGATATTGCAATTACCTCCAGATAAGTACTGTCTCTTATACACAAATCCCCCCGGGGATTTGTTATGTCTGTCAGTCTGCTTTAGGGGGGACTCTTTCCATCCGGTACTTTCCTTCCTCCCCGGCAGCCATTTTTTGAACTTTTTCTTCACTCGTTGATCTTTTCTTATATTTCATTTTCTTCGGGTCTGTTATGGTACTTTCTGATTGTTATTCATGGGATAACGAGCAGTCTGGACATGCCCGTCTCGGTGATCCGCGTCGTACACGACGCCTTGTGTCACTGACCTCTTCTCTCGCTCAGCATGCAGGTCTTTCTATTGTGAAATCATCCCAGTCCACTGCTCAGGTTGAAGGTGCGTACCGCCTGATACATAACCCGTCTGTGTCCCCGCAAGCCATTGCCGAAGCCGGATTTACCGCCACTGTAAGGGTATGTGAGGCTCATCCGCTGCTCCTCGCACTGGAAGACACCACCACCATTAACTTCAGCCACAGTACGGCATCTGATGACCAGGGGAATACCACCACTAACCCGAAGACGCGCGGGCTGCTGGCTCACTCTGTCCTGATGTACGCCCCTGACAGCGCCCTGCCAGTCGGTTTTATCGAACAGCAGCGCTGGAGTCGGGTCACGGACACCTACGGTGTTAAGCACCAGCGAAAAGAACGTCCCTGTGAAGAAAAAGAAAGTTACCGCTGGCAGCAGGCTTCGGAGCGTATGGCCGAACGGCTGGGGGAGATACAGAAACGGGTAATCACTGTCTGTGACCGGGAAGCGGATATCTGGCATTACCTGCATTATAAAGTCAGCCACGGACAGCGCTTCGTGGTGCGTGCTGCACAGAATAGCCGGCTGGAAGAAGCACCCGGCAAGCTCTTCGAACTGCCGGAAGTCCTGGCAACCGCGGGAAGCCACACGCTGAATGTGATGCAAAAAGGAGGGCGGGCAGCCCGCCAGGCCCGGATGTTCATCAGGTACAGCGAAGTCAGCATAAAAATCGCGACAACAGCGGCCAGGCGCTCCCGCTCACGTATGTCTGTTGCCGGGAGCAGGCAGAGGACGGTGCCTGCTGGCATCTGCTGACATCAGAAAAAGTGGCGAGTGCCGCCGATGCGCGACGTATCGTCAGCCATTACGAGCGACGCTGGCTGATAGAGGAATACCACAAGGCGTGGAAAAGTGGTGGTACATGTGTGGAATCGCTGCGAATGCAGACCCGAGATAACCTTGAGCGCATGGTGGTTATCAAGGCGTTTATCGCGGTACGGGTGCTGGGCCTGCGGCAGGAAGGTATCAGTGAAGAAACACAAAATGACAGCTGTAAGAAAATACTGACGCCGACAGAGTGGAAACTGCTGTGGGTTAAGCTGGAAGGAAAACAGCTTCCGTCACAGACGCCGACACTGAAATGGGCCTGTCTGAAACTGGGGCGATGGCATGACAGCAAACGCACAGGCCGCCCTGGTTGGGTAGTTATGTGGGATGGCTGGTTCAGACTTCAGGATATGGTTGAGGGTTACCTGGTGATGAAGTCTCTTGATCAGGAGATCTGATCAAGAGACAGCCGCACAGGGAGATTCACCATGCTGGATTCTTTTAACAAATTCCCCACTAACAGGACAACACTCCGCTCTCTGAGTTGTGAGTAATTTAACATTTCACTCCTGTGTGTATTTTCTACAGACTGATAACGGTACTGTAACATATCGCAAGCGACATACAAAAGCCCCGTCAAAGCGAGCCTATTGGAATATGGGGCGAGACAGCAAGAGTCGAACTGGTGACCTACTGATTACAAGGCAATTCCCTACCTACTGAGCTAAATCAGTACTGGACCGCCACCGAGGACTCGAACCTCGCACAGTCAACTTAGAAGGCTGATGCTCTTTCCCGATGAGCCAGTGGCGGATAGCGGCCCTTACTAAATTTAAAACAGTGAATTGGCGATTATGAGTTACTATCTCTCACCATTGTTCTTAAGGGCTGGGTACAAAATAATCCATGCCAGTTTAACTCTGCAATTCCATCTCAATACGACTGATTAAATCCTGCGTATCTAGTACTATCTATTCCCGATTTCTAAGGGAATTTTAACGCACTCTGACTACATTAATCTCAAAGTCTATGTCCGCCATTGATTATAACAAACTTCCTACTCCCGTTCCTGTACGATTGTGATAAAACCAAACGCCCGTCATAGCGTGCAAGAACGTAATACCCAGCATTCTCATAGTGGAGTGTCTGATATTCCTTCTTAAACTGGGGCTTGTACCAACCAGCAATAAGAGAGAATGTCCAGAAATAAATCATAAATCCCGCCATCATGCACTCAATCCGATGACGACGAATAAACGAAATCTCCGAAATACATTTAACTGAGACAAGCCTGCCGCCCAAACTGGCAAGCAGCGTAATTATTAAGGCTGTAATGACGCATAAAGTCAGTGCACCTGGCGTAATGTGCCGATGAATTACTGGAAACTCCAGAGCAGGAGGAACAAGAAGCCACAATATTGCCAGAAAAAATCTGATAAAACTCAAATCCTTCATATTGTTTTTTGTTTAATTCCCAGAAAGAAAACAATACCTGCTCCCCATCCAATAAGGAATATAACGATGACTGTAACAGCAAAACAGGCTTCTGGCCACATCATCAACACCAGCTCCGCCCCCACCATGGAAAGCCATAGTAAAAGGAAGTGCCCCAGCTATAGAAACAAGCACCTAGCAACTTAAAAACATTGATTTATTTTACATTACAAATGTGATATCATTCAGTCAAATCGCATCAGGCTTGGAGAAACTCACTGCACAATCACCAGCATATTTAACGTACTGTGCAGCTTTTCGGGCATAAAAAAACGCCCTGCAGCGAGTTCAAGTTGTCTGGTGAAGTAATCTCTCTTAACAAAAAATAAACTTTTTATATCCGTAAAACGTTAAGAGATAATTTTTAAAGTTCCATCAATCTCGCGGCATTACCCACTATCCGCGTAACTTCAGTAAGATCAGGACTTCTTCAATCGTCACCTCTTAACCATGCGCATAACTGCGGATGAAAGAAATCTTTTCGTCTCAAATCGCCAGATGAATATCTATATTCATTTTTCAGTAAGACACTCTTTTACGCACTGATTGAAATAACAATCTACGAGTTTTCGAACACTTCCCACACCAGAGCAGTTTCAAACATTTTGACATGGTGAGCTACGCTAAGTTCAGTCTAAAGAATGAGAGAGCGGGTTTTGGAGTATATTTGTGACTCTCTTAAAGATAATCGCAAATTTTCAGGCCTTTCACCCATAACCCTGAAAAAGAGTTATCCTCTCAACAAAACGATCAGTGTTGCGTTTGTTATTTTGTTGAATGCGAATATTGTCTCGCGCCTGTTCGACGATTAACCGCTGAAACCACTAGTGCCCCGTCAACCTGACCAGGGATACAGAGAGATAAAACAGACGATGCAACTGAGCAGGCTGACGCTGAGAAGTAAAAAGCCGGAGCTTGTGGAGCAAGAGCTGTGGGGTGTCTTACTGGCTTATAATCTGGTGAGATATCAGATGATTAAAATGGCGGAACATCTGAAAGGTTACTGGCCGAATCAACTGAGTTTCTCAGAATCATGCGGAATGGTGATGAGAATGCTGATGACATTGCAGGGCGCTTCACCGGGACGTATACCGGAGCTGATGCGCGATCTTGCAAGTATGGGACAACTTGTGAAATTACCGACAAGAAGGGAAAGGGCCTTCCCGAGAGTGGTAAAGGAGAGGCCCTAGAAATACCCCACAGCCCCGAAAAAGAGCCAGTCAGTTGCTTAATTGACTGGCATTACTCCAGTAATGGTGACGTGAATACCTGACGCTGCCAACGAACAGCCGAAAAAACTCACCTGACCCGGAGCAAAAAGCGGATTATTCGACAACAGCATAATATCAGCAGCAGTTCTCGACACGCTTGCGCTATAGACAGAGGATGAAACGCTGCTGGCCGGAGTTCTCTGTACATTTTTGGCAACGGAAGAACAGCTCACCAATACCTCAACGTCTATCAGCGTTCCGGTGAACTGGAACAGCACGAACAGAATTTGCAGGCAAATATTCTCCACGGTCTGGAGCAGCGTAGGTTTCAATTTAAATACCCCCGGATAGTCCTCTGAGTGCTTCCCTTTTCATTAAGTTTTTAATTATCGTTGCAATACCTTAATGATATTGGTAATTATTATCATTGGCATTTGCGATAACGTTGTCTCTGGTAAGGCTGAAAGGGAACAAGCATCGCCAGTACAAGGTCATTTTACTTACAGGCCAGCGAAGGCGAGACTATCAGGATGATGCAAGCCGTGTGTCTAAAAAATCACGGATCCTTCCAGATTCATTGTCGGTCTAACACTGCACAAATGCGTCAGAACATCCCGGCGTAGCTGTCCGACGCC
>OBXZ01000877.1_pt1 | contig 19262 bp, 20 predicted proteins | sample 1538171 | NCBI WGS metagenome assembly OBXZ01 (sample SAMEA2580161, study PRJEB22360) | human gut metagenome | biome: human gut; feature: human-associated habitat; material: faeces | place: Denmark | collected 2008/2010
AGGTCCGGGCGTTCGGGCATTTCGGCCGGGCTGGCAGCACCGGCAGTAGCCGCGGGCCGCGTTGCCGCAGTACGGTTGACTGGCTGTAACTTGATGCGTGAATTTTCTCTGGTCTGGCATAAAGATAAATATATCGGCAAGCGTCTGGCACGGTTTATTACACTGTGCGAAGAGGGCTGAGTAAATAGAAAAGCGGAACCGTAGCATTGTGCGGCTCCGCTTTTATTTTGTTGCAGGTAGGGCTACATCGCCCAAACAGCGGGGTTTGAGGAAGAGACCGCTGCCGCCCCGGCGCGCAGCGCAGCAAACACTTCGTCTTTGGTTTGAATCATACCTCCGGCAATGACCGGCAAGCCCGGGTGTTCTGCCGCAACTTTTGCAATGGCAGGGGTCATTAGCCCGGGCAAAATTTCCACCAAGTCTGGGCGGTGTGCGATAAGCTGGCGCTCAATGTTCGCCGCGGCGATGGAATCCAGCAAAAAGAAACGCTGCACTGTTAAAAAGCCACAGTTATGTGCATGCTTCAGCAGTGACGGCTTGGTGGAGATAATGCCATCCGGCGCGGCTGTCTTTTTTAAAAAGTCCACCGCAACGTCTTTCGGGGCAAGCCCCTCTATCAAATCCAGATGCACAAAAGCGAGCTTGCCGGCTGCTTTAATCTGTGCCACGATAGAATCGATATTGCAGACGGTGCCGAAGAGAACAAAGATGATGTGAATATCACATTGTAAAGCACGTTTTAGGCCGTCTTCGTCTTTGACTGCGGCAATGACCGGCGTTTCCTGTAACAGTTCGCTAAGGTCCATCTTAAGCCTCCTTATCCGTATTATTCAAAATAAAGGTTTGCATCAAAGCAGCGGGTACTGCCCTCGGTGCCGGTAACATACCAGCCTTTGCGTCCGTTGTTTTCAATTTCGCCCCGCGCCAGCTGCATGGTGCGGCCCAGCGGCAGCTCACTGCGGAAATTGATAACGGCCTTTTTTGCATACCGGCCAGCTTCCCACTCTTTCAGTGGCAAAGCGTCACAGAGTAAATCCGCATAGCGAGTATTATTTAAGTGACGGTTTACATCACATTGCGAATAGGATGCGGCAGCCTCACCACCTGGAGCAAGAGCATCTGTACGAAGAATGTTCAGAGAATGTTCTTTGTCCGGTACGGCCTGAAACGGGAGTGTCATGCCCTCTGGCGGATGGCGCAGAATGCGGCGCGTATTGATGTCTGCCATAATCCAGCGCGCATCTGTTTGCGCAAGCAGTGTGCCGTCGTTTCCGTAAAACGAGGTGACACGCTGATATACTGCATGTACCGGGGCAAATGGCTCGGTGACAATTCGCAAGCGGTCTCCGTCACGCAGCTCACCATATACTTCTACGCTTACTTTTGCAAGAATCCAAGCTGCACCGAAGCTCAGCATATACGCGCCGCCAACGCCCAGTTTTTCACATTGGTCTGTGCCAGCCTGCTGCGTGGCACGCAGGATGCCGCCCAGCGTAAAACGACCGTTTAAATCGCATTCGGGCTGCAAGACAGGAAAGTTTTCTTCATATACCGACATTGTTTTTCGACCAGTCCTTTTTCTTATTGCTTTTATTATAGCGCAAACCATACCAAAGCAAAAGTAAAAATAAGCGAAAACCGTCAAAAACGGGTAGCATAGCGGTTGCACAGGGGTTCATAATAAGGTAGAATGAAATTGATCTTGTGCGAAATGTACGGAGGAATGGCTGTGAATATCAGCATTTTTGAAATACTTGGTCCGGTCATGATCGGGCCATCTTCATCCCACACCGCAGGGGCTGCAAAACTGGCACGCACGGCGGCTGCTATCGCTGCAAAGCCGTTTCTGCGGGTTCGGTTTGAACTTTCCGGCTCGTTTGCAAAAACCGGCCTTGGCCATGGCACTCACCAGGCCTTATTGGCGGGGGCAATTGGCTTGCATGAGGACGACGAGCGACTGCGTGTGGCAGATAAACTTGCCAAAGCGCAGGACATTGACTGGGAATTCTCTGAAATAGAGCTGCCCGACGCACATGAAAACACCGTCGCGTTCACCTTTTTTTGCACCGATGGCACTCAGGTGCGCATTGTTGGTTGCTCGCTGGGCGGTGGGCGGATTCTGGTTACCGACATCGACGGCATGAAAACCGAGATATCGGCCGAACAGCCTACCATTGTGGTGGAACAAAACGACAAACCCGGTGTTGTTAGTGCAATCTCCCGCGTGCTCGCAGAGCAGGGCATCAATATCGGCGTCATGCGGGTCAGCCGAACGGCAAAAGGCGAAGCGGCAGGCTGTGTCATTGAAACAGACACGACTGTGCCGCCGGAGGTAGCCACCCGACTATGCGCGCTGGACAATGTGCGTACAGTACGCGTGATTGAAGGGTAGGGTGCAAAGATGGGATATGATACAATTGCGCAGCTGATGGCACAGTGCGAGGGCAGGCCGGAGCGGATGCCTCAAGTGATTTATGAAAACGAAATCCGGCTGACTGACCGCACAAAAACAGAAATTTACGCAGAGCTTGAGACACGTTATGCCGTTATGCGGCTAAGCGCCGAAAAGGCCCTGCGCGAGCCACAAAAGATGGTGTGCGGGCTGATTGAAGGGCAAGCAATGCGGCAGCAGAAATATGCCGCAGAACGCGGCGGTATCAGCGGTACTTTTTTCAACCGCATCATGGCACTCGCCCTTTCGGGCAGCGAGGTAAATGCCTCTATGGGGCGTATCTGTGCAGCACCCACAGCAGGTAGCTGCGGCATAGTGCCCGCTGTACTCGTAGGGCTGGAAGAGCAAGGTGGCTGGAGCAAAGAGAAAATGCTTGATGCCCTGCTGGTAGCAGGTGGCATTGGCGCGGTGATTACAAAAAATGCTACCGTTGCAGGGGCCGAAGGTGGTTGCCAGGCAGAATGCGGCACGGCAGCAGCGATGGCAGCCGGGGCGGCAGCCTGGCTATTTGACGGTACCCCGGAGCAAGTAGGTGATGCTGCGGCAATTGCCCTCATTCATGTAATGGGGCTTGTATGCGACCCGGTGGCAGGACTGGTACAGCTGCCGTGCAGTTTTCGCAACGCTTCGGGCGCGGTAAATGCGCTGATTAGTGCAGACCTTGCCCTTGCGGGGCAAACGCCGGGCATCCCGCCTGACGAAGTGATAAACGCCATGTATCGCGTAGGACGCAAACTGCCGATGGAGTTGCGTGAAACCGCACTGGGGGGCATGGCCGCAGAGCCGACCGCCCGCGCAATTGCGAAAAAACTGTTTGCAACGGACGAAACAACTTAAAGCGATGCCGTAGTACTTAGCGTAAAAGCTAACGGGGGTACGGCTTCGCTTAAATAGCTGCACGCCACCCGGCAAACCAACAGGCGTGAGAATCAATTAGAAAAGAGGAAATCACCTGTGAAACCATTCAAAAAAGCGTTGTCCTTACTGGGAGGGCTTGCGCTCTGTGGCCTCGCAAGCTACTGCGTCATTCAGGCAAACATCGGCCTTGCACCGTGGGATGCACTGAACATGGGCACCGCAATTTTAACCGGGCAGAGCTATGGCAATATGTCGGTACTAATTGGTCTGATTATTCTTGTGCTGGATGTTCTGCTGGGAGAAAAAATTGGCCTTGGCACAATTCTGAATACAGTACTGGTAGGCAAGTTTGTGGACCTTTGTGCTGCTTTTGAGTTGGTGCCGCAAGCAGAAAACTTTGGCACAGGTCTTTTGCTGCTTGTTATAAGCCAGCTGCTGATGAGTGTAGGCGTCTTTTTCTATATGCGTACCGGTATGGGCTCCGGCCCGCGCGACTCTTTAATGGTTGCAGCCTGCAAGCGCTTTCCCAAAGCACCCGTTGGGCTGCTGCGTGGCGGTATTGAAGGCCTAGCACTGTTTGCCGGTTGGCTGATGGGCGCAAAAGTTGGGCTTGGTACCGTGGTTTATATGTTCGGCATCGGCCTTATTATGCAAGCGGTATTTAGCGTACTGCGTTTTGATCCTAAACAGGTGCATCATGAAAATGCTTTAGAAACACTGCGCCGCTGGAAGGCTGAATTTGCCGCAAAGCAAACGGTAAACTCTGAAAATAATTAAGGTACTTATGGTGTGGAACCCACCCCTTAGCGGAGAGTGAACTAAAATCGCTTTTTCGGGCGCTATCCTAAAACTAAAAGAGGGCAGGCTTCCAAACAGGGAAGTCTGCCCTTTTAATTCTTTCGTCTGTATTACGCAAGCCGCTTCAGGCGCTTGTTTTAACAAGGCAGCCCGGTGTTGTAACTTGCATTGCCCAAAACTTGGGCTAAGTCTTCGCGCGTTACCTCGCGCTTCCAATAGCCACAAAGTGCGCGCAACTGCTCGCTGCCCTTGTGCTCCGCCTGCTCTACAATTGCAGCCATGCCGCCGATGTGCGATTCCCCGGTATACGGGTCGAGCCATGTGTCGGGCACATCCGGCTTCATTTTACAAGGCTGCATGTGGCTTAGTGCAAAACCGGGCTTATGCAACGCGGCATCTAGCAAACGGGCAATCAACTTTTTGAAGCCATAGCGAGAGCGGAAACTGCGATGTACCCAGTGAAACCAGCGGTAACTATCCGAAATTGCGAGAAAAGGAATATCCTCGCCAAATACTGCAAAAATTGCACGTTGCAGCAATGCCGTGGTTTCTCCCAATTCTGCAGGCGAAAGCACGGGGCAAGCTTCGCTGAGCGGAAGTACCGCGTGGCGATCTCCGGTGTCTTGGCGGTAAGTAACACAATCCAGTGCGGACTCGTAAAAGCAATGACCATTCGGGATATGATAGATGCCATCTTCACTTTCGCACAAAAATGCAACGTATGGGTGCGCCAAACTGTCGAGCGTATTGTGCATAATAAACCCGGCTGCAAAGCTGCGCTGAATGTCTCCGCGTGCCAATGTTGCCAACGCCATTAAGAATGCACCGGCCCGCTCACTGTGCAGCCGCTCTGCAAGCGCGTAAAGGTCGGGGTCGCGGTGGCTCGATAAAATTTGATAGGAAAAGAGGGGGTCGGGACCATTTGCGCCCATCTCATAGGCTGCTAAGCAGCGAAGCGAGCATCCGCTTTGCTGCAGGGCAGCTCTCGCAGTGCGGATATGTAAGTAGGCGTCTGGCATGGTTTCCAAGTCCTTTCTTTCAGGCGAGTGATAAAGGAACGTGCAGCAAAGCTACATTTCCTTTATTTATTATACGCGAACCTGACAGGTAAGAAAAGCCTTAGATTTACTCTTTGTTAAGATATTTGGGCAAAACGAAGAAATAAAGCCCTCCGCCGATGAAAAAGATGAGTAAAATACTTAAAACGCCCCAAGGTGCGGCGGCAGCATCAATCAGCTCTTCCGGCACGGTACCGTTGCGGCGGAATACATTTGCTGCCAGTGCAGAGAAAAAGGCAACGACCGCGGGGCCGATAATCGAAGAAAATTTACCAAAGATATCATAAAATCCAAAGAACTCGCCGGTTCTGTTTTTGTCGGGAATCATCTTGCCAAACATACTGCGTGACAGCGCTTGGATGCCGCCTTGGCTGGTGGAAACCAGAATTGCCAAAACCCAAAACTGCCAAACCGAGCGGACAAAAAAGCCAAACACGCAGATGAACATATAGATAATAATGGCACAGCCCACCATGCGGCGTGCACCAAAACGCTCTGCAAGGCGAATATAAAGCAGGCAAAAGGGGAGACCAAGCAGCTGAACCACCAGCATGGCCAGCATCATCATGGTGGAATCCAGCCCGAGGGTGTCGCCGTAAATGGTGGACATGTGGATAATGGTTCCCACGCCGTCTATGTAGAAGAAATAGGCAATCAAAAACACGAAAATGTTTTTATGCGCCGCAATCTCCTTTACCGTTTTACGAAGCCCGCGCAGTGCATCACGAATAGCACCGGGGCGGCGTTCCACATAGCTTTTTTGCTCTACATTTGCAATCAGCGGCCAGCTGAAAGCAGCCCACCAGATTGCGGTAAAACCAAAAGCAAAAGAAAGACAATATAGAATGTCAACCCCAATCAGGTTCAGTACCAAAAAGCCAAGCAGCGGGATGGTAGAACCGCCGATGTACCCAAGCCCGTAGCCCATTGTGGAAACGCGGTCCATGCGTTCTTCGGTGGTCACATCGGTCAAAAAGCTATCATAATAAAGGTTTGCCGCTGAGTACCCTACCTGGCTGACGACATATAAAATGAGGATAACAAATCCAATGCGGGCGGCTTTTTGCGGGTCATCAAAAAAATTAGTAAGCGGCGTAAAAGCCAGGCCGACGCAGGCCAGCACACCCATAGTAAGAAAGGCGATGAAAAGCTTTTTGCGATAGCCACGGAAATCGCCAATCGCGCCCAGTAGTGGCGCCAAAATTGCGCATATCAGCATTGCTGCACTCGTCACATACCCCCAAGTGCTCATGGCCGAGCTGGAATCCAGAGTATAACTTGCAACGGTAGAGTAAAAAATCGGCAGCAGTGTTACGATGATAACGCTATGGGCACTGTTGGCCCAGTCGTACATCATCCAGCTTTTTTCTTCTCTGGTAAAATTCTTTAGCATATAGCAGCACTCTTTTCTGCCGCAAACGCAGCTTTCTTAATGCTTCTATTGTACAGCGCAGTGCAGGTAAACAGCAAGCAGCTTGCAAGAAATTTACATAGCATAAAAAAACTTCGGCATTATGACAAGGCAATCAGCTCGCCTTTGCGCAAAGTGTACTGTCGTGGTGCCTGGGCCGCCAGTTTTCTGTCATGAGTAATCATTACCACCGCGGTGCCCTGCCGCTGCAATTCGCCGATGGCACTCATAACGGCGTTGGCGCTCTCGGCATCCAGGTTGCCGGTTGGCTCATCTGCAAGCAGCAGCTTTGGTTGGGTGGCCAGTGCCCGGGCAACCGCCACACGCTGTTGCTGCCCGCCCGACAGCTGGCCCGGCAGATGCTGCGCGCGATCAAGTAAATCCACGGCTTCGAGCGCGGCGAGCGCTGTGCGCCGCCGTGCAGCGGCGGACATGCCACGGTATTTCAGCGGCAGCTCAATATTCGCAATTGCCGACATAGACGGAATTAGATTATAACTTTGAAAAACAAACCCCAGAACCTGCCCGCGCATACGGCAAAGCAGCTGGTCGCTGGCCCCTTCCACCTCTTCACCGAAAATACGAAGGCTGCCCTCGTCAGCCGTATCCAAACAGCCTAGTAAGGCAAGCAAGGTGCTTTTACCGCAGCCCGAGGGCCCGGTAATCGTAACAAAATCCCCCGGTGCAACGCGCAAATCTATTCCGCGCAGCACCTCAAGCACGCCCTGCGCGCCCCTATAAGTTTTAGTCAGCCCCTCGGCTTCCATCGCAAACTGCAAAAAAATCCCCTCCTAAGGTCACACCGTACAGTGTGCACTTAGAAGGGGTATTTTATCATGCAAACCTTGTAATGAAATATTAGGAAACCTGTGAAGTGGGCTCACTTACTACAGAAGCGGAAGCCTCCTGCTGCGCCTGGGTGTAGCCTTCACTGTATCCGTTATCATAACCTGTCTGATAATCGGTAGTGTCTTCCTCTTCTGTATATTCCGAATAATGTTCGTTTACCATTTCAGCAAGCTCTGCCGGAGTTTTGTTGAGAGCAAAACGGCTTGAAATTTCCACAGACATCTCGTGCTGTGCTGTTTCAGAAGCGTTATTCCAGCGGAAATTCATCCGGTCTACCGGATATCCACCATTCTGCAATGAAGCCAAAATACGGGCAACGTCTGTAGCAAAAGCAGTTTTATCTCCCTGCGCATAATTGCCGGCAAGCTTGAAGTCAAGAGAGCTGTAAGTGCTGTCAGGGTCGCTGCGCAGTGTTTCCAAAGAAGCATTTTTATCAAAATCCCAGCCTTGGAAGTAAACATAGCCGGTGCAATCAAAAACACTTTTTTCGTTTGCCAGCAGGGTGTAGCAATTATCGCCGAGCTCTCGGGTCAGGCGGCTTTCGGTGCGCTCACGCTCCGGGCCGTAGTAAGTGAGCATTTTTGGTACCAGGGCCAGACCAAGGCTGCTGACTACCAAGATGAAGCAGACAAACATCGAGAGCCAATCGTACTTGATTTTCTCATCTTTGCTGCGCAGGCTGAAAAAGAGCACCTCGCAGCCAAGCAGAACCAAAAGCAACGGCGAAAGCCGGAAAGCGAGAGTCAGGTCAACGTTCGGGGCAAACATTGCAATTGCAATCAAAAGACCGGTTGCAATCAGTGCAATGCCCATGGTGCTGGTACCTACCCGACGCATTTTGCGCGGTGTGGGCGGGGGAAGAAAATCAGAAGGCGAAGAAACGGGGGGCGAAAAGTTTTCTTCGGGCATCGCTGCACCGTTTTCCGGCTGGATAGGGTCGAACTCATTCATTGGTTTTGTCTCCTTTGTATTCAATCACGTCATCAGATTCCGCCGATTTGCCGCCTTTGACGAGCCGAATGCCCACCAAAATGATAAGGATAGCAACACAGAGGCTGGGCAGCTTATACATAAATCTCCAGACGAAGTAGAGGTCGTACGGCAGCGCATCCAACACCGAGCCAACAAGCGGCATCAGTACGGAGCCGTAGATGGCATAAGCGCCAATTACGATAAGGCCAATGCCAATGAAAATGTGATATTTTTTTGCCAGGTCAGCTACGGTAGCACGGCTGGTCTCAGCGGGCAGGTCAATCATAAATGCATCAGGATGCGATGCGAGGTATTCCGCACTTGCGTTGCGCAAGTTGAAAGCATCAAAAAAGGCGAAGAACCAGATGACCGGCAGAAAGATAGCGAAGATCCAAAGATCTAAAAAGCCGCCGATGCCGAAAATAAGAGAAAAAGCAAGCATCAAAGAAGCTCCGCGTTTGGTATAGCCCAGATACATCTGGCCGGCACCCGCGCAGCAGGCAAAGCAAAAAGTTAAAAACAGGCTTTTGCGGTGTAAGGGGCCAGGGCCGGGGCCGGGCACAGGGTATTGGTTTTGGCTCGGTGTTTGGTTTTGGAACATAATCAGAAACCTTCCTTTCAGGTGTACGTAATTTACTTTTTAGGTGCGCGCCTTAAGCAGCGCGAAAGAATTTTTTATTGTATTATCGTTTTTTGTCGTGAAGTGAGCGCATTAGCTCTTCAAACGCGCCGGAAATTTTCATTTCAAGAGTAGCTTCGGGGGTAGCCTCTTTTTCTTGCTCGCTTACCGCTTTGAGCGACTTGCGTAAAGCCACATCTTCTTTTTCGCGACGGTCTCGTATCTTTTCCATCTGCTCAGACTGGGTTACCGTGGGCAAAAAGCCGATAGCCTCTACCGGGATAACCCCGGTGCCGGTGCCGGCAAGCCATAAGCCCATGACAAGGCAGGCCGCTGCACCCACTTTTACGATGCGACGGAAAAGAATCGTGCGCGAGCGCTTTTCTATCCGGTGGGTGACAACGGGAGCAATCGGCGCTGGCGGTTCAATTAAAATATCTTCCGTTAAAAGTGCAGCATATTTTTCACAGCAGAGATCGCAAAACGCGAGGTGTTCCGAAAGTTCAAGGTTGCCTAAGGTATCGGCATCGCCGGCAAGCAGCACGGCAAAGCCTTCATCAGAGATGTGTCCGTCCGGTTTAAACAGTTCCACGCGAGATCCCTCCTTCTATCAATTTTTTTTGCAACATTTGTTTGGCACGGTAAAGCTGGGTGTGTACGGTTTTGGGTGGTCGTTCCAGCAGCCGTGCAATTTCTTCTACAGATTTTTCTTCTAAAAAGTAGAAAACCGCCACCTTTAAGTAAGGCTCTTTTAAGCTGCGCACGACGGAAGCAATTTGTGAAAGCTGATCTTTTTCAATCGTAATATCCTCCGGCGGAGGGGTGGCATATAGGCTGTAATGTACATCTTCGTCGTCGTCCGTCAAATCCACCTTGCGGTTATATGCACTTTTCAGGTAATCTTTTGCCTTGTTGGTGGCAATGCGGCACAGCCATGGTTTTACGTTGGCCTCGTCACAGCTTTCGCGGTGGGTATAGGCCGAAAGAAATGCCTCCTGTGCAAGATCTTGCGCGGTGTGGGGGTTGCGGGTCAGCTGGAAACAGATGGTATAAACCAGCTTTTCATATTGCTGAACAAGTTGTTCAAAATTTTGCTCGGTAACCGGCACACCTCACACCCCTTTCTTGTTTGCATTTCTTCGTCTGATTAAAAAACGAGCGAGAAAAAACAATTTCTTCAAAATTTTTAAAAATTTTTCAAATCTTTGCAGATAATAAAACTGCGCGGCATGCAAAATGCAAATGCCACGCAGTGTGCTGTTTTGAAAATTGCTGCTTGTTATACATTAAAAGAGAACGCAGCACAACTGTTGCTTAGCCCAGCAATATCCCCAGCCCGCCAAACACGCCAAGCGAAAGCGCGCCCATAATAAGGCCGGCGGTAAGTACGCCGCCGAGCACCGCCAAAACGCTGGGCCAGGTTTTCATATCCAACAAGGTTGCGGCAAGGCAGCCTGTCCATGCACCGGTACCGGGCAGCGGAATGGCAACGAAAAGGAAGAGCGCGAAATAAAGGCCCCGGCCTGCTTTTTCCTGCATTTTAGTGCCAGCTTTGACACCTTTATTATAAATCATACCAAAGAACTTGCCTACATAAGGTAGTTTGGTACACCAAATGAGTACCTTTTTGGCAAACAGAAGGATGATTGGCACCGGCAGCATATTACCGATGATGGCTGCAATATAAATTCCCAGCAAAGGCAGGTTGCCCATAGCAACGCCAACAGGGATTGCTCCGCGCAGTTCAATCAGCGGAACCATAGAAATAAAAAGAATCCAAAAATATTGTTCGATCAATGCAAGCATAGTTTACCTCAAAAATTTGATATTTGGTTTTAACTTGTTGTAGTATACATGATTTTAGAAAGCCGTGCAAGAGCTCGCATCTTGTCGAAGCCTTAGCGCAAGCAAAAACACTATGTTTTTTTGGAACAACGTGATATACTGTTGTTACTTTATTTTGGTAAAAGCGGGTGCGCAGGCAGCCGCTGTACGTATTGGAAAGGCGGTTTTTTATTATGTTTTTATGGATTGCACTTGCGGTTGTTGTTATTGTGGTGCTGTGGGGCTTTAGCGCCTACAATGGTCTGGTGCGAGGGCGCATCAGCACAGAGGAAGCTTTTTCCACCATGGATGTTTACCTCAAAAAACGTTTTGATTTGATTCCGAACTTGGTTGAAACGGTAAAAGGTTACGCCAAACACGAAAGCGAAACGCTGGAAAAAGTAATTGCCGCGCGCAACGCGGTTGCTGCTGCCCCCAGCGACGCAGCCCGTGTGGAGGGCGAAAACATGATTTCTGGTGCTCTGCGCCAGCTGTTTGCTTTGACGGAAAGTTACCCTGACCTTAAAGCAAACACCAATTTTCAGCAGTTGCAGGACCAGCTGAAAAAGGTAGAGGATGATATTGCAAATTCTCGCAAATATTACAATGCTGTTGTGCGTGAATACAACGTCAAGGTACAGAGTATTCCCACTAACATTGTGGCAAACATCGGCGGCTTTAAAACCAAACCTCTTTACGAAGTGGAAGATGCCGCGCAGCGTAACAATGTGCAGGTGAAATTTTAATGAAAAAAGCATTGCGGCTTTTTGGTCTGGTATTGGTGCTGGTAGTTTTGCTTGCTCTGCCTGCTACCGCACTGGATGAAACAGACACGGGCTATACGATTGAAGATTATCGCATTGAGGCGGTGCTGCGCGAAGATGCTACCGTAGATGTGACCGAAACGATTAAGGTGAATTTCACCGAATCGTCACGCGGCATTTTTCGGGCATTTCCTTCCACTGTGCGGGTACTGAAAGAAACCGGCGGCAAAAGCAAGACGATGCGCTATGCCCCGAAACTGCGGGACATTTCGGCAAGCGAGGCGTTTGCAGAGTATTCTGAGGACGGGATTGATTACATTCGGCTCGGCAGCGAAGATGTTTGGCTGAGTGGAGAGCACGAATACCGAATTCATTATGTGTACGATATGGGTGACGACCGCGTGCCGGAGTACGATGAGCTTTATTGGTCACCGGCAGGGTCTGATTGGAACACCACCATCAAAGCACTCAATTTTTCGCTCACACTACCGAAATCCACTGCGCTTGACGGGCTCGAGGTTTACTCTGGCGGCTACGGTACCACGTCGAACCTGCTTGCCAGTGTGCGGGGAGAAGGACTGACCATCACCGGCAGCGCAACCCGTGCGCTGGCCCCGGGCGAAGGCATTACCCTGAGACTTCGCTTGCCGGAAGGATACTTTTCTGAAGTGCAGGGCTTTAACGGCATGCCAGCCCTGGTAATGATGGTGGGGGGGGCAGCACTTGCCGCGCTGATTGTGTTCAAACGCCTTTCTGTAAAAAAACAACAGGTGGTCGACACAGTCGAGTTTTACCCGCCGGAGGGCATCACCAGTGCTGATGCAGGCATTATTGTGGACGGCGTGGCAAACGACAAAGATTTGCTTTCGCTGATTATCTGGTTTGCCGACCAAGGTTATTTGACCATTACCGGCAAAGAGGAAACGCTGAAGCTCACGAAAATAAAAGAGCCCTCGGCAAATTGGTCGGTGGCAGTGCGTGCGCTGTGGGACGGTCTTTTTGTCGATAAAAAACAGACGGTAACGCTGAGTGAGCTGGAGGGTGCTTTTTACGAAACACTTAACGCGGCCAAAGCGGCGCTCACCAACCACTACAATACCAAAGAAAATCGTCTGACAAAACCAGGCGCAACGGCCACGGGGCTGATTTGTTCCATCGGCGTTAGCGTGTTGGGCTTTATTGGCATCTTACTTTGTGGTGTTGACATAGAGCCGGGCTTGTTGTTTATCGCTTTGATCGCGCTGTTTGCCGCATTGGCAGTGGGCATTACCGGTGTTGCAACCGCACAGGCAAGTCGTTTTTGGTCCAATGGCACCCGTTTTGGGATGCGGCTGCTGTTTGGTGGATTATATCTTACTATCCTTCTTTGCGGTTTTGGTGCATCGGCTATCTCTCTTGCACCGAAGTTTATTCCTCTGGTACTCGCTGTGGCAATGGTGGCAGCGGCATGGGCGGCAACAGGCATGCAGCAGCTTACAGAAAAAGGCGCCGAGCTGACGGGCAAATTGCTCGGCTTTCGCAGTTTTATTGAAAAAGCGGAGCTGGACCGACTGAAGTTGCTGGTAGAGGAAAGCCCAGAGTATTTTTACCACGTGTTGCCATACGCCTATGTGTTCGGCCTTTCTGATGCATGGGCGAGCCAGTTTGAGAGTCTGGCGATTCCGGCACCGCAGTGGTATTCCAGCAGCAATGGCGATTTGTTTACCGCTATTTGGCTGACCCGCAGCTTGAATCGCAGCTTTAGCCAGGTGCAGACCAATGTGATGAATGCCGCGATGAAAAACTCGATGAATTCGGGTGGCGGTGGTGGTGTCAGCTTTGGCGGCGGCGGAGGTTTCTCCGGCGGTGGCTTTGGCGGCGGTGGCGGCGGCAGGTGGTAACCTACTACCAGCCTTTGCATATGTGTAATTTGTTTAAGAAATACGGGGCGGGCGAGAAGCGCGTCCCGTATTTCTTCGCAGTCTGGGCAAAATAAAAGCAATGATGCTAAACATGGAGTATTGTTGCGATTTTTTTAATCCAGAAAGTAAAAGTGCAAATTGTTCAAAAAAAAGTCCATTTGCTTAGTGTGAAAAACAGCGTATCATAGAAATAAAAAAAGAGATTCTAATTGCTAGTTTACTTAGCTTTATTCAAGGAGGTTATTACCATGGCAGTTCTTGTTTGTGGAGGCGCAGGGTATATTGGTTCCCATACCTGTATCGAACTTCTTGCAGCGGGATATGATATCATTGTTGCAGATAACTTTTCTAATTCCTGCCCGGAGGCAGTAGAGCGTACCCGCGAGCTGGCGGGCAAAGATTTCCCGCTGGTCGAAATCGACCTTTGCGATGCTGAAAAAACAGATGCTCTTTTTGCAGCGCATCCCGAGATTGATTCCGTCATTCATTTTGCGGGCTACAAGGCAGTGGGCGAAAGCGTTGCAAAACCGCTGGAGTACTATGACAATAACCTTACCAGCACGTTTGTACTGCTGAAAGCAATGCGTAAATATGGGGTAAAAAACTTCGTATTCTCGTCTTCGGCCACCGTTTACGGCGACCCCCATACAGTACCTATTACCGAAGATTTTCCGCTTTCGACCACCAATCCGTATGGGTCTACCAAGCTGATGATCGAAATGATTCTTAAAGATTTGTATAAAGCACAGCCGGAGATGAACATTGCAATTTTGCGATACTTCAATCCTATCGGCGCACACAAAAGCGGCCGCATTGGCGAAGACCCAGCAGGCATTCCCAATAATCTGGTGCCGTACATTGCCCAGGTGGCAGTTGGCAAGCTGGAGCACGTCAACGTATTCGGCAATGACTACAATACGCCCGATGGAACCGGCGTGCGCGATTACATTCACGTGGTGGACCTCGCAGCTGGCCATGTAGCAGCCATTAAAAAGCTGGAGCAAAAGCCCGGCCTTGTAGTTGTGAACCTTGGCACCGGCAATGGATATTCGGTGCTGGATGTGATTAAAGCTTACGAAAAAGCCTGTGGCAAAACACTGCCGTATGTGGTTGGCCCGCGCCGCCCCGGTGATATTGCCGCTTGTTATGCAGACCCGAAAAAAGCCCGCGAAGAGCTTGGCTGGGAAGCAAAATACGGCATTGAAGAGATGTGTGCCGATTCCTGGAATTGGCAGAGCCATAACCCTAACGGTTATCGCGCTTAAAAATCACAAGGCAAGTTTTTGGAAGAATAACGCAATAAAAGCCGTCTTGCATTGTTGCAAGATGGCTTTTGTTCCCTTATAATAAGTAAGAACGCGCATATGTATAGTGATATATTGGCGCATACTAAAGTAGATCAAGATGCCGGCAAATATCGGCGTTTAGGAGGATATCGTTATGCAAAAACCAGTATTGGCGGTTATGGCAGCAGGGATGGGCTCTCGCTACGGCGGGCTGAAACAAATCGACCCGGTCGGCCCTAGTGGAGAAGTTATCATTGACTACTCTTTGTTTGACGCACGTCGTGCAGGGTTTGAAAAAGTCGTTTTTATCATCAAACACGAGATTGAAGACGATTTTAAAGCAGTAATCGGTGAACGCATTTCGAAAGTGATGCAGGTGGAATATGCTTTTCAGCAGCTTGATATTCTGCCCGAAGGTTACACTGTACCCGAAGGACGCGAAAAACCTTGGGGAACTGCCCATGCAGTGCTGGCAGCAAAAAGCGTAATTGATGGCCCGTTTGCAGTAATTAACGCCGATGACTATTATGGCCCTGAGGCATTCCAGAAAATTTACGATTATCTTGCTACGCACCAGGACGATGAAAAGTATGAATATGCCATGGTCGGCTACCACCTGCGCAACACGTTGACCGAGCATGGACATGTAGCTCGTGGTGTCTGCGAAGTAGGAGAGGACGGCTTCTTGCAGCGCGTGACCGAGCACGTGAAAATCGTTAAAGATGGCAACGATGCAAAGTTTACCGAAGATGAGGGGAAAACTTGGGAGTCATTGCCCGGCGAAACGACTGTTTCGATGAACCTTTGGGGTTTTACACCGAGCTTTTTAAAAGAGACCGAAGCTCGTTTCAGTACATTCCTCGACCGTACCCTTACCGCAAACCCGATGAAAGGCGAATACTTTTTGCCGTCGGTTGTCAGTGCACTGATTGACGAGGACAAGGCCCGTGTACAGGTGCTGACCAGTAAAGATAAATGGTACGGCGTAACCTATAAAGAAGATAAGCCTGTTGTGGTTGCCGCCCTGCGCAGTTTTATTGATGCAGGCGTTTACCCGGAAAAATTGTGGGAGGAATAGCCATGCCCGAAACGATTAAACTGCAGGAAGCACTTGCGGCCTATGATTTCGCAGGAGAAGTAATTTCCTGCGAGCGTTTTGGCGAAGGTCACATCAACGATACCTTTGCCGCAGTCGTAAAACATCCGGACGGCAGCACTCAGCGCTGGATTGTGCAGCGCATTAATACCCATGTGTTTAAAAAGCCGCTTGAGGTTATGGAAAACATTATTGGTGTAACCGACTTTTTGGCGGAAAAAATTGACGCAGCAGGTGGCGATGCCGCCCGCGAAACGCTTTACGTACTGCGCACAAAAGAGGGGAAGCCCATTTTTGCAGATAGCGAAGGCGGCATTTGGCGTTGCTACCGCTTTATTGAAGAAACCATCTGCTTGCAGCAGGTAAAAGACCCTGCCGACTTTTACAATTCGGCACTGACCTTTGGTAACTTTCAGCGTCAGCTCGAAGCCTACCCAGCGAAAACCTTGCACGAGACGATTCCTGATTTCCATAACACTCCGGACCGTTATCAGAAGTTTGAAGCAGCGGTTGCCGAAGATAGTTGCAAGCGCGCTGCCAATGTGGCCGATGAAATTGCCTTTGTAAGAGCACGCAAAGCGGATTGTGCCGTACTGAGCGACCTGCTTGCAGCAAACGAATTGCCGCTGCGCGTCACCCATAACGATACAAAGCTCAACAATATCCTCATTGACGCGGCCACCGGCAAAGGCCTTTGTGTAATTGACCTTGATACCGTAATGCCCGGCCTTGCTGCGCACGATTATGGCGATTCGATTCGCTTTGGAGCGTCGACAGCAAAAGAGGATGAGACAGACCTTTCTAAGGTGCATTTTAGCCTGCCGCTTTTTGAAACGTATACCAAAGGCTACCTTGAAGCTGCGGGGGATGCGCTGACTGAAAAAGAAAAAGAAACACTGCGCTGGGGTGCTAAGTTGATGACGCTGGAATGCGGCATGCGCTTTTTAACCGATTATCTGCAAGGGGATGTTTACTTTAAAACGACGCATCCCGAGCACAACCTTGAGCGCTGCCATACCCAGTTCCGCCTTGTGGAAGAGATGGAAGCCCACTGGGATGAAATGCAGCAGATTATTCGCAAATACAGCAAATAAAACAGCAAGATGCATCTCTTTGAGTTGCATCTTTTTCTTTTGCAGGGTAATGCTGGAAAGCGGCGGCGCCGGTATGCTATACTGAGAGCACTTCATCTTTATAATAAGACGTGAAGGTCTGGATCAAATATGGTGTACCAAAGCCAAGCGGCCCTAAACCAATAAATATATAATAATGTAGTATAAGATATGCCGGAAGGCAGTTGCTCGGCAGTTTACAAAGTGACAGGTGCAGAAAAACAAAAATGGCTCTGCAACGTAAAGGCCGCAGTGGAAGGGCAAAGCCATGATTTTATGAAACATATGTGCGTCATAGATAAAAGACGCAAAAAAATTTTGAAATAAGGATGGGAAAATAGGATGAAAGCAAGAGTAAAGATGCTTGCCGCGATGCTCATTTTTGGCAGTATTGGGCTATTTGTACGGCAAATCCCAATAGAGAGCAGCGTTATTGTTTTGTGGCGATCGGTCATTGGCAGCCTTTTTCTGGCGGCGGTATTATTGCTGCGTGGCCAAAAGCTGAATCTTCCTGCATTGCGCCGCCAGTTGCATTTATTGCTTGTTTCAGGCGCGGTGATGGGAGCAAACTGGGTTTGCCTGTTTGAAGCCTACCGTTATACAACAGTGAGTGCTGCAACGCTTGCTTATTATTGTGCACCGGTTTTTGTTCTGTTGGCATCTCCCTTAGTGCTCAAAGAAAAGCTGACCTGGCCCCGCCTTGTGGGTATTACAGCTGCAATGGCAGGCATGGTGCTCGTGGGCGGCAGAGAATGGACAGGCGGTGCAAGCAGCATAAGAGGAATTCAGCTGGGCCTTGCAGCCGCAGCACTTTATGCAACACTCATGTTATTGGGCAAATTTGTGCGTGACCTTTCAGGGCTGGAAACGACACTGGTGCGATTGGTGGGTGCGGCAGCGGTTATGGCAGGCTATCTTGCATTCAGCGGCATTCAGCCATCTCTGCCACCGATGGGACTGCCTTTGGCTGCACTGATTTTACTTGGGGTAGTACACACCGGGCTTGCGTGTTATTTGTTCTTTTCCGCTATCGAAGAGTTGCCGGCGCAAACCAGTGCACTGCTTAGCTATATTGACCCAGCTTCAGCGCTGGTGTTCTCGGCCTTGTTTTTAGGGGAAAGACTTCAGCTGCCACAGCTGTTGGGCGCGTTGCTTATTTTGGGTGGAGCTGCCTTTGGCGAAAGCTTTCACAGCAAAAGAAAGGAAACGGTATGACTGTATTTATTGATGCCGATGCTTGCCCGGTGACGACCGAAGCCGTGCAAATTGCGCACGAGCAAAATGTAAAAGTAGTGCTGCTGTGCGACACCTCACATGAGATTACACGCCCGGGGGCAGAAACCATAATCGTAAGCAAAGGAGCGGACAGTGTAGATTATGCACTGGTCAATCGCCTAGCGAGGGGCGATGTTGCCATAACGCAGGATTACGGCCTGGCCGCCATGTGCCTTGCACGCGGGGCTCATGTGATGAATCAAAATGGTTTAGTGTATAACGAATTTAATATTGGGCTTTTGCTGGAGCAGCGCGCGGCGGCAGCAAAACAGCGACGAGCAGGCAAGCACGGTAAAGGCCCGGCAAAACGAACAGCAGAACAGACAGAAGAGTTTTGCAAAAACTTTCAAAAATTGCTTTTGCATTGCAGCTAAATCTTAATTGAATAAAACAAAAAACTGCTAAAAGTCTGCAAAGAAATCCCTTGAAATACGAAATTTTTTAGAGAATTAAGGAATGAAACCTCTCAAAAAACCAGCAAACCAATAAAAAGGTTTGCTGGTTTTTCTCTTTTTTCTCTTTATTCGAGCCTTACAAATAATTTACAGGAAAAATAAGATGATGAAGAGAGTGTAGCATAAGTAACAAAAAGCGACATACATGTAAAACTATTTTAGAGATTTGTGCAATTGTCTGTGAAAGAACTGTGTAAGAAACGTTACAATTGGTTACTTTGTGTGAAAAAGGGTTGAACTGGCTGTGCAAAATGCTATAATAACAAGCGTTCCTTCTGGTTTGCCTTTGAGGCGGCCAGATAATAAAACAAAAATTTGGAGGTTCTTTTCTTATGAAAAAGATCATTGCTATTGCTCTGGTGCTCGTTCTGGCACTGTCCCTCGTTGCTTGCGGCAAAAAAGAGGCTCCGGCTTCTTCTTCCGTAGCTGCTTCTTCCGCTGCTTCTTCTGAAGTTGCTTCTTCCGAGGCTGCTTCTTCCGAGGCTGCTTCTTCTGAGGCTGCTTCTTCTGAGGCTGCTTCCTCCGAGGCTGC
>OBXZ01000880.1_pt1 | contig 19127 bp, 20 predicted proteins | sample 1538171 | NCBI WGS metagenome assembly OBXZ01 (sample SAMEA2580161, study PRJEB22360) | human gut metagenome | biome: human gut; feature: human-associated habitat; material: faeces | place: Denmark | collected 2008/2010
GGGTGAACATGCCGCTGCCGTGTGCGCGGGGCAGCAAGCCGACTTCTGCGTTCAGCGGGCGGATTTCATTGATGCCGCGGCCGTCAACACGTTTGCCGTCGTCCAGCAGCCAACGGCGTACCACGAACTTCTGCATCTTGTACATGATGAGGCCAATGGTAGCAGCGCCCCACTGCTCAAGATATTTCGCTTCGATTTTCTCCTGAATCGGCAGAAGACGCTCGTCGCGGACGTTTTTATCGTCGGTATCCATTGCATATTTGAACTCATCCAAGAACTCTTCTTTGACAGCGTCAAACAGGTCGTGGTCGAGGTCCATGCTCTGGAACTCTTTCTTGGGTTTGCCAATTTCGGCAACGATGGTGTCGATAAAGCCGATGATGCGTTTGCACTCTTCGTGTGCAATATCAATGGCTTTCAGCATCGTATCTTCGTCAACTTCGTTTGCGCCAGCCTCAATCATAACGATCTTTTCCATGCTGGCTGCAACAGTCAGCTGAAGCTCGCTGACTTCGCGCTGTGCTTCGGTCGGATTGATGACAATCTGGCCGTCAACAAGGCCCATGAACAGACCCGCAATGGGGCCTTTCCAGGGAATGTCAGAGATAGAAAGCGCGATAGAAGTGCCGATGATGCCTGCGACCTCGGGGCTGCAGTCCTGGTCAACACTCATAACGGTCATAACAACCGAAACATCGTTGCGCATATCTTTCGGGAAGAGGGGGCGAATGGGGCGGTCGACCACACGAGAGGTCAGAATCGCTTTTTCACCGGGGCGGCCTTCGCGGCGCATAAAGCTGCCGGGGATGCGGCCAACTGCGTACAGTTTTTCTTCAAAATCTACCGAAAGGGGGAAGAAATCAATACCGTCGCGGGGTTTTTCGCTCATGGTAACGTTGCAAAGCACTGCAGTCTCGCCGTAGCGCACCATGCAGCTGCCGTTGGAAAGGCCGCACATTTTGCCCGTTTCAACAATAAACGGACGACCGGCGATCTCAGTTTTCCACTCGCGGAAATTGGGGAATGTTTCTTTGCGGGAAGTAAATTCCTCTGCCATAATGGATTGCCTCCTGTATTTTGTTTTACTCGGGGCATTCTGTTTTAGCAATAAACTCAGCATGCTGCACCGCAGCTATGTTCAGTTTACCGCTAAACACCGAATGTCCCGAAAATTATTGAAAGGACATAACAGAGAAAGCGCTCTGCCCTGTCCTTTCTAACCGTCTTGCTTATCTGGGACAAGCATACTATCTTAATGATTATAGCACGCAGCCCCTGCTTTGTAAAGATACGCAGCCGGGCGAAAACTGTCTAAAACGGTGGCGCTTTTTCCATGAATAGCACACAATACGCAGTGAAAAAGCAAAAAGCAATACAGCTGCTTTTCTGCAGCGACTTACTTCTTTTCTGCTCTTTTTTTCCTCGTACACACGCTAGTTTTCACCGCATACCGAAGACGCCTTGTTTTATATCATTTTGCCCGTATAATTCCTGTTTCTAAACAATATAAGTCCAATTCACTTTGCATATTTTTTGTGGGCAGCTACTGCGGAAGAATCCGCCAGACAAACAAAAAATCCGGTACTATAAAGTACCGGATTTTACTGTAATTATTTACGCAGGCCGAGTTTTGCAATGATTGCACGGTAACGCTCGATGTCCTTTTTCTGCAGGTAAGCGAGCAGGTTACGACGGCGACCAACCATTTTCAGCAGGCCACGGCGGCTGTGATGATCGTTTTTGTTCTCTTTCAGGTGCTCGGTGAGGTGGTTGATGCGTGCGGTGAGCAGTGCAATCTGAACCTCCGGGGAGCCAGTGTCTTTCTCAGACATGCGGTATTCCTGAATGGTAGTAATTTTCTCAGTCATGGTAATTGTTCTCCTTTAAAATAAAATATCTGCCGCGAACCAAGGGAGGGTTGGAGAACCGCTCTCTGAGCCCGGGTAAGCTATAATAGTATAGCACAACTGCTATGCTTTGTAAACTGTTTGTCCCGTTGTCTACGCAAAATATTCTTGCGCGGCCTTTACGGCACGTTCAATACAGGCGTGCAGCTCATCTAAACTTGCATATTTGCGGGTTGGTTCCAGATACTCGTGCAGCTCCAGTCGTACCGTTGCCCCGTAAAGGTCGCCGGTAAAACCGATCAAAAAGCTTTCGCAGGTGACATCTTCTCCGTCCACTGTCGGGCGGCTGCCAAGGCCGGTTGCTGCGGCATACGCCACACCGTTAATCTCAGCACGAGAGATATATACCCCCTGCTTTGGCATCAGCATGCCGGCTGGGTATCGCTGGTTGATTGTGGGGAAACCCAGTCGCCCGCCAAGCTGTTTACCCGGCTGCACCGGCAGCGTTACTGCATAAGGTGCGCCCAGCAGCATATTGGCATGTGCAATCTCGCCTGCTTCCAGCAAACCGCGAATGCGGGTAGAAGAAACCAGTGTTCCGTCCTCCGCCTGCATATCTACCTGTGTATGACTGATGCCCCTCGCGCGGCAAAGCTCGCTGAGCAGCTCTACATTGCCCGCGCCGCCTTTGCCGAAGGTGAAGTTATCCCCCGTAAAGACAGCGGCGGCGTTCATCTTCTCTACCAGTACCTCCTGCACAAAGGCTTCGGGAGAAAGGTCGCGGAAGGTTTCGTAACCGGGGCAGTAATAATAGTCGATGCCCATCTCTTCCATTCGGCGGCGGCGCTCATCTACTGAAAGGATGCTGGAACCCTTAATTGGGTTTGCCCCATCAAAATAAAAGGTGAAAACACCGGATGCCCAGTTGTTGGCTTCCGCCGCATCCAATGCGCCTTGCAGCACACGGCGGTGTCCCAGATGTACGCCATCAAAATAGCCAAGGGCAACAGCGGTTTTCTGATTCGGTTTTGCGGTGAGATCTTTCATGCTGCTCCCTTCAGGTTCGTTCTATAAAAAGTTTCTTCACGGTAACGATGCCAGCCTTTGCATCTGCAAGGCCGAGAAATGCATCATTATGGTAGACGCGGTAAACTGCATCTGCGAGCCGTACATGGGTGGGGGCACCGTGAAACAGCCGCGCCGCCAGCTCATCCGAAGCATCCAGCCGCGGGTAAGCGCCAAATACGCTGTCCACCGGCAGCAACATCGGCTCTGCTTGGGTTGCATCATCGGTGGCATTGGCCGCTGCGAGAATGGCATCCAGTGTATATGCCTGCGCTAGCGTAAAATCGCCGCTTTGGGTGCGGCGCAACGCTGTCATGGTGGCAATGGTGCCAAGCCGTGCAGCAATGTCCTCAACCAAAACACGGATATAAGTGCCCTTGGAACAGGTCACCGAAAAGGCGTACTCATTTTCCCCCACCTGCTCTGCCAAATCGATGGCAGTAATGGTGATGGGCCGGGGTGTGCGGGCGACCTCGCGGCCTTTGCGGGCTGCTTTGTATAAGGGCTGCCCGTTTACCTTTACCGCTGAAAACATCGGTGGAAGCTGCCGCGAGTCTCCGAGGAAGGTAGCCAGCGCAGCGCGTAACTGCTCTTCGCTAATCTGCACCTCTTGTGTTTCGCAAACTTCGCTTTCCAGGTCCGCCGTAGGGGTGCGCACCCCAAACTTTAAGGTGGCAAGATAGGTCTTTTCGTGGTTCTGCGGCAGGTCGACCGCCTTGACAGCGTTGCCTACAAAAAGCGGAAGCACCCCGGTCGCCAGTGGGTCCAGCGTGCCGGAATGCCCGATTTTTTTTGTATGCAGCGCTCCCCGCAGCTTTGCAATTACGTCAAAGCTTGTCCAGCCTCTCGGCTTATCGACAACGAGGATTCCGTTCATATGGTGGTGTTTCCTTTCTAGTGTGGGTAAGGCTGTGGCTGGCACCAAAAGGCTTGCTGTTTGCGCAGCGTTAGTCTTTCAGCTGTTTGCCAACCTCCGCCAGTACAGCAGCTTTCGCGTTTTCCAGGTTGCCGAAAAATTCACAGCCTGAAGCACGCTTATGTCCGCCGCCGCCAAGGCCCGCACAGATTGTGCAGGCATCCAGCCCGCCCGAGGTACGCACCGAAACTTTATAGCTGCCGCTTTCCAGCTGGCGCATCGTAATGCCAACAGACACGCCTTCGATCATACGGGGAATCGAAGTGATGCCCTCCAGATCGGTACCGTCTGCACCCGCTTCTTCAATCTCTTTGCGGGTTACATACATCAACGCACAGCGGCCGTTGTAGTGGTATTCCAGGTGCGAGAGCGCAATTTGCTCAATCATCATGCGGCTCTGGCTTTTGCTTTCAAACAGGATTTCGTTGAGCATTACAAAATCTGCGCCTTTTTCCATCAGCTCGGCACACACGCGGTGGGTGCGGGCAGTGGTATTCGCAAATTTAAAACAGCCGGTATCGGTAGAAAGGCCGGTGTACAGGCAATTTGCAATGGTAGGGGTAATTTCTACGCCCATCTCTTGAATGACCGCATAAATCACCTCGGCGGTTGCCGCGGCGTCGCCATCCAGCAGCATTGCATCGGCGTACCCAGAGTTGCTGGGATGATGGTCGATGCACAAATCGCTGCGCTCACCGTAGTTAGCGGTGAGGTCGCCAAAAAGCTGAATGCTTGCAACGTCTACCGCCACGATGTACTGCGGCTCGTAACTGCCGTCGTAAAGGCCGAGCTGCATATATTCGTAGCGCGACGGAATGGCGTCGGTACAAAGAATCGAAACTGTTTTTCCAAGTGCTTTCAAAGCCCAGTAAAGCGCCCCGGCAGAGCCGAGGGTGTCGCCGTCCGGGTTTTTATGACAAAGCAGCAGGATATTGTCCGCCGCGATGAGGCGGGCAACCGTCATCGCTATGTCAAGAATCTCACTCATGCGTATATCAATTCCTTTCCGGGAATGGTGCTGCGCCGGACTTCACATCGGTGTCGCCGCACAAACCTGCAGGTAAAAATATGTTTTGTTATAACTTGTCCTACCCGGCCGTGCGCCGTGCCGCGGCGGGGCAGTCTGCAGACGCAAGCAATCGCCGGGCAAAGGCAGAGGAACTATTCCCCTGCCTCGCCGCAGCGCATTGCTTCGCGTTATTGCTCGTTGAGTTCTCCGATGATTTTGTTGATGCGCGCAGCGTAAGCGGCGCCGTCGTCCCGCACAAATTTAAATGCGGGGCTTTTACGAATGTGCATGCGCTTTGCAATTTCGCTGCGCACATGGCCAGCTGCATGGTTCAGCGCATTTACTGCGCCCTTTGCAGCCTCTTCGTCACCTAAAACGCTGATATAAACCTTAGCGTTGTCGAGGTCGGGTGTAACCTCGACACGCATAACGGTCAGAAAGCCCTGCACACGCGGGTCTTTCATATGGCTGATGATGTCGATAATCTCGCGTTTCATATCCTCTGCGAGACGACCGATGTTATTGTTGGACATACTGCTCCTCCTTTCGGCGAAACGAGCTTAGTCGCGGTACTCCTCGAGAATAAATGCCTCGAAGATGTCGCCTTCTTTAATATCCGAGAATTTGTCGAGGCCCACGCCGCATTCGTAACCGGAAGCGACTTCCTTGACGTCATCTTTAAAGCGGCGCAGAGAATCGATCTCGTCCTCGGCGATGACGATACCGTCACGCACAACGCGAATCTTGCTGCCACGGGTGATTTTGCCTTCCAGCACGTAGCTGCCTGCAATGATGCCGGCAGAAGAAATTTTGAAGACGTTGCGGACCTCCAAACGGCCCTGCTCGACTTCGCGAATCTTCGGCTCCAGCATACCTTTCAACGCGTCGGTAACGTCGTTGATGGCGTCATAGATGACACGGTACATACGCAGCTCGACATCTGCCTGCTGTGCGTCTGCCTTGGCCACGGGGTCGGGGCGGACGTTAAAGCCGATGACAATAGCATTGGATGCGCTTGCCAGCATAACGTCGCTCTTGGAAATAGCGCCGACACCGGCATGGATAACGCGGACGCGGACTTCTTCGTTAGAGAGCTTTTCAAGGCTTTGTTTGACGGCCTCTGCAGAACCCTGTACGTCAGCTTTAACAACGATGGGCAGCTCTTTGCGCTCGCCTTCTGCGATCTGGCTGAACAGGTTGTCAAGGGTGACCTTCTGGTAAGAGCGGAACTGCTCTTCCTTCTGCTCGGTAGCACGGCGGTCAGCCAGCTCACGGGCAAGGCGCTCATCTTCAACGGCCTCAAACAGGTCGCCAGCTGCCGGTACTTCGGTAAGACCAGTGATCTCAACCGGGGTGGACGGGCCAGCTTCTTCGATGATGCGGCCCTGATCGTTGCGCATAACACGCACGCGGCCAACTACGGTGCCTGCAATGATGGTGTCGCCTTTACGCAGAGTACCGTTCTGTACCAGCACAGTGGCAACAGGGCCCTGGCCTTTGTCCAGACGAGCCTCGACCACAGCGCCTTTTGCACGGCGGCTGGGGTTTGCTTTCAGCTCTTTGACCTCTGCGGTCAGTGCAATCATCTCGAGCAGGTCGTCAATGCCCTGACCGGTGAGTGCGGAAACCGGTACGCAGATGGTTTCGCCGCCCCAATCTTCCGGCACAAGCTCATACTGAGTAAGTTGTTCCTTGATGCGCTCAGGATTCGCGGTAGGTTTATCCATTTTATTGATTGCCACGATAATGGTGGTGTTTGCCGCCTTTGCGTGGTTGATGGATTCAATGGTCTGCGGCATGATGCCGTCGTCTGCTGCGACAACGAGAACCGCAATATCGGTGAGGTTTGCACCGCGGGCACGCATCGAGGTAAACGCCTCATGGCCCGGGGTGTCGAGGAAGGTAATCGCTTTGCCGTTTTTCTCAACCTGGTATGCACCGATTGCCTGCGTAATACCGCCTGCTTCGCCTGCGGTAACACGGGTTGCACGGATGGCGTCCAGAATAGAGGTCTTGCCGTGGTCAACGTGACCCATGACGACAACAACGGGCGGGCGCTCTTCGAGATTTGCGGGATCGTCCTGCTCGGTTTCGAACAGACGCTCCTCAATGGTGATATGCACTTCGCGCTCGACTTTTGCGCCGAGTTCTTCAGCAACCAGCGAAGCGGTATCGAAATCAACGATTTCGGAAACCGAAGCCATGATGCCAAGGCCCATCAATTTTTTGATGACCGATGCAGAGGTCTGCTTCAGTCGGGTAGCCAGCTCGCCGACAGTGATTTCGTCGGGAATCATAACTTTCAGCTGGGCTTTACGCGCTTTTTCCAGCTGCAGGCGCTGCAGGCGCTCTGCCTCTGTTTCGCGTTTTTTGAACGGCTGGTTTTTGCCGCCAAAGCGGTTTCTGTTGTTGCCAAACTTCTGTTTGCCGCCAACGCCGCCTTTACCGTGTTTACCGCTTGCCTGGGCAGCACCGCGGGTACCAGCGCCAGCAAGCGATTCATACTTTTCATTGAATTTATCGAGGTTGACCTCGCCGCCGCGGGTATCTACAGTGACGACAACAGTCTCACGCTTTTGCACAGGCGTTCCCTCTTTCCGTTCTTCTTTTGCCGGTTTTACAGCATTTTTTGCTTCTACCAACGTGCCGTCTGCACGTTTCAGCGGGCCGCCCAGAGGGGCTGCCGGCTTGGGTTTTTTGGGGTGGCGCTGGCGGCGGATCTGGGCGTGCCGCGGGTTTCGGCTGCGGGTTTGCCTCAGCCTTCGGTTCCGGCTTAGGCTGCGGCTTCGGGGCGCTGGCGGCCAAATATTCGTCAAAGGTGTTGACCGATTTTTCTTTTGTGTAGTGTTCAAACACAAAATTCAATTCTTCTTCCGTCAGTGGCGAAGTATGTTTTTTGGCCTCGCCGAATTTTTCGGTCAGCAGGTCGAGCATCTGTTTCGTGTTCACGCCCAGATCCTTGGCGACGTCGCCGGCTTTATATTTGATTAGCATCATCTATGCCTCTACCTCCGTATCTTGAATTTGTAAAGCACCGCCCTTGGGCAGGCTCAGTGGGTATCGTCTTCGGCTGCAAGCTGGGTGGAGATGAGCTTTGCAAAGCCGCTGTCAATCACTGCAAAAACACCGGTGCGTTTTGGGCACACGTCCAGCAGTTCGTCTTGTGTCAGCGGCAGGGTGCGTGCCTGCACACCCCATTCTTCGCAAAAGCGGTCTACCCTCTTGCGGGTGTTTGCCGAGAGATCCCCGGCGCAAAAAATCAAAAAGGCCTGCCCTTTTGCAAGGCTTTCCTTTACAGCATCAAAGCCCATAACCAGTTTGCCCGCTTTGCGGGAAAGTGAAATGGCTGAAAGCAGCTTATTCGTCTGCATCTTCTCTCGCCTCCACTTCCTGTGCAAGGCGCTCGTAAATCTCTTCACTGATAGCACACTCAAAAGCGCGCTCTAAGCGCTTTGCTTTTTGGGCTTTTGCAAGACATTTTTTATCCGGACAGAGGTATGCGCCTCTACCGGATTTTTTACCGGTGACGTCCACAGAGATCTCCCCCTCTGCTGTTTTCACGACGCGCACCAGCTCTTTTTTCGGTTTCCCCTCATTGCAGCCAACGCAGCGACGGACGGGGATCTTTTTGGTTACCATTCGGATCGTCACCTCTTTATTCTTCCGTTTCGGTGAAAGCGCTCTCGCTTTCGGGGTTAGTTTTCCGCCTCGGGCTCAGCCGGTTTCTCTTCAGGCTCTTCACCATAGTAGCCGCTTTCGGGACGGATATCAATATTGTAGCCGGTCAGGCGAGCAGTAAGGCGTGCATTCTGGCCTTTGTTGCCAATGGCCAGCGACAGCTGATTGTCGGGCACAGTAACACGGCAGCTTTTAATTTCGCCCGGCAGCAGTTCCACTTTGACAACGCTTGCGGGAGAAAGTGCCGCAGAGATGAACTCAACAGGATCGTCACTGTAACGCACAATGTCGATTTTCTCGCCGTTAAGCTCCTCTACAATGCCTGCTACGCGGGCACCGCGGGCGCCGATGCAAGCGCCGACCGGGTCGACGTTCTCATCTTTGCTGTAAACAGCCATTTTCGTGCGCATACCTGCCTCGCGGGAGATTGCTTTAATCTCGACGGTACCGTCGAAGATTTCGGGCACTTCCATCTCAAACATACGCTTTACAAGGCCGGGGTGGGTCCGGCTGATCATGGTTTTGGGGCCTTTTTCGGTTACAGCAACGTCAACGACGTATACTTTAATACGCTCGCCCTCGCGCAGAACCTCGCCGGGAACCTGCTCGTTTTTCGGCAGAATTGCTTCGCCTTTGTCAAGCTCCAGCACTACAATGCCTTTCACCGGGTCAACCTTGTTCACCACAGCAGAAACAATCTCGTGAGATTTGGACTGCATTTCGGCATACATCTGGTTGCGCTCTGCCTCACGCAGAGCCTGGCGGATAACATGCTTTGCCGTCTGGGCTGCGATGCGGCCAAACTCTTTGGTTTTGAGGGGAATTTCCAGCTGGGTGCCAACACGGGCACGCGCCTTGATATTCTGTGCTTCGGTAAGGGTGATTTCGGTGCGCGGGTCGGTCACCTCATCCACAATCATTTTGACGATAGCAACATTAAACTTGCCGGTAGTGGGTTCAATCACAACTTCCACGTTGTCTTCTACGTCATAGCCTTTTTTTACGGCAATGACAATGGCAGCTTTGATCTTTTCGACGAGGTATGCTTCGCTGATTCCGCGCTCTTTTTCCAGCATGCCAAGTGCTTCAAAAAATTCGTTATTCATTTTTCCGGTTTCCTCCCAAAGCCAGAAATCTGGCAGATAATTTAAGTTTTGTTTTCTCTGGTATTGTTTGCCTCGCCAAAGGCGGGGCGGGGTCTATTTTTCTATGTTAGAGAACAAATCCTCATAATCGCAAAGCTTTGCAAACGAAAGGTCTGCAAGCGCAATGGTCTGTTCTCCCTGCTCGGTTTCGAGAACGATGCAGTCGTTCTCGGCACGCTGCAAAAGGCCGGTATATTCTTTCTGGCCGCTGGCATCTGCACGGTAAAGCCGCAGGTTGATTTTTTCACCGCAAACTGCGACAAAATGCTCGGGCTTGGTCAAGCGGCGGCCAAGGCCGGGGCTTGAAACTTCAAAAAAGTAGCTCTCTACAATTGGGTCCGCCTCATCAATCAGCGGGTCGACTGCGCGGGAAACAACTTCACAATCCGCCGTTGTCATATCGCCGTCTTTATCGATGAATACCCGCAGAAACCAATCCGGGCCTTCTTTTTCATATCGCACGTCCCACAGCCGGTAGCCAAGCTCCTCAACCACAGGTCGCACAATGGATTCTACCATGCCAACTACGTTACCGCCTTTGCCTTTTGCCATACGCACCTCCGTAAAAATGCCTCTACAAACACGAAGAGCGGACCTTGCGGTCCACTCTTACAGTTGAATTATTAGCGTTCTATATTAGTATATCACAAGTTTTGTAAAAAGCAAGTATTCTGCGCGAATGAAAAAAATCTTCCGCCGCTTTTACTGCTTTTCATCTGCTGTCCGCCTCTTTATTATTTGTAGGAAAAGCGCGCTCATGCAGCTGGATATTTTTGCCGTATTGGTTCGGCTTACAGCATAAAGGCGATTGCCATTGCACCGTAAGACCATACAGCATTGCGGCGCAGCAGCAGGTAGATTTCTCCATAAGCAAGACTGAACGCCATAACTCCGAGCCCGGTGTAGAGGCTGCCCTTGGTTAAGATATGCACAGCACCCCAGGTGCAGCCAAGCACAATGCCGCCCCAAGGCAACTGGGTTTGCCGGCAAAGCAAGGTTTCTGCAAACTTTTGACCAAAGATAACAATCAGCAGCACCAGCGCTATTTCAAAAAAGTAATAAAGATACTGCACCGTAAACAGTAACAGCGTTTTACGGCGAAACTCTTCCAGTAGTTTCAGTCCACCCCAGTCCCAGGCATTCAGTGCCACACAGGCGGCAACCAATGCTGCACGTGCGGCAATTCCCTTGGTGGTCGGCCTTGCCGTTTGCATCGGGTCAAAGGCCAGCTTCTGGCGAGACTTGCGCACCAGAACAAACGTGAGCAGCCCCCAGCAAGCTATGGTGAGTATCCAGTGCAGCACCATTTGAGTGGGGCTGTAATCCGCTGCCGAAACGCCTGCGAATAAAAGCGGTTCAATCAGTCCAATTAACACCAATTCCAGTCCCAATCCACCAAAGGCGTAAAGCGCATAGTTTAAATAATCCCACGCGCCGATTGTTTTTTGCTTCTGCATTGGTTCTGTTTCCTTTCTGCGCCCGTTTTCTTTTAGGCCGCCACATCAGCCGCTTATGAGTGCTGATGCAAAATCGCAATATCGTTAAACTGTTTTGCCTTACAAATAGTTTTCTATGGTATATCTACCGCGTTCTTTGGTTTTTTCGCCATATTGAATGGCCCTTTGCGGACAGTGATGAATACAGGCCAGACACTGGTAACAAGTTTCGCCCCATACCGGCTTTCCCTCTGCCAGACGAATGGTCTTGCTCGGGCAAATGCGTGCGCAAAGCCCGCAGCCAGTGCAGCTGTCTTCTGCAAAGAATGGCTTTGTCGTTCTTGCAAAACGGTCAAAGCCTTTGCCCGCCAGCGTACTCTTCAAAAAGGCCATGCCGCCTTCTGCTACGCGATTAACGGGCTCGTGCCGCGTGATTTCATCTGCAATCTGTTCCACGGCCTGTTTTGCCTCTTTCAGCTTTTGCCGGATGGTCTGCTGTGGCTCGATATCTTCGCCTACGATGTAATTGCTCGGCATCACCACCGAGTAGGTGCTTTGAAGCGGATAGATTTTACTCAGCTGTTTCATTGTAAGGCCTGCCTCGGCACCGCAGGTGCAAACGCCATAGGCAAATCCTGTGCTCGGCGCAAGTTGCTTCACGAATTTTCGCACCGGTTCGGGCACCGCCCACGCGTAAACCGGGAAAACCAGCCCCACATATTTTTCGTCTTTCAGCTCTGGTGGCATATTTAACGTCGTTATATCAACCGCAGTATCGTCGGTCTTTTCGGCAAGTTGCTCCGCAATCCATTTTGAATTTCCGGTACCAGAAAAATAAAAAATCATTTTGCAGTCTTTCCTTTCTGCATGCGGACAATCCCGCCATTGTATTAATATAGAGGTTGGTTTTTGTCTCTCCTGTGAAAAGTTTTGCGTTAAAAATACTTAATCCAGCACTATCATATCATTCGCTTTGTACAGTGGCAACTATTTACATCTATTTCTTCCTATTCTACTTGCTTGCACCATGAAATTCGCTTTAAGACTTTTTATCCCCCCGATACACTTTTATTCATATTCGTTTTATGATTCCCTGCAATATAGCAAAACGGCAACCTCCAACAAGGTTACCGTTTTGCATATGTGGTTCAGTTTTGTCTTTACAGTGCCCAGTCGCCATCTTCAAAAATGGCCACTTCACGCCCGTCGCGCGTTTTACCGGTAATGCACATATCCTGCGCGCCCACCATAACATCTTCATGAATCAAGCTATGGTTGACGCCGTGGGCCAAAAGCTCTTCCGGTGTCATGTCGGTGCCGCCTTTTACGGTGCCGGGATAGCCGTCGCCAAATGCAATATGGCAGGCAGCATTTTCATCAAACAAGGTGTTGTAGAATAGCAATCCGCTCTGGTTGATGGGGCTGCTCTTCGGTACAAGTGCCAGCTCACCAATGCTACGGCTTCCCTCGTCAGTATCCAGCAGCATTTTCAGCAGTGCTTCATTTTTATCCGCACCATATTCCACTACGCGGCCTTTTTCAAACCGCACCCAAAGCCCCTCGATGAGGTCGCCGTGGTATACATACGGCTTCGTGGCATAAACAATACCTTCCACCTTATCTTTATGGGGTGCGGTAAACACCTCTTCGGTCGGAATGTTGGCAATAAAGCCCTGCCCTGCCGGAGTGTGGCTGCGTGCGCCTTCCCATACGGCATCATCGGCAAGGCCCACAGTCAGGTCCGTCCCATTGGCACTTTTCATGTGCACGCTTTCGAGGTCCAGCTCGTTCAGCCGGTCGCGATAAGCGGTCATTTTCTCCACATGGGCTTTCCATGCGCCAACAGGGTCGCCGCCAGTTACACGGCAAACATCAAAGATGGCCTGCCAAAGTTTCTCCACGGCATCTGCATCGCCGGGGAAGATTTTCGCCGCCCACTCTTCGCCGGGCACTGCCACAATACACCACGCCACGCGGTCATTCATTGTGTAATCGCGCCATTCTTTTAGCGCACTGCGGCGTGCGGTATTGGCTTTGTCCACCTTGGCCGCGTCCAGGCCACTGAATGCCTCCGGATTTTCAGCGAGGATATGCAGCACAGCCGCGCCACCCTCGCTTTCCACGTAATCCAGATAGCTGCGCACTACGTGAGCTTTTACGTCGCAAAGCGCATCTTCGCTTGCGTGTTCAAAGCGGATACGAGCCAACTTGTCATCACCATATTTGACGATTACATCGCGTGCACCAACGCGAAATGCCGCGGCTGCGCACATTCTTGCAAACTCGGCAGTTTCTACCGAAGAGGTAATAATGAGTGTCTGTTCCGGCTGCAAGCCCACACCAATCTCTACCGCAAAGTCTGCGTATTTTTGAAGTAATTCTTTATTCATGGTCCATTCCTGCCTTTCTGATTAAAAACAGTGTGCCTCAAAATCAGCTGCGGCACACATGGTCCTTCTGCATCAATCGAATTTGATTTTAAATTAAGAGCAAACTTTACAACACGTAAGGCAAAGCAAGTGCCAACAGCACGGTAAAGATGCCCACAAGTCCGATAGCGGCACCGCTCATTGCACCCTCTATTTCACCCAGCTGCACTGCGGTAGAGGTGCCAACTGCGTGGCTCGAAGCACCAATGGCAAGCCCTGCCTCGGTCGGGTCTTTGATGCGCAGCAGACGAATAAGCAACGGTGCGGCAACTGCACCAAGCACGCCGGTCAGCACAACGCCAAACACCGTAATGGGTACCAGCCCGCCGTGCTGCTCTGACAGCGAGGTCGCGATTGCCATTGTCACCGATTTAGGCGCAAGGCCAACGGCCAGCTCTCGCTCCAGCCCAAAAGCTTTCGCAAGCACGACCACGCTGCCAATCGCCGTCAGCGCGCCTACCAGACAGCCACCCAGTACAGGCAGCCATTGCTTGCGAATCAGGGTCAGATTCTTGTAAATTGCAACGCCGAGCACTGCAGTTGCGGGCATAATCCAAAAGCGAATCATGTCAGTGGCCTCATAATAGGCCTCAACGTCGGTACCGGTAGCAAAAAGCACCGCGCCAATCAGCACCGCTGCCACAATCAGCGGGTTTGCCAATGCACTTCCCGTTTTCGCACGCACACGGCAGCCGATACAATATGCCGCAAGCGAAAGCGTGATGCAAAACAAAGGAGAGGTAAAAAACTCACTCATGGTCAGGCTCTCCTTTCTTTCTGGTCAGCTTCATCAGCCCACGCACCGTAAATGCCGTGGTGACAAAGGTTAAAAATGTAGAAACAAAACAGATGACCAGAATAGCCACCATGTTAGCACTGATAATCTCGAGATAAGCGAGAATATTAACACAGAGCGGCACGAAGAAAAACGCCATATTCTGCATCAAAAAATTCGTTACGCCCTCTACATGGCGCAGTTTCAGCACACCGGTGGCGAGCAAAAGCAGCATCAGCAGCATGGCAATTACGCTGGAGGGAAAAGAAAACGGGAGCAGTGACGCCAAAAGTTCGCCCGAAAGGCAAACCCCCAGCAAAATTGCGATTTGTGCCAGCAAATCCATAAAAATGGTACCAGTCCTTTCTGTGCCGCAGGGCGACAATGCCGTTTTGTGTTGTGGGCAAAACAGCTTAGCCCTGCAAAAAAGAATAAAAGTAACACCGGCCCGGCGCGCTGCCGCTGTAAGCGGGCAGCACGACCACAGGCCGGTGTAAAACAAACGATCAGTATGCGATTTTTGCGGCGATATATGCTTCCAGGTCTGCGATAGCTACGCGCTCCTGCTGCATGGTGTCGCGATCACGCACGGTGACGCAGTTGTCTGCGGGGATGCCCTTCTCTTCGTCGCCAACCGTCTGGAAGTCGACTGTAATGCAAAGCGGGGTGCCAATCTCGTCTTGACGACGATAGCGTTTGCCGATGGAGCCGGCATCGTCGTAATCGAGCATAAATTTCTTTTGCAAATCGTGATAAATCTCTTCTGCCTTGCCGCCCAGCTTTTTAGAAAGCGGGAGAATCGCAGCCTTGTAGGGTGCGAGGGCCGGATGCAGACGCATCACAACGCGGATATCATTCTTCTCTGCATCGACGACTTCTTCGTCGTATGCTTCTACGAGGAAGGCAAGTGCCACACGGTCAGCACCGAGCGAAGGCTCGACGACGTACGGTACATAGTGCTCGTTGGTTTCGGGGTCGAAGTACTCCTGCGTTTTGCCGGAAACTTCGTTGTGGCGGCCCAAGTCGTAATCGGTACGGTCTGCAATGCCCCACAACTCGCCCCAGCCAAACGGGAAGAGATACTCGATATCGGTAGTAGCTTTGGAGTAGAAGGAAAGTTCCTCTGCCTCGTGGTCACGCAGGCGCATGTTTTCTTCTTTCATGCCAAGGCCGGTGAGGAAGTTTTTGCAGTAGTCTTTCCAATAGTAGAACCACTCAAGGTCGGTATCCGGCTTGCAGAAGAATTCCATCTCCATCTGCTCAAACTCACGGGTGCGGAACGTGAAGTTGCCCGGAGTGATTTCGTTACGGAAGGATTTACCTACCTGGCAAACGCCGAACGGCAGCTTGCGGCGGGTAGAGCGCTGGATGTTGGCAAAGTTAACGAAGATGCCCTGTGCGGTTTCGGGGCGCAGGTACAGCTCTGCTTTTGCATCCTCTGTAACACCCTGAAAGGTTTTGAACATCAGGTTGAATTTGCGGATATCGGTAAAGTTGTTGCTGCCGCAGTTGGGGCAGACAACGTTGTTTTCTTTAATGTAGGCAGACATATCTTCGAAGCTCATGCCGTTGGCATCGCCGCCGACATCTTCAATCAGCTTGTCCGCACGGTGACGGGTTTTGCAGTCTTTGCAGTCCATCAAAGGGTCAGAGAAACCGCCCACGTGGCCGGATGCAATCCAAACCTGCGGGTTCATGAGAATGGCAGCGTCAAGTCCGACGTTGGTCGGAGACTCTTGTACGAACTTTTTCCACCAGGCTTTTTTTACGTTATTTTTAAATTCTACACCGAGCGGGCCGTAGTCCCAAGTGTTGGACAGACCACCATAAATCTCGCTGCCAGAAAATACAAAGCCTCTGTTTTTGCAAAGGGCAATTACCTTGTCCATTGTTTTTGCGCTGTTATTCATCACGATACCTCCAAGTACGTTTGCGTGCCCACCCGCGCAAATGGCTTTTGCACTGGCGTGAGCATCAAGGTCTATTGTAAGCCCCCGGGCAGGGATAGTCAATACCGACCGTTGACATATGGCATGAAAACGCGCTATAATATATAAGTATTTCTGCTACAGCTTCTTTCTGTGTGCAGCATAAGTACAAAAATCATATATTTCTTATTATCCGGGTGTGGCGCAGTTGGTAGCGCGGGTGGTTTGGGACCATCAGGCCGCAGGTTCGAACCCTGTCACTCGGACCAAAGTCGATTTCTAGCAATAGAAGTCGACTTTTATTTTTTATATCACAATGCGATTACACCTTATACTAATCGGTAATCCGCTACCAAGTGCAGGTCAACACACTCTCTTGCCGCGAAGAATATACTGAGGCAAGAGAGGAGCCTCTTTATGAATGATTACAACGACTATCCTTGCGAGCATCGCTCTACTAAATTTGTTTGTTTTAATATATTCTTTACAATAATTGCCGTTGCCGCCATGGGCTTATTATGCATACTATTCTGCACACACCGCGCCGGGCTGACTCTGGAGCTTGACAATAAGAGAGCCGCTGCCATCTCAAATAATGAAACTGTTTTATGGAACAAAACCATCACTTCTGTAAACAGCGATATTACTTACGACGAAACAACCGGCCAGATTACATTTCACCGCTCGGGCTATTATTATATCAATTATTATTTCAATGTGATTCCAAACACTGTTAATACCGACTTTGGGTTTGCTCTGTCTGATGCTTCTTCACAAAAGCTGATGGCAAACGGGGGTGGCAGCAGTTCGGGGTCTCCTACCTCCTATGCTTCTACACAGGCTGTGCTAAAAATCACGGCGGGCGATACCTTTTCTGTGGTTTACCACTCATTAAGCAGTGCCCCTATTCTTCTGAGCGATACCGTTGTGCAGGCCAATTTCACCGCATTTTGTTACAGTAATTAATTTTTTTACGATCAAAGATCTCCTATGTAGGTCTGGACTCCTGCATAGGAGATCTTCTATAATGTCTTCATCGTTATATTTTAGGTAGGCGCTCGTACAGGTTTTTCTCTCTGCTTACCTTGTCCCTTACGCAGGTGCGGTGCTATCGCCGCCAGCATGATACTTTGCAGCTCGGTATTTTCCATGGACAGTTTCTTTAGCCAACCGCTTTTATCTTTTTTTGCTTCATCTGTTTATACTAAAATACTCTTTTAAAAGGAGATTCTCCCTATGCAGTTTGGTTTAACCATTCCTCTGCAGCGATTTCTACATATTAAGACGCTTTGTTATGGCGAGCCACTGGACACGCTGTATTGCTGGGACTTGCATAAAATCCTGTTGCATGGCGAACCAAGCCTTTTAGCAGTACATTGCGCCAGCCGCTTCACCTTTGTGCTTTATGCAATGTCCGCTGCGGATTGGGACAACCTAGACGTTATCGCATACAGCGGCATCGAGCGCAGCTTGCTGGAAGCCGCTATGCCACAAGAAGCTATACGTAATTACCTGGAGCGCGCAGGCACACCACAGCAGACCAAAACGCACGGTCGGCGCGAGGTCGCTTATTTAAACCGCGCATGGGATGATGTTACTGCTTTGGATTATACTGTAAATACCGAGCAGCAGTGGCAGCCACTGCTCAATCATTCGGTAAACGAAATCCCCTGCCGCTGCGCTGCGCGCGAGCAAAAAGCATCTGCTTTTGAACATCTGACAGCACTGTTGCAATATTAACTAACAAAGGAGACTTTCTATATGCCCACCCGTATTGCTGTTTTATCAGATACACACGGCCTGTTGCGACCAGAGGTGCTGGAAGTTTTGCAGAGCTGTGACTGCATTTTTCACGCCGGGGATATCAACAAGCCAGAAATTGTAGAAACGCTGCGCAGCATTGCACCGCTTTATATTGTGCGCGGCAATAATGACAAAGACTGGGCAGCGCTGCTGCCCGAGCATCTTACCGCAAACATTGATGGGCTTTCGCTTTTTATGGTGCATAACAAAAAAGATATTCCCACAAACCTGGACGAAGCAGAAATAGTCGTATTTGGTCACTCGCATAAATATTTTGAGCAGACCGTAGATGGACGCCTGTGGCTCAACCCTGGCAGCTGCGGCCCACGCCGCTTTGACCAGGCCATTACGATGGCCGTGCTGACGGTTGCGGCAGGAACATATGTTATTGAAAAAATCGTGGTTCCTTCACCGTCTGCTACCAAAAACTAGCTCTGTAAAAGCATCCGCCTTTCACTTTTTCGACACGCAGCTTTCATAAAAAAGCAACACCCCTTGCAACAGCCGAAATGGCTGCCGCAAGGGGTGTTGCTATAAGTGTTTATTTCAGTTGGCTTGCCAGTACAAAATTAAATCTCGTACCACTTAATCTCGTTGGCCTCCAGCGACAGCGAAAAGCTGCTACCATCGCCACGGTACACTGTAGTGGTCTGCGGTTCGTAGGTGTTGTTGACCACACAATACTTGCCGTTTTTCACGTAAGCGTGGACTTCCACATTGAAGTTGGAGGAGAACCATTTATGCAGATTCTCTTCGTCGTGGGTGCTCCACAAAATGCTACGGTACAACAAACGACTGTTCTCAAAGCTATACGGCAGACCGCTGAGGTAAACTGCGCGACCTTTGCCAAACTCATGCACTGCCATCTGAACTTCTTTTTCACGCTGGCAGAGAATTGTTGTGCCTTCAAAGGCGTACATATTCTTTTTGCCTTCGCCAAAGTCAATGGGTTTTGTGCAGTCCTGCAAAATAAAGTGATTAGTCTCCTCGTCCCAATTATACTTGTCGTAGTTCAAGGTGAATCCGGTTTCTTTTTCTATGCCAAATACGCCTGCCAGCTGCAAAAAGCGTCCCTCGCGCTGATGTCCGCTCGGCT
>OBXZ01000883.1_pt1 | contig 19018 bp, 9 predicted proteins | sample 1538171 | NCBI WGS metagenome assembly OBXZ01 (sample SAMEA2580161, study PRJEB22360) | human gut metagenome | biome: human gut; feature: human-associated habitat; material: faeces | place: Denmark | collected 2008/2010
CTTAAGTTCTTGCGTGCAGGCCTACGGCACGCAGACCGGCAAGCCGCTGGGCGGCCAGCAGGTTGTAAACAAGCACACGGTGGTCAAGACCAAGACCAAAAAGCTGCCGATCTTTATTACGGCACTCGCCGGCTGTGCCTGCGGCGCCCTGCTGGTCATTGCGCTCATTATGAGCGGCACGCTCAATATCGGTGGCGGCAAGAATGCCGTGACGGCGGGTGCTTCGGGTTCATCGACGCAAAAGATCACGATCGACTCCGAGGACACCACGCTGGCCGAGGCCGTCTCTGCCAAGGCTCTGCCCTCCGTGGTTTCCATTACCGCCACTTCGAGCGGCAGCCAGAATGGCTCGCTTTCGCAGTCTGCCGATGAGTCAGATAGCTCGGGCAGCGTCGGTTCGGGCGTTGTGCTCGATACCGAGGGCCACATCCTCACCAACAACCACGTGGTCGACGGCTACGACCAGTACGTGGTGACCATGGACGACGGCACCACCTACGAGGCCGAGTTCGTGGGCAACGATGCTTCGAGCGACCTAGCCGTCATCAAACTCAAGGATGCTGACGCCTCCAAGCTCACGCCGATCGAGATCGGCGACTCCTCCAAGCTCAACGTGGGCGAGTGGGTCATGGCGATCGGTTCGCCGTTCGGCAACGAGCAGTCTGTCTCCACGGGTATCGTGTCGGCGCTCTACCGCTCCACGGCTATGAGCTCTACCAGCGGCAACACCATCTACGCCAACATGATTCAGACCGACGCTGCCATCAACCCGGGCAACTCCGGCGGCGCGCTCGTCAATGATAACGGCGAGCTCGTGGGCATCAACTCACTCATCGAGAGCTATTCGGGCTCCAGCTCGGGTGTGGGCTTTGCCATTCCGGTCAACTATGCCAAGAATATTGCTGACCAGATTATCGACGGCAAGACGCCGGTACATCCGTACATGGGTGCCACGCTTTCGAGCGTCAATGCGCTCAACGCCCGCACCAACAAGCTGAGCACCGATAGCGGCGCGTATGTGGCAAGCGTCGTCGAGGACGGTCCTGCCGCCAAGGCTGGCATCCAAGAGGGCGATGTCATTACCAAGCTGGGCGACGATGAGATTACGAGCGCCGATGGCCTGATCATCGCGCTGCGCAGCCACGAGGTGGGCGAGAAGGTCGAGATCACGCTCATGCGCGGCAAGGACGAGAAGAAGGTCACGGTCGAGCTGGGCTCAGACGAGGAGCTGCAGAACCAGCAGCAGAACGACAGCGCGACCGACACCGGCAACGGCGGTATTACCGACGAGCAGCTGCGCCAGTATCTGGAGGAGCTGCTGGGCCAGCAGGGCCAGGGCTACGGCCAGGGTTACTAACGAGCCGTATCGCACATACCGATGCCAGAGGGGCTGTCCCATCAACGCGGGACAGCCCCTCTCTACTTATTGATCCGTTGGGGACGGAGGAAAACGGGTCATTTAGAGCTGATAAGAGCATGGTTTGATCGCGCGATCCGCCCCGGTCTGGTGGCTGCCGATTCGGTGCGGTTCGAAAGGGCTATTCGGCCCCGTTGCGACCGGTGGTACTCTAGTATCCGTTTGAAATCGAGCGAAGGAGTGCCGCTATGGAGCAATCGAGCCTGTTTGGTGACGGCGTGGACATCGATACCGAAACGCCCGCGAGCGCGGATACCGCTGCACCGGCCGATGCCCGTGCCCAGGCGGCAGCGCGCGCGGCCGAGCTGCGCCACGAGCTCGATTACCACGCCTATCGCTACTACATGCTCGATGCGCCCGAGATCACGGACGCCGCCTTCGACAAAATGCTCGTTGAGCTGCAGGAAATCGAGGCGACCTACCCCGACCTGGTGACGCCCGACAGCTACACCCAACGCGTGGGCGGGTACGTGAGCGAGCAGTTTACGCCGGTCACGCATATGGCGCGCATGTATTCCATGGACGATGCCATGGATCTGGACGAACTTGACGCGTGGCTCCAACGAACCGAGGATGCGCTCGGCGCAGGTAGCGTCACCTATACCTGCGAGCTTAAGATTGACGGTCTGGGCGTGGCGCTTACCTACCAAAACGGCACCTTCGTGCGCGCGGCCACGCGCGGCGATGGCACCACGGGCGAGGACGTGTCGCTCAACGTGCGCACCATCAAGGATGTGCCCATGCACCTGTCCGAGCCGGCGCTCGCCCACATGGGCGCCGACCGCGAGCGTACCATCGAGGTACGCGGCGAGGTCTACATGCCCAAGGGCAGCTTTGTGCGCCTGAATGAAGAGGCCGATGTCGAGGGCCGCGACCCCTTTGCCAACCCGCGCAACGCCGCCGCCGGCAGCCTGCGCCAAAAGGATCCCAAGGTCACGGCGCGCCGCGACCTGGCCACCTTTATCTACGCCATCGCCGATACCGACCCGCTGCACGTCCACAGCCAGCGCGAGTTTCTGGACTGGCTGCGCAGCGCCGGCTTTAGCGTCAACCCCAACGTGGCCCGTTGCGCCACGCCGGCCGAGGTTCACGAGTTCTGCGCCCAGGCGCTCGAACATCGCGGTGACCTGAACTACGACATCGACGGCGTGGTCGTAAAGGTGGACAGCTTCCAGCAGCAGCTCGACCTGGGCTTTACCGCCCGCGCGCCACGCTGGGCCATTGCCTTTAAGTTCCCGCCCGAGGAAAAGCAGACCGTCCTGCGCGAAATTCGCATCCAGGTGGGCCGCACCGGTGTGCTCACGCCGGTCGCCGAGTTCGACCCGGTGACGGTTGCCGGCTCCACCATCGCGCGCGCCACGCTGCACAACATCGACGAGATCCGTCGTAAAAACGTGCGCGAGGGCGACACCATCATCGTGCACAAGGCGGGTGACGTGATCCCCGAGGTCGTGGGCCCGGTGCTCGATAAGCGCCCGGCCGATTCGGTCGACTGGCACATGCCCGAGGTCTGCCCCGTGTGCGGTAGCCCCGTGGTCCACGAGGACGGCGAGGTCGCCTACCGCTGCGTCTCCATCGACTGTCCCGCGCAGCTCAAGGAGCGTTTGCTCCACTGGGTGAGCCGCGGCTGCATGGACGTCGACGGCCTGGGCGACGAGATCGTCGACAAGATGATCGCCGCCGGGCTGATTCACGACGTCGCGGACTTCTACCAGCTCACGGTCGACGACATCGCAGGCCTGGACACGGGGCGCACCTATGCCAGCTCCAACAGCAAAAAGGGTGTCAAGAAGGGCGACCCCATCCCGGTGGGCCTCAAGACGGCCGAGAAAATCATCGCCGAGCTCAACAAGTCCAAGAGCCAGCCGCTCGGTCGCGTGCTGTTTGCCCTGGGCATCCGCCACGTGGGCAAGAGCGTGGGCGAGGTCATCGCCGAGCGATTCCTGTCGATTGACAAGCTCATCTTGGCGAGCGAAGAGGACATCGCCGAGTGCGAGGGCATCGGTCCCAAGATTGCGGCGAGCGTCAAGCAGTTCCTGGCCGTGCCCGAGAACCTTGCCGTGCTGGAGCGCCTGCGCCAAGCGGGCCTTTCGCTCGAGGTCGACTTGGGCGCCGCGCACGCGCAGGCCGCAGCCGACGCTGGCGTGGCAGGCGAGCTCGCCGACGCACAGCCACTCGCGGGTCTGACCTTCGTGCTCACCGGCACGCTCGTCAACCGCACGCGCGATGAGGCGGGCGCGGCGCTCAAGGTGCTCGGCGCCAAGGTTTCGGGCAGCGTGTCGAAGAAGACGAGCTATCTGGTCGCCGGTCCCAAAGCGGGCTCCAAGCTCACCAAAGCCGAGCAGCTGGGCGTACCCGTGCTGGATGAGGATGCACTCGAACAGATCCTTGCGACTGGTGAGGTGCCAGAGGCATAAGGCATCAATAGTCAAATTGAAGAACAGCCCGGAAAGCATGATTGAACTGCCTTCCGGGTGGTTCTTATTTGGACGGGGCGACCGGCACCGTGATCTGTGTCACGTAGGTTGTGGGGTCGTCGCTGATGATGTCGTCGATCAGGGCGATCTCGCGTGAGGGACCGGCGGGTGTCAGGTTATGTTCGCGCATATAGCCGAGCAGCTGTTTATAGCGCGGGCCCGCTTGCCCGTGCGTGCCGCGAAAGCTTATGGTCAGGCAGCGCGCGGCGGGGCGTACCTCGACGTCGCCCTGGTAGCCATCGGTATCGTCGAGCAGCAGGAAGACCTCGTCGTAGCCATCAAAGTCGCTGGCTGCGAGGCGCTCGGCGCTAATCCCGACGCCCAAGTTGCCCAGAAAGACAAAGGTCTCGTGCTGGCCCTTCTGTAGCTGACGAATCTGCCACTCCAGCGCATAGGCGTCGGTAGGCTTGACACGTTCGCGCAATACGGCGCAGCGAAGCTCGGGCGCATCGATTGTGCAAATGGTATCGAGCTCGGTGTTCAAGGCATTGTGCAGCAGAGCAAGCCGGTTATCGATCTTGCGCGACACACGCTCCAACTCGCGGCGCTTGCGCTCGATGAGCTCCTGTTGCTGCGCCAACTGCCGCTGCATGAGGTCCACATCGCGCGTGGTCACAAACTCACGGATTTGTGCGAGCGGCAAGTCGAGAACACGCAGATGACTGATGGTGTTGAGGGTGGAGAGTTGCCGCGATCCGTAGTAGCGGTATCCACTCGCCGGATCGATGCGCGCCGGGTCCAGCAAGCCCATCTTCTCGTAATGACGTAGCGTCCCCACGCTTAGGTTAAACAGGCGCGCCACCTCGCCAATGCGGAGCAGACCCTCAGTATGTTCACTTGGCATGTCGGTCACAGGACCGCTCCTTTCGGCAAAAAGCAAGGGAGGGGCGCCAGGCTCGCGTCGCCTCGCTACGCCACTAGCTTGTCAAAAGCTCCGCGGCGGTTGAGCACGGTAAACGCGACAACACAGATGACTGCCGACAGAATCGACCCGCACGGCGAGGCGATGCCCATGGGAAACAGCGTGTCGGAATAGGCGTTCGACAGCAGCCACGCGCCCGGCACGCGAATGAGTGCCACGGCCAGCACGTTGTGCGCAAAGCCGATGTAGCTCTTGCCGTATGCAGCGAAAAAGCCGCTAAAGCAAATATGGATGCCGGCAAAGATTGCATCGAAAATATAACTGTGTATATAGCCGGTACCGGCCGCGACCACCGCGGGGTCCTTGGCAAAAAAGCCAATAAACGCCGGCGCCACCAGCCACATCAGCACCGTGATCAGGCAGCCGTACACTACCGAGATGGTCATGGCGTCCTTGAGCACCTGGCGCGCGCGATCGCCCTTGCCCGCGCCGGCGTTTTGCGCCGTGAGTGCACTGACGGTGGCACCCATGGAGCTCGGAACAATGAACAAAAAGCTGATCATCTTTTCGACCAGGCCCACGGCAGCGGCGTCGACGAGCCCTCGGTGGTTGGCGATGACGGTGATAAACATAAACGCCACCTGGATGCAGCCGTCCTGCACGGCCACAGGCACGCCGATCTTAAGAATGCTGCCGAGCACTTCGGGCTGAGGGCGCAGGTCGCTGCGCTTAACGTGGATGTTCGTGCGACGGCTCTTAAGCCACACGAGCGCGAGGGCAACGCTTGCTGTCTGGGCGGTTACCGTGCCGAGCGCCGCACCCACGGGGCCGAGCCCCATGTGGCCGATAAACAGAAAATCGAGCGCGATGTTGATGATGCACGCCACGCCAATCACGTACATGGGCGAGCGCGAATCGCCCAGGCCGCGAAAGATGGCCGAGAGAATGTTGTATGCGGCGATAAACGGAATGCCGACAAAGCAGATACGCAGGTAGGCGGCGGTGCCTTCGACTGCCTCGGGCGGCGTGCCAATGAGCGCCACAACCTGCGGACACAATGCAAACAGGACAGCAGCCAGCACCACCGAGACGCCCATAAAGAGCGTAATGGTGTTGCCGATGGCGGTCTCGGCGCGGTCGAAGCGACGCGAACCCACGGCGTGGCCGACGATGACCGTCGTTCCCATGGCTAGGCCCACGAGCGTCACGGTAATGATATAGAGCGTCTGAGCGCCATTGCCCACGGCGGTGATGCCGGCAGCGCCGCTAAACTGCCCCATCATGTACAGATCGGCCATGCCGTAGAGCATCTGCAAAAAGTACGAGAGCATATAGGGCAGGGCAAAGACCGCGATGGTCTTGAGGACATTGCCGTGTGTGAGGTCGTGTTCCATGGGCGGGGCTTTCTGGCTTGGTTTGTTTACGTACCAGTGTAGTGAAAACCCTATAACGATTGTAGAGTCAAGGTTTATGTTGGCGGTGGGGCGAAATAAGTGAGCCTGTATTCATTTCCATTTGAATACGGGCATGCGCCGTGTAGGCTTAGCGCCCCTCACCTCGCCTCAAACCATCACAACATTCGGCGTTTTTTGCCAAAATCGGGAAAAGCATCGAATGTTGTGATGGTTTTTCTGCCACTCGAACGGGTGGAATCGCTTTCTTGCGCACGAAGGCGTGCGGACCCGTGGGCAGGGGAATAAGGTGGTTATCCGACTCCATTGGAGGGCTCATGGACCTGCCGATCGTCCTGTCCCATAAGACTGCCTGGCTGTACCACAACGTGGCGCGCCCGTCCGAGCCGCTCTCGCGAGCAAGCAGTCTATACGATGAGGACTCGCTTGCTAACGAGACGGAGCCGACCGCGAGCCTGCCCAAATTGGGACTCGATGCCAAGGGGCTGAGGGCCTCGACGGCAGTTGGGATCGTTACCGACTATCTGGTTTCACTTGGTATTCCACGAGAAGAGCTCGATCATATCGACACGCTCGTCAACTTCGATTTTGAGCGCTCGACGCCGGCTGGATTTAGGTGCCACGTGTTTGGGGCGCCGATACCTCCAGACCATCTTATCGAGGTGGCAGAGGGCCTTCTGGTGGTTGATGAGGTCATGTGCTTTGTCCAAGCGGGTTCGTGGATGAGCGAGCCCGAGCAGCTGGAATATGGCTATGAAATCTGCGCCCGATACCATTTGAATCATCTGTCGACAGGCGATTATATCGAGATGGGGCAGAGGTATACCGTTGCCGACTTGATTGCTTATTGCAATGAGAACCGATCTCGTCAGGGGGCTATACGCGCGGCCGCCGTGCTCAAGCGCGTGCACAATGGCGCGCGCTCGCCCATGGAGACGGCCACCGCAATCATGGTCGTAGCAAAACGTTCCCAGGGCGGGCTGGGATACGCCAAGATCGAGCTCAACCATCGGGTCGATGTTCCCAACGAGTTCAAGTATCTCGCAAAGGCCGGGTATTTCGAGATCGACGTATATGCGCCTGCGAGCGGTACGGGGATTGAATACAACGGTTCGGACCATCTTGATAAACAGCGCAGCGCGTCGGATGCGGAGCGAATGACCGTGCTGAGCGCGCTGGGCTTTAGGATGATCGTCCTCACCGGGACTCAGTTTGCCCACCAGCTGCAATTGCACCGGGCGATGAACGCCATCGCACTCGCTATGGGCCTTAAATGCGACCGAAGCGAAGCGTTCCAGAAACGTCAGAACGACCTGCGAGAATTCGTGATTCGACACTGGGACGGCGGCCTTTAGGGACGTTCCGGCCCTTCTACGGGGTGCCGTGGGCAGGCGGACCATCACAACATTCGACGTTTTTTGCCAAAATCGGGAAAAGCATCGAATGTTGTGATGGTTTGTGCTGAGGATGGGCTTGGGAAGTCCGTTTTGCTCGAAGCAATCTGTCCTGTCGTACGGGTGTCGGCATGATTCTCTCGTGGGGTATTATGTTTTCCGAAGAATAAAACGCCGCGTGAGGGGAGGGCCGCGTGGACGGGCACGTGCAACATGACGGTTTTGGCCGCGACATCAACTACCTGCGCATTGCCGTTACCGACAAGTGCAATTTCCGCTGCATCTATTGCATGCCGGCCGATGGCGTGGCGCCCCGCGCGCACGACGAGCTGCTCAGCGCCGAGGAAATCGCCCGCTTTGTGCGCTTGGTGGCGGGGGAGGGCATTCGCCGCGTGCGTCTGACGGGCGGCGAGCCGCTGGTCAGCCGCCGTATTATTCCGCTCATTCGTGATATCCGCGCGATTCCGCAGATCGAGGACATCTCGCTCACCACCAACGGCGCCCTGCTGCCCAAGCTGGCGCCGCAGCTCAAAGAGGCGGGACTTAACCGCGTCAACATCTCGCTCGATACGCTTGACCCTACGCTCTTTGGAAAGATCACGCGCTTGGGTCGACTCGAGCAGACCATGGCTGGCATCGACGCGGCGCTGGCTTGGGGCTTTGAGCCCGTTAAGGTCAACTGCGTTGTTGTGCGTCGGCTCAACCAGGATGTGGCGGCCCTCGCGCGCTTGACCGTCGACCGCCCCATCCACCTGCGCTTTATCGAATACATGCCCATTGGCGACGAGCACACGAGCTCGCATTGCGCTGTGGACCCGCATGCGCCCGCGCTCAATCCCGAGCTGTGGGACGCGAGCGATACCGTGCCGAGCGACGAGCTGCGGGCGCGCATCAATGCCGGGGCCGCCGCGACGGGACTGGGCGAGCTCGAGCCGCTCGACATCAACGACGCTCCTGCCGGCGCGGGCCCTGCGCGCTATTGGCACTTTCCGGGCGCGGCGGGAACAGTCGGCTTCATTAGCGCCATGTCCAACCATTTTTGCGCGAACTGCAACCGTCTGCGCCTGACGGCCGATGGCAACGTGCGTCCGTGCCTGTTCAGCGATGCCGAGTATTCGGTGCGCGACGCCCTGCGCCGTGGTGATGATATGCAGGTACTTTCGATTTGGCGCGATGCCGTGGCCCACAAACCGCAGGAACACGCGATAATTGAGGGCACGCAACGATTTATGTCCCAAATCGGAGGATGATCATATGGCCAAGAGCAGGTACGCCGATGCCACCAAGGCCGCTCGCAGGGCCGCGATGTCTGCCCACAAAGTCACGGCTGCGGCTAGCGATGCCGTTGCAGGCGCGCAGCCGACTGCCAGCGCTGCTACCGAGCCCGCCCGCGACGCCCGCCGCGACGAGCTGACGCACGTGGACGCCAAGGGCGAGGTACGCATGGTCGACGTGTCCGACAAGGCCGAGACCCATCGCATTGCCATCGCCGAGGGCACCATCCTCATGCATCCCGAGACGCAGGCCATGGTGTTGCAGGACCGCGCCAAAAAGGGCGACGTGCTTGCCTGCGCGCGCGTGGCGGGCATTATGGCCATCAAACGCACGAGCGACATCATCCCCATGTGCCATCCGTTGCTCATTACCAAGAGCAAGTGCGACATTGCGCCCATCGCTGCGGCGGGGACGCCGGCCGAGGACGTGCTCGAGGGCTGGGCACCGGCGCGCGCGGACGGACAGGTTGGTTTTCACGTGCTGGTCACGGCGGGCGTGACGGGCAAAACGGGCATCGAGATGGAGGCCCTGACCGGCGCGAGTGCCGCGTGCCTAACGATCTATGACATGTGCAAGGCCGTCGATCGCGGCATGGAGATTGTCGACGTGCGCCTGCTGCACAAGGAGGGCGGCCGCTCGGGCGTGTGGGATCGTGCCGAGCGTCAGGCCGCTGCTGTTGAGTCCGTGGCCGCTGACGGTGCCGCGTCCGCGAGCGCACCTGCCGCCGTCGCACCCGCAGCTCCGACACCGGCCGTCCCCGCGATCGCGTTTATCGGCTACCAGAACTCGGGCAAGACCACGCTCGTCGAGAAGGTTATCGCCGAGCTCACCCGCCGCGGCCTGCGCGTGGGCTCGCTCAAACATCATGGGCATCACGGCTTTGATATCGATGTGCCCGCTAAGGACACCTGGCGCCATCACCAGGCCGGATCCAAGCACGTGGGCCTCATCTGCGCTACGCGCTGGGCGGAGTACGCCGACACGCGCGAGGAGGACGAGATGCCCGCGCGCGAGCTGCTGTCGCGCTACAACGATGTCGACGTGGTGATCATCGAGGGCTACAAGACCGAGGGCTTCGACAACATCGTGGTCGCGCGCTCCGGTGTCGACCGTCTGCGCGGCAAGAGCTCGCTCGACCTGGTCGATGGCCACACGCTGGCCCTTGCCTGCAATGAGGCCTTGGCGCGTCAGGCCTTCGACGCCGGCTTTGCGACCAGAGCCATCAACATTAACGACGCCCGAGCCATCTGCGACCTCATCCAAGATCACCTTCAGGCTTGACGCTGCGCCGGCCCCAAGCACCCCATCTCGCCCCTCAAGCCGTCGCTCGCGTACCAAAGTACGCGTCGCTCCTCTTTCGGGGCGACCTGGGGCACTTGGAACCGGCTCGCTGCGCTGCCATAACATGCCAAAAAGGGACAGGTTTATTTTGGCAGGTTTTATATGGGCAAACGTCATTTCCACCACAAAGGGGCCAGGCACCTTTGTGGTGGTTTTTGCTTTGGTAGATGTGTGGGACATGCCTTACAATCTACCAAGTAGTTCATGACGGGCGAAAAACGGAGAGAAGGGGCTTGATGCGTCCTTAATGTTTCATGCGGATAGATTGATTTGACAGACGGTGGCGAATGCCCGCCGTCCGCATTCGTATGAAACAAGGAGTCTCCATGCTCACCCATCTTTTCTCAAAGCCTCAATCATCGCTGTCCATGCAGGCCAAGCGCCTGGTGGCGATGCGCTTTCTCATCTACACCGGTTTTCAGACCAGCTACTTTATCGGCGTCATCGGAACGCTCACCTATGCAGACGATGCCTCGGTCGTGGCGACATCGCTGGCTGTCCTCTTTATGAACGTATTCGTGATCTTGGGATCCTTTGCGGGTGGCGCGGCGCTCGACGCCTGGGGCCCGCGCCGTCATTTCTTGCTGAGCATCGTCGGCACGCTGGCGACGGGTGCGGCAATCATCGCCTTTGGCAGAGCGACCGGAACAGTCCTTGCCGGCGCGGCGCTCCTAGGTTTTGTGATGGGATTCGCCCAACCCATCGCCACGTCCTATCCGGCATATCTCACCGACGATCCCGCCGAGCTCAAAGACATCAACTCCGCCATCGCCATGTTTTCAAACGTGAGCATCATCGTTGGCCCCACGCTGGGCGGCTTTGTCGCGGCGGCTGCGTCGTCGCGCGCGGTGTTCGTGCTCATGATGCTCTTTACAGTGCTGGCGCTCGTCGCCGGTTGGGGCTTTAGGCCGAAGACCAGCCATGTCGCCGGGGATGCGGATGCCGATTCGGCGAAGGAAGGGGAGCGTGCGGGACAAAGCCCCGACCCCAACACATCTTCCCGCGTTACCTTCGCGATTAGCATCAAGACAGTCTTCACCAACAGCGTCCTCGCCCTGCTGTTCTGCATTATTTTCCTTTCAAACTTTGGCTACGGCGCCTTTGACCCGCTGGAGTCGTTCTTCTACCGCGATGTTCTGCATGTCGGTGTTGAGTGGATGGGCTGGCTCTCGTCGGCCTCGGGCGTGGGCGCGGTGCTGGGCGCCGTCGTTGCGCTCCGTTTGCCGCCGCACCTGGTCAACCTTAAAACGCTGCTCGTGGCACTTATGTCCGTGGGCCTGGGAAGTTTGCTCTATGTGGGGACGCCGTACGTGGGCGTGGCTCTTGTCGGCCAGGTTGCACTGGGCATAGCTTGGGGCATCGTCAACCCGCTCCACAACACCATTGTGCAAACGACGGCTCCGCTCGAGCAGATCGGCCGCGTCAACTCGGTCATGGGTTTTGGCAATATGTTCGCCGGAGTGGCCCCGCTGGCGATTGCCCCCTGGCTGGCGGCGACGTTTGGCGTGCAGCAGACGCTCGTGGGGGCGGGCATAGTCGTGACGGCAGTTCCCGCGGCGTTGCTGCTGTTTGGCCGCCGGCATATTGATCGCTCTGCAAAGCAGTAAAAACCATCACAACATTCGATGAAAATTGCGATTTTGCCGAATAACGTCGAATGTTGTGATGGTTTGTGCCCCGGGCCAGGCCATCCTGCGGGTCTGGCCACCACAAAGGGCCAGGCACCTTTGTGGTGGTTTTTGCGTTGACGGGCCGCGCCCGCGCCTTGGTATACCATGTACGCCGTTTGCGAATACACCCCACACCGCCGCTCTGCCCAGAAAGGCCCCCATGGACGCCACCTTCAGTCACATCAAAGCCGTGTTCTGCGATATCGACGGCACGCTGCTCACGAGCCAGCACACGGTGTCCCCGCGCACCGTGGCGGCGATCCGCGCCCTGCGCGAGCGCGGCGTACTCTTTGGCCTGTGCACCGGGCGCGACGCCCAAGCGACCGAGGCCATATACGAGCTCTGGGGCATCGAAGGTCTGGTGGACGTGCTCGTGGGTTGCGGTGGCGCCGAGGTCATCGACCGCGCGCACGACATCAACGAGCTGAGCTACCGGCTACCAGGCGAGACCATCGCGCGCATCTGCGAGCACATGGCAGGCCTGCCGGCAACGCCCGTTTGCCCTCGGGACGGCGTACTCTATGTGCCCGAGAGCAATGCATGCGTCGAGCACCTGTCGCGTGTCGACGGCGTGCCCTACAAGGTGGTCGACTTTGCCGAGTTTTTGCGCGAGCCGCAGACCAAGGTGATGTTTACCATGGCGCCCGAGGCGATGCCACAGATCATCGAGCGAGCATCGACGTTCGCCGATGACACCGTTAAAGCGGCGGCTCTGCAAACCACGCAGCGACTCTACGAGTTCATGGATCCGCGCGTGTCCAAGACGCGCGGCCTTGTGCGCGTGGCGGAGCTCAACGACATGGAGCTCCAGAACATCTGCGTGTTCGGCGATGCGGACAACGACACCTGCATGGTGGCCGACGCCGGCGTGGGCGTGGCTATGGCAAACGGCAGCGACGCTACCCGTGCCGCCGCCGACTTTGTAACCGCGAGCAACGACGAAGACGGCATCGCGATCTTTATCGAGGAACATCTGCTGTAGCGCTAGGGCAGAATCACCACAAAGGGGACAGGTGCCTTTGTGGCGGCCTCAGGCGATTTGGGCGAATTGATGCCTAAAATCTGCGCACAAAATCAAATATGATTGTCTGAACATCACGCTTCTAACCACCGATGAGTTAAAGATATTCCCATCAACTTGGTAGTCTATTCCTCCCGGTTAATGACCTACTGTTCACGGTCGATTTTCGACCGTTCACAGGATGTTTGCTCTTGAGCAAAATGTTGTGCAAAAAAATCTAATGCCATTAAAAAATAATAGGCAACTAAATTACCAGCAGAAACAAAAAACAGATAGCGAATAAACGAAGGCAAATCTGAGTAAATGTCAAGAGAATTGAGAACTGGCTACAAAAATGTCGGTTTTGTTGCTCGGATGTTTAAACAATAGTTACAATAGTATTACTAAGCGTGCGCAATTACAGGTTGCGCAGATACGTTTGATAGTGAAAGAGCAAGATCGCGGTCTCTTGGGGAGGAGACATCGATGAAAGCGAATTCAGAAAAAACTAAGCAGAAAAAAGCGACGCGCCGTGTACTGGCAGGCGTTTTGTGCGGAGCCTCCGTGTTGAGCCTGGTACTGTCGCTCGTCATGCCTCCGATCTCGCAGGCCATTGCCAACGATGCCCAGACCGAAGAAACTGTGACGGGTGATTCCTCAACTGAGCCTACTGATGTAGAAAACACCAACAATGGGGATACCGACAACCAGAATAGTGACGACGCTGAGGGTGGCGAGGCTGGAGATGATGTCCAGTCTGAGGGGCTGTCCGAGGAAGACTCGCAGGACGAGGATGCCGAGCAGACCGCGGATGACGCTAGCAATGAGGGCGCAATTCCACCTGTTGCGGAGGATGCGACCGAATATACGCTGATTAATTCTGCAGACGACCTATCTCACTACCTTCAAAATGATAAAAAGGCCGGCAAATATCGCTTGAATCTCGATATTGAGTATGCAAGCGACATTACGCTTGGCCAGGGTGAAACCACCATCGACCTCAACGGCCATAAGATCAAACACTCGGGCGTGGAGCCTGGCAAGTCGCCCAACATGTCCATGTTCAATGTGCCCGAGGGTGCGACGCTCACGATTGAGGATCTGCAGCAGGCGGCTGATAACAAGTTCGAGCAGGATGGCGACAAAAACGGCAACCTTGCTAAGCTCGATTACGACGGCACAACGCCCAGTAAGCTCACTTACTACGTGACTGATTCGACTTCGAGTGACACTGCTACTACCGAGACCCTTTTCAAGCACGAGGTTGCCATCAATGGCGCCATCGTGGGCACCACTGCTCACTCTACGATGAGGCTCATCAACGTCTGTGGCGGTACGTTTAACCTTCAAAGCGGCGTGCTGACCACGAATCAGGACGCAAATGTTCGCCACCTGATTTATGCCGATAACGGCTCTACCGTCAGCATGAGTGGCGGATACGTTTGTGGTGCTTCTATGGGCAGCGATGGTGCTGGTGCTGGAATTCATGTTGAGGGCTCAACCCTGGATGAGGGCTCAACCCTGGAGATCTCTGGCGGCGTAATTGCTGGTAACTATGCCCCCAGTGGCGGCGGCGTTTATGCCAAGGATTCTGCGGTAGACATGGTTGGCGGTATTATCTCCGGTAACGGTACAAATAATTATGAAAGCGGTTATGGCGCGGGAATTTGTGCTGAGGGCTCTATGGTGACCATTACGAATGGTTACATTACTAACAACAAATATCAGTACTATATCGATGAAGGACACAAAGGTAACGGTTGCCATGGTGGTGGCGGCATTGCTGCTTTCAATGGCGGCAGTCTCACAATTAACGGTGGTTACATTACCGGTAACTACTCTGCCGAGGCTGGCGGCGGCGTTTATGCTGGCGCTTGGAATCGAGCTCTTTCCGGGTTTACGTTTTCTGGTGGAATCATCGCCAGCAATGTGGCGCAAAACTCAGAGGGTGGCGGCATCCGTATCGCTGCGCCTACCGTTGGTGTGTTTGAAGTGCCGAAAGGTTCACACGCTTATATCACTAACAATACGACCAATACCACCAACGACTGGGGTGGCGGCGGCGTGTTCGTTCAGGGTAGCAGTGAACAAGGCATTAAATCGGCGAGCCTCAATATATATAACGCGCTGATTACCAACAATCATGCCAATGGCTTTGGCGGCGGGTTTGCCGCTTGCCCGACTGGTAAGACTGCCATTACCGATACCAATGGCATCGCGGTTTTCGGTAATACTGACGGTAAACCTGACGGTAGTTATAACCGATCGGGCGGCACACACGAAAAGACCGATGACAAGGATTGGCTCCCTAACAACAAAGGCGGCGAAATAACTGAAGAGTTTAAAAAAGCCGGTCACCAGGATCTTTTTCTTATTCGCGATAGTACTAACGGTGAATACATCGCAGCCGTAACGGGTCAGATGCTTGGCGGCGGTGCTGCCAACTGGACGGGCACGATCGACAAAACACTAACGTCTATCGGCAAGTACGAGGGCGCCCAAGCTAAGTACAGGATTGGCCTTAAATCTAAGCCGATTCAGGAAGATAAAGATGCTGCTACCGCGGCTGCGTCCCTCTTCATCACGGGCAACAGATCCAACATTCACGGTGGCGGCATCATGACCAACGGCGACGTAATCGCTGGCTCCACCACGGAGGTGAACGTGTACCCCAAGATGAAGCTCAACGGCACTAAGGCGCTAACGGGTCGTGCGCTTAAAGACGGAGAGTTCAAGTTCCAGCTGCTCAAACGGGGTACAAACAAGCAGGATCCCTCGTTTGCCGATCACAAGCTGCAACTCAATGGCTGCACAAAAGTTGGCGATGGGGTCACGAATGATAGTGACGGCAACTTTGCCTTTAATCTGGGCGAGGTCTACTCCGATGGCTCGATTGTCTACTACCTCGTTGAGGACCCCGGTGACAATCCCGTTTCTGGCGTGACTTGCGACGAGACTATCTACAAGATTGAATTTGAAACAACGGTGGCCCAGACACAGAAGGTGCTGGACATTACTTACACCTACTACTCGGTTGGAAAAGTAAAGGTCACTAATCTCACCAAAGGGGACTCGATGGAGGTTACTCCGAGCGATGTCAGTAATGTGTCCGTTAATCTCACGAACGGTAAGATCTTTATTAATGATAAGACCTTTACTAATGCATACACAGCCAAGGGCTCTTGGACACCTCAGGTGACCAAGAAGGTCGACGGCGGCGAGATGAAGAGGTTCAAGTTCGAGCTGTATGCTGAGAATTCCGACAACACGGAGACACCCCCTCAGACCAAATATACTTCTGCTGAGTCGGGAAATTCTCAGACAGTAACGTTCGATCCGGTACCAATCGGTCCACTGGGCATCAAAGATCTTACCAATGGTAAAGCAACATTCACCTACTGCATCCGTGAATGCGACGCCAGCAAGGTCGATGGCACCAAACACGAAGGCTACAAGAACGACACCAAGAAGTTCAAGGTCGTGGTGACGGCAACGGACAAGGGTGACGGCACGCTGGAATGCACGCCGACCTACTACGAGGTCGACGCCAACGACGTGGAACGCGAGACCGATAACCCCACCTTCACCAACACCTACTCCACCTCTTTGCCCCTTTCTGGTATGTCGGGCGTCACTCTGACGTACCTTGCCGGCGCGGCGGTGCTTTGCGCTGCTGCGGCCTGGATGCACATTCGTCGCAAGGCGAATGCGAAGGGAGGCGAGCGTCGTGAATAAGAAAGTTTGCTCCTTCCCGATCTTGTTTGCGCTGCTTGCCCTCCTGATTGGCACCTGCGCGGCTGTGTTCCCCGCATCCGCGCAGGCCGTGCCGACCTCGACCGGTTCCATCACGGTGAGCGGCACCGTGGCGCGCAGCTACGACGCCTACCAGATCTTTAGCGCCAACGTCGTCGACGGCGACAGCGACGCCAAGATCGCCACCGACCTCGCCTGGGCAAGCGACGCCGTGCGCGACGCCGCGCTGCCTGTGCTGCACAGCGCCGGCATGCCCAACTCCCAGACCACCGCGCAGGAAGCTGCCGAATGGCTCAACGCCGATTCCCACCTTACGAGCGCGCTGAGCGCACAGCTCGCTCGTTCCCTCCAGAGCTCTGACGCCGTGCCCCTTAACGCGGGCACGGCGTCAGAGCTGCCCTGTGGCTACTGGCTCATCGTCGCCGACGACGACGTCATCGCCCAGGGCGAGGCCGGCACCGCGCCGATCATGGCCCTGGTCGGCGGCAGCGCCGTCACCGTCAAGCCCAAGGCCGCGACGCCCAAGGTCTCCAAGCATGTGCTGGAGGACAGCACCGCCGCCTGGCAGAAGGCCGCCGACGCCACGGTCGCCGACGACCTGTACTGGCGCCTCTCTGTCACGGTCCCGGCGGGGCTCACGGCCTACGGCACCTATACGGTGCAGTTCGTCGACACCATGAGCGCGGGGCTCGACCCCTCCAAGGTGGCCGCGAGCGTGCGCGTGTACGTGGCGGCGGGCGCGGACGGCGGCTTTGACGCCGTCTCGACCGGCAAGGACGGGCGCGTCGGCACCGAGCCCGCGAAGGGCTGGACCGACATCACGGCCCAGTGCGCCACCAAGGTAGCGGCCGACGGTAAGACCTTCACCGTGTGCACCGGCGACCTCATCGCCGCGCTCGGCGGGGCCGACGCCTTCACCGCGGGCGCCCGCGTGGTCGCCGTGTACAATGCGCCGCTCAACAGCGCATGCAACCACGGCATCGCGAAGGGCAACCCCAACGAGGTCTACCTGCGCTACCCGCGCTCTCCCTTTGCCGACCAGTCCGGCGATGCCGGCTTTACCCGCACGCCGAGCGACGATGCGTGCGCCTACACCTGGGATCTCGCGCTCACCAAGCGCGGCAGCGACGGCGACAAGCCGCTTGCCGGGGCGGTCCTGAGCATCGCCGATGACCGTGGTCGCACGCTGGCGGCCGACGGCATGTGGGATGCGGAGGGCAAGGCCACCGTCACCACGGGCGAGGACGGCCGCGTGACCGTCTCGGGCGTGGACTCGGGCAAGCTGGAGGTCCGCGAGCTCAAGGCGCCCAAGGGCTACACCGCCTTTGAGGGCACGCGCTCCGTGACGGTCAAGGCCGAGGGCCTGGACGTCGACCAGGTGGCCGCCGCCAAGCCCAAGCTCACCATCACGGCCGAGTCGCCCCTGCGCGCCGACAGCGCGGACGGGTCGACGGGCAGCCTGGAGGCGTCGCTCATCAACACGCCCACCGGCACACCCCCTAGCATTACCACCGGAGGCTTTATGCCCTCGACTGGCGATATGGCAATGTACGCCGCGGCCGCCGCAGCGGTCGCCGGAGCCGCGCTCATCGTGGTCGCGCTCCTGGTCAAGCGGGGAGGTGGCAGCCATAAAGAGTAGCTGGCAGCCCCACAGAGAGCGGGGCGAGACGTAGCGAAGTAGATGCTAAGACACAGACAGACAGATTTAGATCAAATGGAATTCGAGCAGAAAGCAGAGGAAAAGAAGATGAGCATGAGCAAGAACATCGCACGCCTGGCAGTAACCGCCGGCCTCACAGCAGCGCTGAGCTTCGGCGGAGTCATGGCCCCGGTGACCATGGCGTTTGCTGAGGGTACGCCTGTGGCTACGACGATTGGCAATGTGACGATCAAAGATGACGACTACGCGGGTACGACCTTTAAGGGCATCAAGATTTTCTCCGCTACGGTTACGCAGGATCAGACAAACACCAATGTTTGGGACTCTACCGATGAGAAGACGCTGTCCGATATTAAGTGGGCATCGGATGAAGTGAGGGATGCCGTGACCGGGGAATTTAACTCGGACACGACGGACCCTTCTAAACCGGCCAACATCAATGATGCTGCCGCCTGGGCGAAGTGGATTAAGACTAAGACCGATGATGAGTATAAGGCTGGCACCAACCAGACTACCAATCTGAATGCGGGAACGACGCTCGATAGGATCTCCAAGGCGCTTGAAAGTGAGAAATGGACTGATGCGACGAGCGGTACGGGAACATTCGATGGTATTGCTGCTGGCTATTGGCTCTTTGAAACGAAGTTGGTCAGTAATACTACCGGAGCAGATGGTAACGATGACGCTTACACCTCGCCGATCTTCGCTCATATGACCCAATCCGCTGTCAAGAGCCACAATGGCCCCGCCGACCGCT
>OBXZ01000903.1_pt1 | contig 18402 bp, 14 predicted proteins | sample 1538171 | NCBI WGS metagenome assembly OBXZ01 (sample SAMEA2580161, study PRJEB22360) | human gut metagenome | biome: human gut; feature: human-associated habitat; material: faeces | place: Denmark | collected 2008/2010
TCGTCGTCAAGGGGGCTGCCGCTGGCCATCGGCGTCGTCACGGTAGCCGCACTGGCTGTCGTGGTGGGTATGGTGTGGAAGGACTACCGCACCGCCATGATGGACAGCCAGACGAGGCAGATGGAGCTGGTGGTGCAGAGCACCGCCGACAGCATCCGCGTCCTGCTGGAAGAATACGCCGACAGGCTGGACTCCATCGCCGGAAAAGCACAGGCCAGCAAAGCGTTCCGCCCCACGGTGACCCGGAGCGATACCATCCGGGACGTCTGGCTGGAAAACAGCAACGGCGAGGTCATCTACAGCTGCTACGGCCTCAGCGCCGTCTGCGATGTCCTCATCACCCGGACGGAGGACATCTCCTACTGGCAGTACCACAGCGGCGACGAGCACTATCTTGTGATGAAGAAGAAGGCCGGGGATGAGACAGCCTGCCTTGTGGTAGACTCCACGGTCATGTATCAGCAGCTCATCTCGGAGATCCATGTCGGCAGGAACGGCTACATCATGATAAAGAATGACGATAACCTTGTGGTCATGCACCCCGAAGCCGTTCAGTGGGGCATCAAGGTCGTGGAGGGCCGCCAGCGCATCTATCAGGGGAAGGAACTGGACATGAGCAGTCTGAGTGAGCTGCTGCGCGCTCAGCAGGAAGAGGAATCCGGCACGCTGGACTACTACTCCTACTGGTGGAGCGACCCGGCTCTGCCCCGGGTGCATAAGATAAGCGCCTTCCGTCATCTGAACGTGGGGGGCAGCTTCTGGATCGTCAGCGCCGTGGTGGACTACGACGATTTCTACGAGCCGGTACAGCAGAGCTTCGTGAAGGTGGCCCTCATCTTCGGCGGCGTGGCGCTGGTGCTGGTGCTCTTTATGTTCCAGATGTTCCGGCTGCAGGAGCGCGACCGCCGCAGCGCGACCGAGATCAGCGATCTGAAGACCCTGAACCAGACCCTCGAAGAGCTCCACCGCAGCGAAGAGTCGCTGGCCCACGGCCAGCGGCTGCAAATGATGGGGACCCTCACCGGCGGCATCGCCCATGAGTTCAACAACTTCCTGACCCCCATCACCGGCTATGCCGACCTCATCATGGCCGACGCCGACCCGGGCAGCGAGATCTATGACAACGCGATGGAGATCAGCGAGGCGGCGCAGAAAGCGCAGGAGGTCGTGAAACAGATCTCCTCCATGAGCCGGAAAAACGTGGAGACGGTCTACGACGCCGTGTCGGCGGAGGGACTGCTCCATCGGACCCGGAAGCTGGTGGAGACGAACTGCCCGAAGAATGTGGAGCTGAAGGAGGAAAATGAGCTCAGCGGCGAATGCGTTCTGGGCAATGCGACCCAGCTGCAGCAGGTGCTGCTGAACATCAGCATCAACGCCATCCACGCCATCGGCGCCGAGGGCGGAAAGCTGACCATCCGGGGCAGTGTCGTGCCGCGCAGTGAGCTGGCGGCGCTCTTCCCGGAAGAGAAGATTTCCGAAGAATGGTCGAGCTACGTCTGCCTGAGCGTCACCGACACCGGCTGCGGCATGGACAAGGAGACGATGCAGCACATCTTCGAGCCCTTCTTCACCACAAAGAAGACCGGCGAAGGCACCGGCCTCGGCCTTGCTCTGGCGGACCAGATCATCCGCACCCACAGGGGCCGCATCCGGGCAGAGAGCACCATCGGCAGAGGCACGACCTTCTATGTCTATCTGCCGGTGCTGGAGCAGCAGCAGGAGCGCGAACAGCTGCAGTGGGGCGTGGACAGCAAGCTGCGCATCCTGGCGGCGGACGACAACAACAAGGTCCTCGACCTGCTGGACAAAGACCTCAGCGCGCTGGGCCTGAGCGTGTCCACCTGCTCCCGCCGGGGCGAGCTGCGCCAGCTGCTGGAGCAGCAGCCCTTCGACGTCCTTGCCATCGACGAGAGCCTGATGAGCAGCAGCGGCGTGGACTTCTGCATGGCCATCCGGGGCCGCTACCCGGGCATGACCCGCATCGTGATGACCAATGCCCCCACAAGGGAGATCGTGGACGCCCGCAGCCACGGCGTCATCGACGGCTATGTGGTAAAACCTGTGTCGGCGTCTACGCTGCTGGCCCAGATACGGAGCAGCCGGAAAGAGTGAACGGCGGCTATTTTTCGTGAATTTGTGAAATATGCACAGAGGTGTCCTTCATAATTCGATGATATGATAAAAATTCAAGGAATATATTGACAAATCTATAGGGGGGGGGGTACAATAAGGCCGACAGGCCGACGACCGGAACTGGACAGCCTGCCTGTAAGATCATTCATAATTATGGAGGCAAAAATCATGAAAATGGCAAAGAAGTTTCTGGCCGTCGCCCTCGCCGGCGTTCTGGCACTGTCTGTTCTGACTGGCTGCGCTAACAGCGTCAAGAGCAAAGACATCGCTGACGCTCTGACCAAGATGGGCGTCAAGGTCGAGCAGAGCAAGGACGTGGATAAGACTGCTGAGAACACCCTGAAGGCTATCGAGACTATCATCGCTGCTGACTCCGCCAACAAGATCACTCTGGACAATGCTGTTGAGAAGGTCACCGGCAAGGTCATCAGTCAGGAGCACATCGACAGCAACACCGATGCCGCTAATGCAGTCCAGAAGGCTCTGGGTGTGTTCACCACCGGCGAGGGTGCCGAGAAGGCAAATGTTGGCAAGCAGATCCGTGTTGCTCTGGTCAAGACCGAGAATGCCACGAAGAACGCAAACCTGCAGGCTGGCATTGTGAATGGCGCTCTGTTCGAGGCTCAGGCCGCTGTCGTTAACGACATGAAGCATGAAGTTGCTGAGACCGGCAAGCTGGGCATTGCCAAGACGAGCGACGGTAAGTACATTCTGGTCGTCATCGTCAACGATGTGGTCGAAACGTCTAACACCTGATTTTCTTTTCCCCATGTGAGGACTGCCGCAAGGCGATATAAGCCCCATAAATAAAGATGACAACAGGCCCCGGAGTGGAAAACCCCGGGGCCTGTTGTTTTTTTGTTTCTTTTTTTGCGCAGCTTCGGTTTTATTGTATCCAACCTTCCATACGGAATCTTACAGGATATTAAGGAATTTCTTAACAAACCGTAACGAGAAGGGCTTTGGGCTGTAAGTTTGAGCCTGTATACTGAAACCATAACGAACGGGAATGATTCCGGAGGAGAAAACGGAATGAATCCCCGGCATCTGAAAAAAGGAAAGGAAGTACAAACCCATGAGTGATACGATCCTCGCTCTGCTCGGCTTTGCAACGGTGATTGCGGTCATCGTCCTGCTGCTGCGCAATGTCACGGTCCCTGCACTGGCATTCGTCAGCGTCTCGACCATCACCGCAGCCATTCTGGTGGCTACCGGTGCTTTCACCCTGGATGAAATGGCTGGCTTTATCAAGGAGGGCGTCAAGGGCGTCCACGGTACGGCTGTCCTGTTCATCTTCTCCGTCCTGTTCTTCGGCGTCATGACCGATGCAGGCATGTTCGACAAGATCATCGGTGCGCTGATGAAGAAGGTCGGCAACAACGTCGTCGGCGTTGCTCTGATGACCTGCCTCATCGCCATCATCGGCCATCTGGACGGCGGCGGCGCTTCCACCTTCCTCATCACCATCCCCGCCATGCTGCCCGTCTACAAGCGCCTGCACATGCGCCGTGAGACCCTGCTGCTCATCTGCGTCACCGCAATGGGCGTCATGAACCTGATGCCCTGGGGCGGCCCCACCATGCGCGCCGCAAGCGTCATCGAGGTGGAGCCCAACGACCTGTGGTTCCAGCTCATGCCCATGCAGGTCGTCGGCCTGGTGCTGGCTGTCGGCACCGCCATCTTCTGGGGCCTGCAGGAGAAGAAGCGCATCGCAAAGCTCGGCGACTCCATCGTTGCTGAGGACGCCGGCAAGTACGACGACTCCGACGACGGCAAGAAGGACGAGGCTCTGGCTCGTCCCCAGAACTTCATCTTCAACGTCATCCTGACTCTGGCCGTCATCATCGTGCTGGTCCTGGACATCTTCCCCTCTTACTACGTCTTTATGGTCGGCTGCGCTCTGGGCATTCTGGTCAACTACCGCGGCAAGAAGCTGCACAACTCCATCATCAAGAGCCACGCTTCTGCTGGTCTGAGCATGGCTTCCACCATCCTGTGCGCCGGCGTCTTCCTCGGTGTCCTGAGCAAGAGCGGCATCATGGAGAAGATGGCAGTCGTCATGGCAAGCTTCATCCCGGCATCCATGGGCCGTTTCCTGCCCGTCATCATCGGCATCCTGAGCGTGCCTCTGGCTCTGCTGTTCGATACCGACTCCTACTTCTACGGCCTGCTGCCCGTTCTGGTCAGCGTTGGCAACCAGTTCGGCGTCAACCCGGCTCACATCGCCATCGCAATGGTCGTCTGCCGCAACTGCGCTACCTTCATCAGCCCGGTGGCTCCCGCTACCTATCTGGGCATCGGTCTGGCCGGTGTCGAGATCAAGGACCACATCAAGTATTGCTTCGGCTGGCAGTGGGGCGTTTCCATCGTCTGCCTCGTCGCTGGTCTGATCCTTGGCGTCATCCACTTCTGATAAACTGAGTTCCCGCCCGGCTGCCCTTCGTTGGACGGCCGGGCATTTTTGCAGAACGATTTTACCACTTTTTCCCAAGGAGGCTGCTGCAATGCGTGAGACCCCAGTCTGCACCGCGGCCGATGCCATCTACAAGCTGGCGGCGGGCAATCTGAAATACCTGAACGCGGAAAACGGGAGCGGCGATATTTCCCGCCGTATCCGGATGTCCACCTGGGCGAAGGGCCAGTCGCCCTACGCCATCATCGTCACCTGTTCGGATTCCCGGGTCATCCCGGAGAACATCTTCTCGGCGGGCATCGGTGAGCTGTTCGTCATCCGGCTGGCGGGCAACATCATCGACGACCACCAGCTGGGCAGCATCGAGTACGCTGCCGGCCATCTGGGCTGTCGGCTGGTGGTGGTGCTGGGCCACACCCACTGCGGCGCGGTGGATGCCGCCATCCACTCCGAGCCCTCCGGCTATATCCGCTACATCACGGACGAGATAAAAAAGGCCATCGGGGACGAAACAGACCCCTACAAGGCCAGCTGTCTCAATGTCCGGCACAGTGTGCAGGAGATCGAAAAGAGCCTGTGCATCCATAACATCGAGGAGGAAACGGGCCTGCGGGTCGTCGGTGCGATGTACCACATCGAAGACGGCAGCGTCGAATTCCTGTAAGGAACTCCCAGCATTGCGGCGGAACGGCCCTTTCCCAGACCGGGAAAGGGCCGTTTTTGTGTTTGACAATCGACGGCTGTCAGTTTATACTAACGCTGAAAAAGCGGATGCAACAGGAGGACAGGACAATGGTACAGATAGACCTTATCACAGGATTTCTCGGGGCAGGGAAGACCACCTTCCTGCGCAGATACGCGGCATGGTGGGCCGGGCAGGGCGTCAAAGTCTGTGTGCTGGAAAACGACTTCGGCGCGGTGAACGTGGACGCCATGCTCCTGCAGGACCTCGAGGCGCAGGGCGTGGAGCTGGAGACCATCAGCGGCGGCTGCGACTGCGACACCCATCAGCGCCGGATGCGGACAAAGCTCATCTCCATGGCCATGCGGGGCTTTGAGCGGGTCATCGTGGAGCCCAGCGGCATCTTTGACGTGGACGAGTTCTTCGACGTGCTGCGGGACGAGCCGCTGGACCGCTGGTATCGGCTGGGCAATGTCATCGCCATCGTGGATGCCCTTCTGCCGGAAGAACTTTCCCCGCAGGCAGAATATATCCTCGCTTCCGAGAGTGCATGGGCGGGCAGTGTCCTCCTGAGCCGCTGTCAGCTGGCCTCTGACGCGCAGAAGCAGGGGGCAGAAGCCCATCTGGCCCGTGCGCTGGAAGCCTGCAAGTGCTCCCGGAAGTTCGGCCCGGAGGAGATCATTGCGAAGGACTGGGCCGATTTGACCGGCGACGATATGGCCCGCATCGCAGAGTGCGGCTATCGGCAGGCCAGCTGCGAAAAGCTCCGCTTCGACGCGCACGATGCTTTTACCTCGGCTTACTTCCTCGAGCTGGGTCTGCCCCGTGCTCAGCTGGAAAAGAACATCCCGTCCCTCTTCACCGACCCCGCCTGCGGAAATGTCCTCCGGGTGAAGGGCTTCGTGGAGGAGGATGGCCGGTGGTATGAGCTGAATGCTGCCGCCGACGGTCTGACGGCGGCCCCCGTCCCGCAGGGACAGCAGGTGCTCATCGTCATCGGCGAGGGGCTGGACAAGGCCCGGCTGGAAGAGGACCTGAGACGATGAATTTTCCACAATGAAACGGATAATTGTGCAATATTGATTGCGCCGACCCTCCTGCAGCGTTATAATAGAGAAAAATAGATCAGGAGGCCGTTTCATGAGCACTTCGACCACCCAAAAGCCGACCACCCGCCGCATCGTGGGCATGGTGGTGGGCATTGTCATTATTGGTCTGGGCATCGCCCTCTTCAAGCAGTCCCATCTCGGCAACGACTCCATCAGCGCGCTGAATATGCGCCTTGCCGAGCTGCTGGGCATCTCGCTGGGCGTGCAGAACGTCGCCACCAACATCCTCTTCTTTGCGCTGGAATTCTGGTTCGGGCGCAAGTACATCGGCCTTGGCACCTTCGTCAATGGCATCGGCATGGGGTTCATCATAACCTTCTTCTACGACCCCATTGCCGCGGCCTTCGGCCCGGCAGCGTCCCTGCCGGAACAGCTGGTGTGGGTGGTGCTGGCCGTCCTTGTGACGGCGCTGGGCGCGTCCCTCTACCAGACGGCTGACCTCGGCATCGCGCCCTACGATTACCTCTCGCTGGGTCTGCGGGACTACACGCACTTCCAGTACTTCGGCTGCCGCGTCTTCACCGACGCCTTCTGCGCCCTGCTCTGCTGGCTCCTGGGCGGTCTTGTGGGTCTGGGCACCCTCATCTGCGCGTTCTGCCTCGGACCCTTCATCCAGTTCTTCAACGGCCTCGTCTCCGAGCGGGTCCTGCAGTATAAGCCCGAAAAAGCATGAGCATAACGAAAAAGACATCTGCCGGCGGCAGATGTCTTTTTTGTATTTTACTCGAATTTGAACAGCGGCGTGCCGGTGGAGACGATGCCGCCCGCGATGATATGGATCTTTGGCAGGTCGTCGGCGTTGGTCACGATGACGGCGCTCTCGGTGGAGAGCCCGGCGGCGCGGATGGCGTCGAGGTCCACGTTCAGCAGGGGCGTTCCGGCTTTGACGGCCTGTCCTTCCCTGACCAGCGGGGTGAAGCCGCTGCCCCGCAGGGCGATGGTGTCTATCCCGATGTGGATGAGCAGCTCGATGCCCTCGGTGCTTTCCAGCCCCACAGCGTGGAGGGTGGAGACGATGGAAGTGACCTTCCCGTCGAAGGGAGCGTAGACCGTGCCGCCGGTGGGCTCGATGCCGCAGCCCGGGCCGAGGATGGCTGCGGCGAACGTCTCGTCCGGGAGCTGTTCCAGCGGGATCACCGTGCCGTCGATGGGAGCTTTGACGACCATCTTTTCGCCTGCAAATTTCGGGGCGGCATCGTGCTTGCCGCCAAACAGTTTATCAAAAAAGCCCATTGTGAAAATCCTTCCTTCCTGTCATCCGGAAAAATAATAGCGCAGAAGATCGTAAACTCAAAAAGGGCAAGGATACACGGTCTGGTGTATGCTTGCCCCTTTCTCGCATTCTGCGTTGGTCTTTTTAAACCATACCATACCCGGCCGAAAAATTCAATCAGCATCCCGCACAAAGAGAATGCAGAAACTTCGGCGAAGCGCCAAAGAAAAACCCGGGCATGGAATTTACATCAGAGCGATGAGCTGCTCGATCTCTTCCATCTTAGTGGCCCAGCTGGTGGCGATGCGGACGACGGTGTGGCTGTCGTCGAACTTCTCCCAGAAGCCGAACTTTGCCCTGCCTTCCAGCGCGGTCAGCTGGGTGTTTTCCAGCACGACGAAGAGCTGGTTGGTGGGGGAGTCCATAAAGAAGCGGTAGCCCTTTGCGGCGAGGCCCTTCTTGAGGGCGTTGGCTGTCTCGATGGCGTTGCGGCTGATGCGGGTGTAGAGGCCGTCGGTGAAGAGGACGTCGAACTGGATGCCCATGAGGCGGCCCTTGGCCAGCAGAGCGCCCTGCTGCTTGACCATGGTCATGAAGTGGGCCGGTGCGCCGTGGGGGAAGACCACGGCCTCGCCGCAGAGTGCGCCCACCTTGGTGCCGCCGATGTAGAAGACGTCGGTGAGCCGGGCGAGGTCTGCCAGGGTCACATCGGTGCCTTCGCTCACCAGCGCATAGCCCAGACGTGCGCCGTCCACGAAGAGGGGCATGTGGTAGGTGTGGCAGACGGCGGACAGGGCCTCGAGCTCAGCCTTGCTGTACAGGGTGCCGTACTCGGTGGGGTGGGAGATATACACCATGCCGGGGAAGACCATGTGGTCGTGGTTCGAGTCGGCGTAGAAGGTCTTGCAGAAATCCTCCACCGTGGCGGCGTCCAGCTTGCCGTTCTTCTGGGGCAGGCCGATGACCTTGTGGCCGGTGAACTCGATGGCACCCGCCTCATGACCGGCCACATGGCCGGTGGCGGCGGCGATGACGCCCTCCCAGCGGCGGAGCGTGGAGGCGATGACGATGGAGTTGGCCTGGGTGCCGCCGGAGATGAAGAAGACATCTGCCTCGGGGCAGGCGCAGGCGGCGCGGATCTTCTCCTTTGCGCTGGCGCAGTAGGGGTCGGTGCCGTAGCCGGACACCTTCTCGAAGTTCGTTTCCGTCAGCTTCTGCAGGATGGCGGGATGCGCACCCTCGCAGTAGTCGTTCTCAAAATACAGCATATTCTTTCCCTTTCCTTTATTACGATAAAGAAGATGATTCTATTGTGAGCCAGGAACGCACGTTTGTCAACCCTTTGAAACCATGGAAAAATACCCACCCTTTGCTGTATCTTTAATTTATTTGTGGTATACTTTTACAGTGGTACCGAATATAGATCGGGAGGGACAGCAAATGAAGCAGATGCTCCGGAAAAAGGACGTCTGGGTACTTTTGGCGGCGCTCATCGGGGCGTTCGCCTGTGTGACGCTCATCCAGTTCATCAGCGGCCGCATCGACGGTGTGGCCTCGATGGTGTTCCTGCTGGCGGTGTTTTTTGTTTCCATGTACACCGACGGCTACTGGTGGGGTGTGGCCGGTTCTGTCATCAGCGTGCTGGCGGTCAACTTCGCGTTCCGCACGCCCTACTTTGCCTTCAACTTCACCATCCCGGAGAACATCTTCTCCGGCGTGGTGATGCTGGTGGTCTCCTTCATGACGAGCACCCTGACCACCCGCATCAAAAAGCAGGAGCAGCTGCGGATGGAGAGCGAGACGGAGAAGATGCGGGCCAACCTCCTGCGGGCTGTCTCCCACGACCTGCGCACTCCGCTGACGTCCATCTACGGGGCCTGCTCTACGGTCATCGACAACTACGACTCGCTGGGCCGGGAGCAGAAGATAAAGCTCCTTTCCGAGGCCTGTGCCGACGCCCAGTGGCTCAACCGGATGGTGGAGAATCTGCTCTCTGTCACCCGCATCGACGCCGACGGCGTCGCCATCCAGAAGACGCCCACCGTGCTGGAAGAGCTGGTGGATACGGTGCTGGTGCGGTTCCAGAAGCTCCACCCCGGCGTACCGGTGGAAGTAAAGCTTCCGGATGACTTCATCGTCATCCCGATGGACTCCATGCTCATCCAGCAGGTGCTGACGAACCTTTTGGAAAACGCGGTGCTCCACGCCAAGGGGATGACCCGCCTGACGCTGCGGGTGTTCACGCTGGGGCAGCGGGCGGTGTTTGAAGTCGTTGACAACGGCTGCGGCATCCCGAAAGAGCGGCTCAAGACCCTCTTCACCGGCACGACCCTGACGCAGGATACCTCGTCGGGCGGCAAGCACGGCATGGGCATCGGGTTGTCGGTGTGCGCGGCCATCATCAAAGCCCACGGCGGCGAGATAAAGGCCGAGAGCACGCCCGGCGAGGGTACGACCATCCGGTTCTGGCTGGAGACCGAAGAAGTGGATACGGAGGAAACAGAGGATGAGCAATAATAAATTCAAGGTACTTATCATCGAGGATGAGGCGAACATCTGCAGCTTCATCCAGACCCTGCTGGAGACCAACGGCTATCAGGCGCTGGTGGCCCAGACCTGCGTGATGGGCATGACCATGTTCATCTCCTATAACCCGGACCTCGTCATCCTGGACCTCGGCCTGCCCGACCGGGACGGTCTGGACGCCATCCGCTCCATCCGGCAGAAGTATCTGACCCCCATCATCGTCCTGTCGGCCCGCACTACCGAGCAGGATAAGATCGAGGCCCTCGACCTCGGTGCCAACGACTATATCACCAAGCCCTTCGGTACCGGTGAGCTGCTGGCCCGGGTGCGGGCTGCGCTGCGGGTGAACCGCTATGGCGGCGGGAGCTTGCCCGGCGGGGTGTTCAGCGCACAGGGCCTCACCATCAACTACGAGCGCCGCAAGGTGTTCGTGGACGGGCAGGAGGTGCGCCTGACCCAGACGGAGTACAATATCGTGGCCTTTTTGTCCGAGCACGCCGGGCGCGTGATGACCTATGCGGCCATCGTCCGGGCCATCTGGGGCGACACGGACGCCAGCAGCACCAAGAAGCTGCAGGTGAATATGGCCAATATCCGCAAGAAGCTGGGCAGCCGCCCGGGCAGCAATACTTATATCCTCAACGAGCTTGGCGTGGGCTATCGGATGATAGAAGAAGACGCAAAGCCTCTGGAACCTGCGGAGGAGACGAAATGACACTGGCGCTGAGCCTGTTTGTCCTGTTTTATATTTTGATGCTGGCGGTGCAGCAGTACCGCCCCTGGGTCGCGCTGGGCGGGGCCGGGGCGTTCCTGCTGCTGGGGAAGCTGGGCGTGTACGATTTCACGCTGGCGGACGCCGCCCGGGCCGTAGACTTCAATGTCCTGCTGATGATGGCGGGAATGATGGGTACGGTCTTTCTTTTTATCCAGAGCAAGATGCCCGCCCGGCTGGCCGAAGAGCTCATTGCCCATGTGCCGGATGTCCGGTGGGCCGTGTCGGTGCTGGCGCTGCTGGCGGGGTTCATCAGTGCCTTTGTGGACAATGTGGCCACCGTGCTGATGGTGGCTCCGGTAGGGCTTGCCATCGCCCGGCGGCTGAAACTATCGCCGGTGCCGGTGCTCATCGCCATTGCGGTGTCGTCCAATTTACAGGGCGCGGCAACGCTGGTGGGGGACACCACCAGCATCCTGCTGGGCGGCTTTGCGGGGATGAATTTCTTCGATTTCTTCTGGATGGAGGGTCGGCCCGGCATCTTCTGGAGCGTGGAGCTGGGAGCGCTGGCCTCGCTGGGGGTGCTGTTCTGGCTGTTCCGGGACCAGCGCCAGCCCGTCCATGTCACGGTGGAAACGGAGGTGGAGGACGATGTCCCCACGGCGCTTCTCCTGCTGACGGTAGGTCTGCTCATCGCGGCGTCTTTCCTGCCTGAGCCCTCTGGCGGCGTGCTGCATCTGCTCTATACCTTGCGCAGCGGGCTCGTCTGCATGGGGCTGTGCCTCTTCGGTGCCGCCCGTGCCTGCTGGCGCAGCCGCTCCCTGAAGCCGCTGGCCGAGACGTTCCGGGCGCTGGACTATGACACCCTGCTGCTGCTCTTCAGCCTCTTTATTCTGCTGGAAGGGGTGAGCAGGGCGGGCGTCATCGACGCGGCGGCGCAGCTGTTCCACTCCGCAGCCGGAGACGAGCCGCTGCATCTTTATCTGCTGCTGGTGGCCGCGTCGGTGGGGCTGTCGGCCTTCATCGACAACATCCCCTATGTGGCGGCCATGCTGCCGGTGGTGCAGGGCGTCGCCGACCTCATGAACGGCGGCGCGGGCATTGAGCCGGAGCTGTTCTACTTCGGTCTGCTTACCGGCGCGACGCTGGGCGGCAACCTGACCCCCATCGGCGCGTCAGCCAACATCGCGGCCATCGGTATTCTCCGCAAGAACGGCGAGACTGTCCGCACCCGGGACTTCCTGCGCATCGGTGTGCCGTTCACGTTGGCAGCGGTCCTCGTGGGGGCGGGGAGCCTCTGGCTGTTCTGGGGCATCTGAGAAAATTCAGGAAAAACTGCAAAAGAAGAAGCGTGGTCTGGCAGGCATCTGCCCCGGAAGCAGGCATCACCGGGGCAGATGTCTGTATTTTTGTGCGCAGGGACGCAAGATAAAATATGCGAAAAAGAATGCAAAAACTTTTTTGAAAAAACGCTTGACTTTCCTGCTTTCCGTGGTATAATAACTATCGTTCCGAGCCGAACGGCGGCGAACAAAACAGAATATGCGGATATGGCGGAATTGGCAGACGCGTTAGATTCAGGTTCTAATCGGGGCAACTCGGTGGAGGTTCAAGTCCTCTTATCCGCACCAAACCATGAAAATCCGAACCTTTTCTCGATAGGAGAAGGGTTCGGATTTTTTGTTTTCTTTGGAAAGCAGAACGAAGGCTCTTTCCAAACGGCTGTGTGTCCGAAACCTTATCAGAAAGACCGTATTACGAAGGTCACAACTGTAAAGGTGCCGTAAGGCAGAAAGGACGCAAGATTATGAAGTACGATGCAAGAGCCTGCCATTTCAACATGGACGCCGGGTGCGTGGAGCTGCTGCTCCGGGATGGGAGAATGATCTACATTGGCTGCACCGGGGTCGAGGATGCGCTGGACGTGACTATGGCACAGAGAGCGGAGTTGGAATACCTTATCTACAATGACCCACTGGGCTATGCCGATTTGATTCTGAATGGCAATCCAGAAGAATACTTGAAAAACGTAACCGGGAGCCATGGGTTAAAAGATTAAGAGAAAAGCGCAGAGCACCTTATTCAGAGTGCTCTGCGCTTTTCTGCATCTTACGCCATTGTTGCGGGGTCATGCCGTACTTTTGCCGGAACAGTTCGTAGAAGTGGGTGCGGTTGGTGAATTTAAGCTGCAGGGCGATCTCGCTGACGGAAAGTGTTGTTTCCCGCAGCAGCCGTTCAGCCTTCTGGAAACAGAAGGTCATGCCGTAATCGAAAAGGCACAGACCGGTGCGCCGCTGGACGATGGAATTGAGGTAGCTGCCATTGTAATTCAAAAGCCGTGCCAGTTCGCTGCGAGGCAGCCGACCATCTGTATCTTCCAGCAAACGGCTGATGCGTAAAAAGAGCAGGCTTTCGGGACTGCTGCTCAGGTGCACCGGGGTGACGTAGAACCCGGACAACAGAAAATCGAACAGTTCGCAAAGTGCGCCCTTCAAATAATAGGTGGCGGCGGCACTGGGTTCGTGCAGGATGTGGGTCATGCGGGCGATGAGCGTTGTCAGGGTTTGAACGCTATCGGTGTTTTCCGGTGTGGGGAAAAGATCCTGATATTCCTTTCGGAGGTCCTGTCCCAGATTTGCCAGCATGAACTGCAAAATGGGATTTTCCGGCAGATGACGCTCGGCTTCAAATAATTGCAGGGATGCAGATTCCGTCAGGCTGCGGACAAAATCTACGGATAGACCAATAAAACAGAGCTTGGCAGGGCCTGTGAACCGTTCGTTATGGAGGATGCTGCGGTTCACCAGACAGCAGGTCCCGGCACAGTAGGGATATTCTTTTTCCTCGATCTGTTGGATGACCTCTCCTTCCAGCACCAGCATCAGCTCAAAATAATCGTGGCGGTGCAGCGGACGGGAGCTGAGCGCACGGAACAAAGCATCCATAGAGTTTTCATGTAGCCAGTAGCCATTCGGTGAGAACATCTGAATGCTGTATTGGTCGGTTTCCCCCAGACCGGTACAGGACTCCAGCGTGATCTGCACCGGGGACATGATCTTGTAGAAGGTAGAGAGCTGACTGCCCTGATTTTCAACCTCCAAAATATTCTCGTAGCTGGTGGAATCCGGTTTCATGAAAGCGTCTCCTTTTTTCGCAATGTGCGAATATGATACAATCTGATGGATGCGGCACACGATGCTGTCATTGTGGAATGTGAACGGAATTGCTAAAATATAGGCACAATAAAAAAACATTCTGTAAAAGCTGTGCGGCCGATGGCTTTATTATAGAGTGCTTTTGAAAAAATGTAAAGCGACAGACGCATTCTGTCGCAGAGAATGATACAGCACGTCTTGAAAGGAGAATCCCCATGTCTGCACCTGCAACGACAGAGAAAAAATATCTGAAATGGTATCAGAAGCTGGCCTACGGTTCCGGTGATCTGGCCTCTAACTGCTCCTATGGTCTGGTTTCCAGCTTTGTACTGCTTTATCTGACCGGAACACTGGGTCTGGACAGCGCCATCATCGGCTCTTTGATGCTGGCTTCCAAGGTTCTGGACGGCATCAGCGATGTGATCTTTGGCACCCTAATCGACCGCACCCACTCCAAGCTGGGCAAGGCTCGTCCCTGGATGCTGTTTGGCCAGGTAGGCGTTTCCCTCTGCCTGTTTTTGCTGTTTGCCATCCCGGCTGGCAGCACCACCATACAGTACATCTACTTCTTCATCGTGTACACGGCACTGAATGCAGTGTTCTATACTGCCAACGGCATTGCCTATTCCTCTCTGGTGGCGCTGATCACCAAGAACAACAATGAGCGTGTGCAGCTGGGCTCCTTCCGTTTTATGTTTGCAGTCGTCACCAACATCTTCATGGGCTTTGCCGTTACCGGCATGGTGGAGAAGTTCGGCAGCGGTGCCGCAGGCTGGCGTACCACGGCTCTGATCTTCGCTATCGTTGGTCTGGTGGTCAACACCATCAGCTGCCTTGCTGTTAAAGAGCTGCCGGAGGAAGAACTGAGCGATAACACCAGCGAAGCCGCAGAGGAAGGCAAAGCAGTTGCCAAGGAGAAAAAGCATGGCTTTGCCGAGACCGCTAAGATCCTCATCCACAACAAATATTACCTGATGATTCTTGCCATCTACATCGTATACTACATCATGAGCAACCTGACCACCGGTGCCGGTGTGTTCTGCGCCACCTATTACTGGGGCGATGGCAGCCTGCTGGGGCAGTTCTCCATGATGAAGATGTTCCCTGTTATCATCGCACTGGCCATTGCGCCTGTCCTCATCAAAAAGACCGGCAGTATGCAGAAGGTCAACTTCTGGGGCTACGCCATCAGCAGCGTGCTGGGCATTCCCATGATCTACTTTGCCATGCAGAAGAACCTTTCCATGTTCCTGCTGTTCATGTTCATCAAGGGCGTCTTTGCAGGTACCCTCAGCGGCTCTTTGAACGCTCTTATTGCTGAGGCTAGCGGCTACACCACACGCACCACCGGCGTCCACATGGACGGTATGATGTACAGCTGCTCCTCTCTGGGCGTGAAGGTCGGCGGCGGCATCGGTACTGCGGCTGTGGGTTGGCTGTTGAAGCTGGGCGGCTTTGTGGGCACCGCAACGGTCCAGAGCGAAAGCGCCATTCGGATGATCTTCAACCTGTACATCACCTTCCCCTTTGTGATTGGCATCATTATCACGGTGCTGCTGGCTTTCCTTGATGTGGAAAAAGCCAATAAGAAGTGGGATGCTGAACACCAGAAAGAGGCACAGGCATGATTCGACAGAATTTCAACGCAGATTGGACAGTAGAAAAGGGCGATGGCAATTCCCGGATGAATTCCTTTCTGGGAAATACCCAGACCAAAACCGTACATCTGCCCTACGATGCCATGATCCACGAAGCCCGCACCCCGGACACGAAAAACGGTGCACAGACCGGCTTCTACCCCGGCGGCGAGTACATTTTTCAGAAGCATTTCACCGCACCCCAGGCGTGGCAGGGGAAGCCGGGGTCGCTGGGGTTTGGGGGCGGGGAATACGCACGGAAAAGCCGGTGTCGCTGGTGTTTGAGGGCGTGTACCAGACGGCGCTGGTCTACCTGAACGGCTGGCTGCTGACCCGGAACGTGAACGGCTATGCGGAGTTTACCGTGGAGGCTGGCCCCTACCTGAAATATGGTGCCGACAACCTGCTGAAGGTCATTGCAGACAACAGTCTGGAACCCAACAGCCGCTGGTATACCGGCAGCGGTATCTACCGCCCGGTGCGGCTGCTGGTGGGCAACAAGGTCTATCTGCCGCAGGATACCGTGCGTATTACCACCCGGGAGGTGGGCGAGGGCTTTGCCCTGCTGGATGTGACGGCACAGGTGCAGTCTGCCAGCACTGTTACAGAACGGGTGACCCTGCAGCAGACCATCTGCCGGGAGGGCACGGCAGTGCTCACCGACCGGCAAAACCTCCTGCTCCAACCCGGCGAAAGCAGAACCGTCTCCTTCCGGTACTGCGTGGACAGCCCGGCTCTGTGGAGCCCGGAGAACCCCAACCTCTACACCAGCACCATGCAGGTGCTGGAGGGCGAGGAAGAACTGGATCGGGAAGAGACCCGCTTCGGCATCCGTACCCTGAGCATCGATGCAGCGCATGGGGTACGCATCAATGGGCAGACCGTCAAGCTGCGGGGTGCCTGTATCCACCACGACAACGGCATTCTGGGTGCAGCTACCCTGCCCGATGCCGAGGAGCGCCGCATCCGTCAACTGAAGGAAGCAGGTTTCAACGCCATCCGCTCCTCCCATCACCCGGCAGGGCGGGCGCTGCTGGATGCCTGTGACCGGTACGGTGTGCTGGTGATGGACGAGCTGAGCGACGTATGGAACCTGCGGAAGAATCCCTACGACTATGCCCTGTACTTTGAGCAGGACTGGAAGCAGACCATTCAAAAGATGGTAGCCAAGGACTACAACCACCCCAGTGTTATTTTGTACTGTGTGGGCAACGAGATCTCCGAGGCAGGCTCGGAAAGCGGCGCAGAGACCAACCGTCGGCTTTGCAACACCTTCCGGGAGCTGGACCCCACCCGCTACACCACCAACGCCCTTAACGGTCTGATGGCTGCCGGTTACCGTCTGCGGGAGATCATGGGGGATGTGATGCGAAAGTTCCCGGCGCAGCCCGGTCCCTCCGGCGGCGATGGCGGCGGCAGCAATGCCCTGAACAGCTTTATGAGCCTGATGTCCGGGGAAAAGGGGGACTACTTTGCCACCCATCCGCTGCTGACCGAAGCGCTGTCCGGCTGCGAGGATTCTTGCGATGTGATCGGTCTGAACTACCTTACCGGACGCCACGTGCTGGAGCATGAACTGCATCCCCACAAGGCAGTGCTGGGTACCGAGACCTACCCGGCAGATATCGTGCGGCTGTGGCGCATCGTGGAGGAAAACCCCCACATGATCGGCGACTTCACATGGGCCGGCTACGATTATCTGGGAGAGGCCGGCTGCGGCATCTTCCATTACGATGGCGGTGCCAACTTTAGCAGCATTTACCCGGAACGCACCGCCTATATTGGAGATCTGGATCTGCTGGGCAACCGCCGCCCTATCAGCTATCTGCGGGAGATCGTTTACGGTCTGCGGAAGGCCCCCTATCTGGCAGTGCTGCGGATGGAACACAACGGTCAGCTCTCCAGCAAAACGCCTTGGATGTTCAAGGATAACCTTTCCAGTTGGACATGGCCCGGTTTTGAGGGACAAACGGCTTCGGTGGATGTGTACTCCGCCTCGGAGGAGGTGGAGTTGTTCCTGAACGGTGCTTCTCTGGGTCGCCGTACCGTGGTGGATTTTACCGCCACCTACAGCGTGCCCTACACTCCCGGCGAGTTGAAGGCTGTGGGCTATACCGGCGGTGTGTGTGACGGCGAGTTCACGCTGCGCACCGCACAGGATGCACAGATGACCCTTACAGCAGACCGTAAGACCCTGCAAGCCAACGGCGAAGATGCCGCCTTTGTGATGATCCAATTTGTGGACGCAAATGATACCGCAGATCTGCACACCAAGCACACCCTGAAAGTGGAGCTGGAGGGTGCAGGTATTCTGGAAGCCGTAGGCAGCGCAAACCCCTGCTCCGAGGAGCGTTACGACACCCCGGAAAGCGAGACCTTTGACGGCTGCTGCATGGCGGTGGTCCGTGCAGGAGAAGCTGCGGGCGAAATTCATCTGACTGTCACAGCAGATGACAGCGTTCAGAAGCAGCTGACGATCCTGATTCAGGAAGCAGAGGGCTGAAGCTCAAAAAGCCGGTGAAGACTCAAAACAAAAACAGGGTGCGTCCCTGAATAGGACGCACCCTGCCAAAGACCACAGACGATAACGATATGTACAACAGGACGTTCCCCGTCGGGAACGCTCTGTTTCTCTTTGCTGGTAGTGTGATGAGCCTGTTCCGCCTGCCACGCGGCAAACTCCCTCTGGCCTTCCTCGCTGTTCCAGCAGGCAAGGATGGCCGGGTAGAATGCCCGCGCCAGACGGTCAATGACTTCATCGGGGTAGGGGGAAGTGTTTGTGGACTTTTTCTTTTTGTTCAAACGCACGCTCCTTTGGA
>OBXZ01000904.1_pt1 | contig 18383 bp, 16 predicted proteins | sample 1538171 | NCBI WGS metagenome assembly OBXZ01 (sample SAMEA2580161, study PRJEB22360) | human gut metagenome | biome: human gut; feature: human-associated habitat; material: faeces | place: Denmark | collected 2008/2010
TTGTGCTTTGGGGGGGCGGCCACCCCCTGCCTCTGCCCGCCTGTGACAGTTACTGCTTAAACGTTGAAACGGAACAGCGTTACATCGCCGTCTTTCATCACGTATTCTTTGCCCTCGCTGCGCACAAGGCCTTTTTCTTTGGCTGCGGTCAAGCTGCCGCAAGCCATCAGGTCGTCAAACGCAACAATCTCAGCGCGGATAAAGCCACGCTCGAAGTCAGAGTGAATTTTGCCCGCTGCCTGGGGTGCGCGGGTGCCTTTTTTGATGGTCCATGCGCGCACTTCCGGCTCACCGGCAGTGAGGAAAGAAATCAGACCCAGCAGCGAATAGCTCTCGCGAATCAGGTTATCCAGGCCGGAAGCTTCAAGCCCAAGCTCTGCGAGAAATTCTTTTTTCTCGTCCGGTGCAAGCCCTGCAACGTCCTCTTCAATTTTAGCGCAGATCGGCATGCAACCCGCACCCTCTGCCTTTGCAATCTCCTGCACGCGCGGGTAGTAAGCGTTTGCTTCAATACCGCCCAGCAAATCATCTTCCGAAAGGTTTGCGGCGTAAATTACCGGTTTTGCAGAAAGCAGGTGAATGTCTGCCAAAAGTGCAGCTTCATCGTCATTTTCCACCTCGAACACGCGGGCATTGTTGCCCTCGCTGAGATGTGCAATCAGTCGCTCAACAAAAGCAGCCTCTGAAGCGGTGGCTTTGTCGCCGCCCTTCATTGCCTTTTTTGCTCTTTCCAAACGCCGTTCGCAGATTTCGATATCCGAAAGAATCAGCTCGGTATCGATGGTCTCGATGTCGCGGGCGGGGTCTACGCTGCCGTCGACGTGGATAATATCGCCGGAATCAAAGCTGCGCACAACATGAATGATAGCATCCACTTCGCGAATGTGGCTGAGGAACTTGTTGCCGAGACCTTCGCCTTTGGAAGCGCCTTTTACCAGGCCTGCAATGTCTACAAATTCAATGGTGGCCGGGGTGTATTTTTTCGGGTGATACATCTCTGCCAGCTTGTCCAAACGCACATCGGGCACAGCAACCACGCCGACATTCGGCTCGATTGTGCAGAACGGGTAGTTTGCCGCGCCTGCACCTGCATTGGTGATAGCATTAAAAAGGGTACTTTTGCCGACGTTCGGCAAACCCACAATACCGAGTTTCATATAATGTCACAACTCCTGTGTTCAAATTACGCAAAAACATACGGTATTATTATAGGTCAAACGCTGCCCGCTTGCAAGTGCCGACTTTTGGCGAAAGGCCGCGCATCTTTGCGGCTGGCGCGGTATTGTGTTGAGCCTCGGTTGAATTCTCTATAAGCGCAGCGTATAATCGGAGCTACCCACAAACATGAAAAAGCGGCATCTGCATATGATGTTTTTTATAAAAATAACGCCATAAACCGCAACCTAAGGGGGCTACCATGGTAATTGTGTATTTTTCGGGCACAGGTAATTCTGCGTATCTGGCAAAATTATTTGCGCGGCAGATGGAATGCGAGTGTTACAGTATTGAAGAAGCCATTGATTTTGAAGCTGTTTTTAAAAAGCAGGACGTCATCGCCGTTTGTTACCCTATCTACGGCTCCTGCGTTCCCAAAATCATGCGGGATTTTGCCGCAAAGCACCGCAGTCTGCTGGAACAAAAAAAGCTGATTATCTTTTGCTCTCAGATGATGTTTTCCGGAGATGGCGCGAAGGCGTTTGCACGGCTCGTGCCGCAATCCCACGTCATCTATGCGGAACATTTTAATATGCCAAATAATATCAGCAATTTTTCACTTTTCCCGATTACGGAAAAAGAGCGTGTTCGCAAAAAGGCAAAGGCAGATGCAAAAATGCAGCGCGTGTGCAGCAATATTAAAAGCGGAAAAGTATTTTTGCGCGGGTGGTCACTGGGCTCTCAGTGGCTCGGCTATGTACAAAATAAATTTTGGCCGGACGTGGAACGCAAGCAGGCCTCCTCTTTTTGCGCGGATGAAAGCTGCACCGGATGCGGCCTGTGTGTAAAAAAATGCCCGGCGCAAAACCTCGTGCTGCAAGAAAAGCGGCCCGTTCAGCTAAACCAATGTATGCTATGCTACCGCTGCGTAAATCTGTGCCCTCAAAAGGCAGCCACCGTGATGCTGCCAGCAAAAGTGAAAACACAATACAAGGGAGTGGAAGGCTAGCCCGCGCTTTTCTTTTACTTCACTTTTTTATCATCATAATCGCCGTCGCTTGCAGCAAAGCGGCGGCTTTTTTACGCTTTTTACGGGTCTTGCTTTTAAATATTCGCGCACTGGTGTGGGCAGATTTTTCCGCTTGGTTTGGTCTGTTTTTTAGCTCTGGCTTTTTCGCTTATTTTTTAGCACTGCAAAGTGTCAGCAAATCGTGTGTTTTTGCTTGTGTTTCAAACAGTTCAGTGTTTTAATGAAAGAAAGAGTTTTTTGTTAGCATTGCCTGTTTAATAAGAAGGGTGGAATGGTTTTATGCGTTTTCCTCAAATGCCCGAGGCTGGCCGCCCCGTAGTCATTCTGCTGCATGGCGGCGGCCTTTCTGATTGGTCGGTTGCAGCGTTACGCCACCGCTTGCATGAGCACTTTTGTGTGCTCACGCCTATCCTCGACGGACATGGAATGGACGCGGAGACAACCTTTGTTTCGATCGAAGATTCTGCCCAAAAGCTGCTTGATTTCATCGATAGTCATTGCGGCGGTCACATCTTTGCACTGGGCGGGCTTTCGCTGGGGGCGCAAATTGCGGTAGAGGTGCTTTCGCTGCGCCCCACCGTTACCGATGTTGCACTGATCGAAAGCGCGCTCTGTTTGCCGATTCCCGGCGCACGCAGTTTGGCAGGCCCCACCTATGCACTTTGCTATGGGCTGGTAAAACAGCGCTGGTTTGCAAAAGCACAGGCAAAAACGCTCTGCCTGCCACCTGAACTGTTTGAGGATTATTTTTCGGACAGTAAAAAAATGAGCAAGGCTTCGCTGGTCAACATCACCGTTTCCAACGGCAGTTATAACCTGGAGCGCAGCCTTGCCAAAGTAACGGCAAAAACTTTGGTAATCGTGGGTGAAAAAGAGCGCAACATCATGCGTCGCTCTGCCGAATTGCTGCATAACGCGATTCCGGCCAGTACTCTGTACATTGCAGATGGCAAGCAGCATGGCGAGTTAAGTATTTGCTGCCCTGAAGAATACGCGGCCCTATTTCTAGATTTTTGCGGCAAACAGGGGCTCTCTCTTTCTGCTTCGCAGGTGGAGTAATCGGCCCGAAACGTTTTTTTGTTCACAATTTTTGGTTATAATGGAATCATGAAAACAGCACCACAGGAGGAAAATCATGGATAAAGTAAAAATTCTAATCGTTGATGACGATAGAAATATCTGCGAGCTGCTTCGGCTTTATTTAGAAAAAGAAGGATATGAAACCACGCTGGCCTATGATGGGCAGCAGGCACTAGAGGTTTTTGCCGATGCAAAACCGAACCTTGTGCTGCTGGATGTTATGATGCCGCGTATGGATGGTTGGGAAACCTGCCGTCGTATTCGCGCACTCGGAAACGTGCCCGTCATTATGCTGACAGCAAAAGGCGAGACCTTTGATAAGGTGCTTGGCCTTGAGCTTGGCGCGGATGATTATATTGTAAAGCCGTTTGACACCAAAGAGGTCGTGGCCCGCATCAAAGCCGTGTTGCGCCGTTACACCAGCAATTCCGGCACTGCCGAGGAAGAAAACAAAGTCATCAGCTTTGATCAGCTTAGCGTTGACCTCACCCGCTACGAGCTGAAAGTTGGTGGCAAGGTGGTAGATGCACCGCCGAAAGAGCTGGAGCTGCTTTATTTTCTTGCCAGCCACCCAAACCGCGTATTTAACCGCGACCAGCTGCTGGATGAAGTATGGGGCTTTGAGTATTACGGCGATTCCCGTACCATTGACGTGCACGTAAAACGCCTGCGCGAAAAACTGGAGGGTGTATCCGACCAATGGAGCCTCAAAACAGTCTGGAGCGTTGGCTACAAATTTGAAGTCAAGGATTCCGCTTCCTGATTTTTGCGGTGCTGTAACCTTTGCCGGCAGGGCAGGGTAGAGCATTCCGCACAGAAAGGAGTCCCTAACCGATGAACAAAAGCATCAGTAGCCGATTTTTTACTTCTACTGCTATTTTGCTAATTTCCAGCATTCTTTGTATGGGCATCTGCCTGCTCTATTTTTCCACCAGCTACTTTCGCACCGAAAGTGAAAACAAGCTGCTCTCCAATGTACAAAACGTGGGCGACTTGTTTCGCTCTCAACTGGGCGGCACCGAACTTGCCGAGGTGAATGCACCTGCTATGCAGCAGGCGACCACCATCATTGCAAAATCTACCAGCAGCATTGTTTTTATTACCGATAATTATGGCAATGTCGTCACCTCTAACTATGGTGCCGAGCGCTGGTTAAATAAAACAGCAATTGTGCCCGACCGTGTACTCAACCAGACCTTTACCGACGGTAAGTATACTGAGCTTGGCCAGTTGGGCGGCATGTTTGAAAGTCGCTTTTACACCGCAGGTGCTCCGCTTGTCAACAGCCAGGGCAGCATCGTGGGCTATGTTTTTGCCTCCTCCGATGCATCCAGCTTAACCCGCTTTTTGGAAGATATGCTTTCGCTCTTCATCGTCGCTTCAGGCGTTATGCTGCTGCTCTCGAGTATTTTCTCGGTATTCCTCACCGGCCGTATGACAAACCCACTGCGCAAAATCAGCGAAGCGGCACAAAGCTTCGGCAACGGAGATTTTACCGCGCGTGTTGAGGTGGACGGCGACGGAGAAATTGCCCAGCTTGCCGAAACCTTTAACAATATGGCAACCAAGTTGGAGGCCATCGACACCTCACGCCAGAGCTTTATGGGCAATATCGCGCACGAGCTGCGCACCCCAATGACGACCATCAAAGGTTTCGTCGACGGCATGCTGGACGGGACGATTCCCGAAGAGCGGCGCGACCACTATCTCGGCATTGTTTCGCAGGAGGTTGGCCGGCTTTCGCGGTTAACCCGCAGCATGCTGGACATCACAAAACTTGAAACTGGCGAATATGTAGTTTCGGCCGAAAACTATGATGTGTGGGATACCATCAGCTCCATCATGTTTAGCCGCGAGCAGCAGTTTATTGAACGCCGTATTCGGCTGACCGGTTTTAACCCGCAAAAAACCTGGGTCTATGCGGACCGTGACATTGTGCATCAAGTGCTTTACAACATTGTAGACAATGCTATTAAATTTACGCCAGACAGCGGCACCATTGATATTTCGGTAGAATCCCGTCAGGGCTTTGTCACCGTGGGTATCATGAACACAGGCGAGGGAATCCCCGAAGATGCATTACCTTATGTGTTTGACCGCTTTTATAAGGCAGACCGCAGCCGCGGCCTGCACGCTCAGGGTAGCGGGCTTGGCCTGCACATTTGCAAGCAGCTCATCAGCCGCAGCGGCGGTAAAATATGGGTCGAAAGTGTGCCCGGTGAAAACACCAAGTTCTTATTTACGCTGCCTGCGGGCAAACCGGAAAAGCCAAACCGCAAGTAAAAGGATTACCTTGCACTGGGTTTTGCAACTGTGCTTGCCTTATAAAAGCTTTGTGCACAACAAAATTCAGACAGTTCCCACAAACTTTTTTCACAATTCTCGGATACACTAAGCTCAAGAAAACAACGGCGGAAGTTTTCCACATTGTGGCTCCGCCCGTGTTGAAAATATATATGAGAGGTGTTTGCACATGGCAGACTTTAACAATGGCGAATTTAGGGATGAATTCACCACATCGGCCTCCTCTGCGCAGCCGGGTGGTCCCGTCCCCGAATATAGCTATCACAATTTTCAAAAGCCCCCAAAAAAGCGAGGAAGCGGCAAAGTTATCGCGCTGATCAGCCTTTTGCTGGTCCTTGGCATCGGCACCATTTCCGGCCTTGGCATCGCAGTTTATCAGCTTACCGCACAGCCTGGCAGCACATCTAATCCGACAGTCGGTGAAGAGCATGTCGTGATTTCTCCGGCTATTAAAGAAGAAGGCCTTTCTACCAGTGAGATTGCTGCAAAAGCAATGCCCAGCGTGGTTGGCATCAATATCTACTCTGCACAGCAGGTGCAAAAAATCGGCGAAGCTTCTGGCATCGTGCTGAACACCGACGGCTACATTATTACCAACGCACATGTTGTTTCAGATGCGGCGGCAGTTACCGTCGTTCTTTCGGATGGCTCTGAGCATAACGCAGTGGTCATCGGCTCCGACAGCCGCACCGACCTTGCAGTGGTCAAGGTAGACCCCAACGGGCTGAACCTGGTACCGGCTGAATTTGGCGACAGCACCAAATGCAACCTTGGTGACGACGTGGTAGCTATGGGCAATGCAGGCGGCTACTACAACAGCGTTACCCGCGGTGTTATCTCCGGTCTGGACCGTGAGGTTTCCACCAGCATCGGCATCAACCTGATTCAGACAGACGCTGCCATCAATCCGGGCAACTCGGGCGGTGCGCTGCTTAACTCTTCCGGTCAGGTCATTGCCATCAACTCTTCCAAGCTTGTCGGCTCTGAGATTGACAGCATGGGCTTTGCAATCCCCATCAATGAGGCAAAGCCGATTCTCGACAACCTTATCAGCTATGGCCATGTAAAAGACCGCGCCCAGCTCGGTGTAACGATTGTTCCGCTGAATGCAACCACCGGCTCGATGTACGGGCTGCCCATACAAGGCCTTTATATCACCCAGATCAGCGAAAAGAGCAACCTTTTCCAGGCGGGCATCACCCGCGGCGACGTGCTGGTAAAAGCCAATAACGTTGTGCTGAACGAAAGCGAAGATTTGATTCGTGAGCTGGAAAAGAACAAACCCGGCGACCAGATGACCCTCGTAGTAAACAAATCCAATGGTCAGGAAGTATCTGTTACGATTATTTTGCAGGATGCAGATACCTTTGTGGTAACTCAATAAAATCAGTTAAAAAGCGTGCTCGGAGCCAGTTCTCCCTGCACGCTTTTTTTGTCGAAAAGTTTTCAACAGGCTGTGAATTTAGATGTTGAAAACTTTTTCAACTCGTCTTTTTTTGGCTGATTTACGTAATCTTTTTTCCACAAAAAAATGTGGAATTCCGCCTTGTCCTGTTTTTCACTGCGAAAAAAGCCGGAAAATGCTCCGGCTTTTCTCGGTGGTGAGGCCCCACCCATATCGCGCAGGCGGGGCATTTCCGCCCTATTGCCCACGCTCCTCCTTATTGTATGTGAGAAGGCTTGTTTGGGTGTGCATACAAAGCCCTTGTTTGCCCATACTTTTTTTATCGTATCATCTGCAAAGGAGGCCTTATATGAACCGCAGCAATCCCAACTATGCAATTGAGTGCACAATTGATGAGTGCGCCAACCATTGTGATTGTGAGCCCTGCTGTGCGCTGAGCCGTATTTCCATCTGTTCTTGTTCCGACACAAAAGCCCTGGACGCCGGCCACACCGAGTGCGCAAGCTTTAAACCAAAGCCGAAATATTAAAAGCTGCATTCTCTTTTGGGCATCGTCATCGATATCTGGCTGGCAAACCTCAGCGCCTGATTTGCTGTAAGCCCAAAGTTTATCAGCAGCCCGCTTGTTATGGGCACATTGGGGCAACTGGCCTGCCTGTGCTTGATACCATATGCTATTGCTGCCCGTTTACTTGCCTTTTGAGGGGTGGGACGCAGGTAACGCACTCGGCCAGAAATTTTTAAAAAGTTGTGTCCATTGCTTTGGCTAAAACTAATTTTAACGTAAACAAAAGCCATACCCAAAACCGGGTATGGCTTTTTTGTTTCAGTTTTTTACCGACTGCCGCAACAGCATTGGTAAAGCGATTACTCTGCTTTGGTTGCTTCCAAAACTTCAGCAGCTTCTTCGTTGGTCAGCTCTTCTGCTGTGCACTCTGCGCAGTCATCGGTAACGACAACAGCTTCGATTACTTCTTCAGTAGCTTCCTGCTTGGCTTTTTTCTCATAAGAAGCAAGCAGCAGTGCAATGAGAAGCACGACAACTTTGCCCGCTACGAGGCCATAAGCCAAAGTGGTGTCCTGGCTGCCCAGACCGAAAGAGTAGATCTGGCCGGCTGCCTGATACATCAGGGCGAAAAGGCAGATATACAATACACCTGCATAAGTGAAACCCCAGCGCACAGACGCTTTCTCAAAGGCCGGCAGCGAAACGAGAATTGCACCTACCGGCAGAAGCATTACACCGAGAATCACCAGCGTGTGTGCGATGGAAAGGCTGGAGAACGGCATACTATTGAGCAGGCTGGTGAGCAAGAACACTTCGCCAAGGAAAACGACCGAGAAAATTGCGGAAGCGACCATACGGGCAGTGGATACTTTTTTCATACTATCAAACTCCTCTTATTGCGCCTTTCGGCTGCTTTTAACATGCTAAAAAAATTATAAACTGCGAATGTTAAAGATATGTGAAGACTAAGTGGGCGAAAAATAAAAGCTTTCACCGTAACGAGGCCAATTCGCTATCCTACTGAAATCTGCGGGCAAAACAGCTGGTTTTCTCTGTGTCTCGCTGTACGTTATCTATCTTTTCTTGCAAAAAGAGTATTTGCAAAGACTTGTCCGATACAAAAAGAAAACGTTTTCGGTTTTTATTATAACACCGCTCTAAAATAGCGTCTACCACAAATTGCCACTTTTTGACGATTTTATTTTTTAATAAAAAACAGCGAGGGCTGCTTGCTTATGGCAGCCCTCGCTGTTTTATCTTTTTAAATTTGCAGAAATAAGAAAACCTTATTTTTCCGGTGCGTCGGTTACGTCGGTAGCTTCTACTTCGATAACGTCCTCATCCGAAACAACGTCTTCCTCATCATTGCGAGGAGTTGCGGCAACGGTTACAACCTTGTCGTTTTCACCCACACGCATTACGCGCACGCCACCTGCATAGCGGCTCTGCACATTGATATCCTCAACATGCATACGGATGATGACACCCTCCGACGAAATCAAGATGATATCGTCCTCGGGTTTGACAACGCGAACACCTGCAACAGCACCGCCCTTTTCAGAAGCATAGTTTTTGATGCCCTTACCGCCGCGGTACTGCAGGCGATATTCTGAAATCGGGGTGCGGCGGCCCTGGCCGTTTTCTGAAACGGTCAGCAGCTCGCCATCTTCCTGTGCAATCGCCATGCCAACAACATAGTCGCCGTCGTCCAGAGTAATGGCTTTTACGCCGCGTGCCATACGGGAAAGGGGACGTGCGTCCTCTTCCGAGAAGCGAATCGCAACGCCGTTGTGGGTTGCAACAATCAGCTCATCTTTGCCGCTGGTAATACGGGTCCATGCCAGCTGGTCGCCCTCATCCAGACCAATTGCGATAAGGCCCGACTTACGGATATTGCGATAGCTTGCCAGCGTGGTACGTTTGATGATACCGTTGCGGGTGACCATGACGAGGTAGTTGGATTCATCCTCATCTTTTGCCACTTTCAGCATGCTGGTGATTTTCTCATCCGGCATCAGCGGCAGAATATTGACGATGTTGGTACCGCGCGACTGACGGCTGCCTTCCGGCACCTCGTAGCCCTTAATGCGATAAACACGGCCCATATTGCTCACAAAGAGGATGTAGTCATGCGTAGAGCCGATGAACAGCTCCTCGACGAAGTCTTCATCACGGCGGTTCATGCCGATAATGCCACGGCCACCGCGCTTCTGGCTGCGGTAGGTATCAGATGGCTGGCGTTTGATATAGCCAAAGTGGGTGAGGGTATAGACACAGTCTTCTTCGGGAATCAAATCCTCAATGTCCACTTCGCCCGAAACTGCGGCGATATCGGTGCGGCGCTCGTCGCCGTATTTGTCGCGCAGTGCAAGAATTTCGCTCTTTACGATTTCGAGCACCTTTGCGTCATCAGAAAGAATTTCTTTCCATTTTGCAATTTTGCCCTCTAGCTCGCCCAATTCATCCAGAATCTTTTTAATCTCAAGACCGGCGAGCTGACCAAGACGGAACGCCACGATTGCGGCGGCCTGCGGCTCGTCAAACTCGAACTTTTCTTTGATGGCAGCTTTTGCTTCTGCCTGGCCGCCTTTGCAGGCGCGGATGGTCTTGATAATCTCGTCTACAATGTCGGTAGCGCGGCGCAGACCATCGAGGATATGCGCGCGCTCTTCTGCTTTGCGCAAATCAAAAGCGGTTCTGCGGCGAATGACCTCATCCTGGAAGCGGATGTACTTTTCGAGCATCTGCTTGAGGGTCATAACCTTCGGCACACCGCCGTCGAGCGCCAGCATAATAACACCCACAGTGTCTTGCAGCTGGGTATACTGATAAAGCTGGTTGAGCACCACCTGCGCATTGGCTTCGCGTTTCAGCTCAATAACAATACGCATACCGTTACGGTTGGATTCATCGTTCAAGTCACTGATGCCCTCGATGCGCTTATCTTTTACAAGGTTCGCGATGCTTTCGAGCAATCTGGACTTATTGACCATATACGGAATTTCTGTAACGATAATCTGGAAACGGCCATTCGGCTTTTCCTCAATCTCTGCCTTGCTGCGCAGAATAATTTTGCCGCGCCCGGTAGCATAGGCTGCGCGAATACCGCTGCGGCCCATAATAATACCGCCGGTGGGGAAGTCCGGTCCTTTGATGTGCTCCATCAAATCCGGTAACTCTGCTTCAGGGTTATCAATCAGGCAGATAACTGCGTCGATGACCTCGCAGATGTTATGGGGCGGGATGTTGGTTGCCATGCCGACGGCGATACCGGTAGAGCCGTTGATGAGCAGGTTCGGCACACGGCTGGGCAACACGGTGGGTTCCTGTTTCGACTCGTCAAAGTTCGGCATAAAGTCGATGGTATCTTTGTCGAGGTCGGTCAGCAGGTCAACTGCCATTTTGCTCATACGAGCTTCGGTATAACGATAAGCTGCCGGGGGATCACCGTCTACCGAGCCAAAGTTGCCCTGGCCGTCTACCAGTGGGTAGCGCAGCGAGAAATCCTGTGCCAAACGAACCATTGCATCGTAAACGGAAGCGTCACCATGGGGATGATAGCTACCGAGCACCGCACCGACGGTATCCGCCGATTTACGGTAGGGGTGAGAGGGGTCATTGCCACGCTCGTGCATCGTGTACAAAATGCGGCGGTGCACCGGCTTTAAGCCGTCGCGTACGTCCGGCAGTGCACGTGCCACAATAACCGACATCGAGTAGTCGAGAAATGCGTCTCTTACCTCTTTGTCGATATCACGCACGATCAGTTTCGTGCCTTGTATGCTAATGTTTTCTGTCATTATTCAACCAAAACCTTTCTGTGCCAATACGGTTTGCCAAAACGCTGCGGCAGTTTAAACATCGAGATTGCGCACGTATTTTGCATTCTTTTCGATAAATTCGCGTCTCGGCTCGACCTTGTCGCCCATCAGGATGGTAAAGGTCTCATCTGCCTTGGCAGCGTCCTCCACCGTGATTTGTACAATCACGCGGTTGTCCGGGTTCATTGTGGTTTCCCAAAGCTGTTCAGGGTTCATCTCACCAAGGCCCTTATAACGGCTTACCTTAGCGCCCTGACCCATGCCGGCAGAAATCGCCGACATCTCTTCGTCACTGTATGCGTAACGTATTTGCTGGCCTTTCGCAATTTTAAACAGCGGCGGCTGTGCAATATAGACGAAACCGCCCTCGATGAGGGGGCGCATAAAGCGGAAGAAGAAGGTAAGAAGCAAAGTGCAGATATGCGAGCCGTCGACGTCAGCATCGGCCATGATAAAGACTTTGTGATAACGCAATTTGCTAATGTCAAAATCTTCGCCAAGGCCACAGCCCAAAGCAGTAACAACCGGCATCAGCTTTTCGTTTCCGTACACTTTATCAATGCGGGCTTTTTCCACGTTCAGCATTTTGCCCCACAGCGGAAGGATGGCCTGAATTGCAGAATCTCGGCCCATTTTTGCCGAGCCGCCTGCGGAATCACCCTCGACGATGTAAATTTCGGTTTTGCTGGGGTCTTTTTCACGGCAGTCTGCCAGTTTACCCGGCATACGACTGGTTTCCAGCGCAGATTTGCGGCGAACCAGTTCTCTTGCACGTTTTGCAGCTTCGCGGGCGCGGGCTGCATTCATGCTTTTTTCGTAAACTACCTTTGCTACGCCGGGGTTTTCTTCAAAAAACTCTTTCAGTTTGTCGTAAACCATGCCGGAAACCAGCGTACGCACCTCGGTATTGCCGAGTTTTGCTTTGGTCTGGCCTTCAAACTGTGCCTCTGTGAGTTTTACGCTAATAACAGCGGTCAAACCTTCACGCACGTCGCTGCCTGCAAGGTTATCATCTTTTTCTTTGATGTAGCCTTTTTCGCGGCCAAAGTCGTTAAATACGCGGGTAAGCGCAGTTTTAAAGCCCTCTTCGTGGGTGCCACCGTCCGGGGTGTGGACATTATTGGCAAACGAGAGAAGCAGCTCTTTATAGCTATCGTTATATTGCAGGGCAATCTCTGCGATGGAATCGCCGAGCTGGCCGCGCAGATAGATGGGCTCCGGATGCAGTACAGTAAGCTGCTGGCGGGTATGGATATGCTCAACAAAGCTGCGGATACCGCCTTCGTAGCACATGCTTTCGGTTACAACCTCTTCGCCGCGCTCATCGGTGAGGGTAATACGCACGCCTGCATTGAGGAAAGCCTCTTCGCGCAGACGGGTGAGCAGCGTTTCGTAATCGTAACCCAGTTCCTCGAACATCTCGGGGTCCGGTTTAAACGTAACGGTTGTGCCGCGTCCTTCGGTGGGACCTACTTTTTCAAGGTCGCCGTCCGCAACGCCGCGCTTAAAACTCTGGAAATATTCCTGGCCATCTTTGCATACCCGCACCTGTAGCCACTCAGAAAGTGCGTTTACAACCGAAGCACCAACGCCGTGCAAGCCGCCGGATACTTTATAGCCGGAGTTATCGCCGCCAAATTTACCACCTGCATGCAAAATAGTAAATACTACGGTAACCGCAGGAATGCCCAGTTTCGGCTGTACGTCTACCGGGATGCCGCGGCCATTATCGGTAACTTCGATGATATCGTCTTTTTTAATGGTTACTTCAATGTGGTTGCAGTAACCTGCGAGTGCTTCGTCGATGGCGTTATCGACGATCTCGTAAACCAGGTGGTGCAGTCCGCGCGGCCCGGTAGAGCCGATATACATACCGGGGCGCTTGCGCACTGCTTCCAGCCCTTCCAGCACCTGGATCTGACTGCCGTCATAATCGTGCTGTGTCATGTTTTCGTTTTCTGCCATGCTGCTGATTCTCCTTGCTTTTGCTCTTTATAGAGCAGTATGGGGCATAAATCTATGCCCGGTGGGGAAACCATCTTTCGCCCCAGTCCCCGGCGAAAAAAGTTTCCTTATATATTTTTAATCCCGTCGATATAGCCGCTTCTCTTTTTTAAAGTAGAGGCTGAAATCTGGGAAATATAGATGGTGGTACGCTGCCCGTTTGCAGTGACAATAAAGCTTTTGGGTAATTCGCTTGTTACATAAACGACACGGCCCTCAATTTCGCCTTTTCTCAGGTAATCGCGGGTGCGTCGGCTAATGGTAGAGGTATCCAGATCAAAGATACCGAGAATATCCCGGGTGCGAATAATCACATCGGTGCCAAGATGCAGATACATACAAACTTCCTCACTTTATTTTGCTCAAAGTTCCTGCTTCCATGCGGTAAACAGCGCCTTGTACGTGGTCAAATGGCGATGCTTCACAGCTAGTGATGAATACCTGCCGCCCCTCAATGCGGGAAAGCAGAAAATCCTGCCGCGCACTGTCCAGTTCCGAAAGCACGTCGTCGAGCAGCATGACCGGCTGCTGACCGGTAGTCGCTGCAATCTGCTGTGCTTCGCTCAGCTTTAAACTGAGTACAGCGCTGCGCTGTTGACCCTGGCTGGCAAATACCCGTGCTTCCTCACCGCCAATGCGAATTTCAATATCTTCGCGGTGGGGACCCGCGGTGCAAAATCCGGCACGCAGGTCAGCAGGGCGTCTTTCCCGAATTACCGTCCGCAGCTCCTCTGCGGTTTCGGCTGTCGGGCTATATCCAAACGTGCAGCTTTCGCTGCCGCTCGAAATACTTTGATAGGTACGCTGTGCTTCTTCAAACAGCCCTTCGGTATAACGCTTGCGGTGAGCAATCATCTCAGCTCCCGCAGCTGCAAGCTCTTCATCAAAAGAATCTAAAAGATATTCTACATCTGGAAATCTTCTTGCATCTTTCAGCAGAGCATTTTTTTGGGTAAGTGCCCGCAGATACCTTTTATAAATGCCAAGGTAGCCGGGATAAAGCTGACACAACGCAGCATCTAAAAATTTTCTGCGCTCCTCTGGGCTTCCCTTTACCAAAGAAAGATGGTTTGGGGCAAACACAATGGCGTAAAAATGACCCGCAAGATTGGTTGCACGCCCAAAATCCACACCGTTTATTTTAGCAAACCGTCCTTTTTTGTCGGCCTCGGCGCCGCCAATGGCAATCCGGAACAGATCCTCACCGGTATCGCCCTCTGCCGTCGCAAGAATCTCAGCAAAAGGTGCGCCTTTGCGAACCAAATCACCATCTTTGCCGCCGCGGAAACTTTTGGCTCCCGAAAGCAGCCAGATGCTCTCCAGCAGATTGGTTTTACCCTGGCCGTTTTTGCCGCATATAACAGTGAGCCGGTCGCCAGGGGAGAGCGACGCTTCTTCAATATTGCGGTAGTTGCGCACACAGTGTTCTTTTAAAATCACTCTGCGACAACCTCTACTTCGTAATTTTCAATCCGCACCTTATCGCCCGGACGAATTTTTTTGCCGCGCATTGTGCAAACCTCTCCGTTTACATAGACGACTCCGTCCTGAATTGCAAGTTTTGCCTCGCCGCCCGTGGGCAGCACGCTAGCAAATTTTAAAAGGTCACCCAGTTTAATAAACTCGGTATGGATTGCACAGGTTTCTTTTTCGATCATAAAAATCCTCCTTTGGGATTTTCAAAAAGGCATCGGCTTTCACCGTTTTGTTCTTGCTCGCACCTTTTCTTTCTATTAAAAAAGGTATGTATCGAAAAAGCCGCCGCTTTTCGGCGCTTTTTCTGTTTTATCAGTCATTTTTAAAACGAACCGGCATAACAAGGAAGATAAAATCATTGCCCTCTACCGGTAAAACTTTTACCGGTGCAAGAGGCCCGGTCAGCTCAATCGCTACTTTATCGCAGCCCGAATACCGCAGGGCATCGAGCAAATAGCGGTTATTAAAGCCCACTTCCATCATTTCGCCTGTAAACTTGCAGGGCAGAGAATCCATCACTTTGCCCAGCTCGGTCTGGCAACGCACGGTCAACTGCTCATCAAAGGTAACGCGAAGCGGATTTTTGAGCCGCTCGGTGATGATAAGGCTTGCGCGCTCGATCGATTCAATAAAGCTTTTGACTTCTACCTCAACGCGGGTCACGTGGTCCGGGTTGATGGTGCGTTTGTAATCGAGGAAAGCTTCATCCAGCAGGCGGCTGATGATGATGTAACCTTTTAAAGAGAACACGACATAGCGTTTGCTTGCGCTGATGACAACAGCCTCTTCTGAATCGCCAATCAATTTAGAAACCTCGGAAAGGGTTTTTGCCGGAATCACAAGGCTTACTTCGCGCCCTGCTTTGACGGGACGCTCACAGATAGCAAGGCGGAATCCGTCCAAAGCTACCAGTGTCAGCTTATCCAGCTCCAGCGCAAATTTTTCGCCGGTATTCGCGGGCTTTTTGTCATCCTGCGAAACAGCATAGATGGTCGTGTCAATCATTTCTTTTAAAAGCGGACCATCAATAGAGATAGCCGGCTCTACACCGCCGCTGCGCTCTTCACCATTTCGGGCAGGCATTGCAGCTGCCGGCAGTTCGGGATACTCTTTTGCGGGAATACCGGTAATGTTATATTCGGTAATACCACCTTTAATCGTGGTATAAAGGGTTTCGCCGCATTCAATCTCTACAATTTCAGAGGGAAGGCGGCGCACCATGTCACCGACCAGCTTTGCGTTTAGCACCACCGAGCCCTCATCTTTAATTTTAGCGTCGATGCGGGTAGTGATGCCCATTTCAAGGTCATAGCCGGTCAATGTTAGCGAATTGCCTTCGGCAGTAAAGAGGATACCCTCAAGAGCGGCTACATTGCTGCGCTGGGTGACTGCTTTAGAAACTCCGGCAATTGCCTCCGAAAGGCTTTGTTTTTCACACTGAATTTTCATCTGCTTATCAGATCCTTTCCTTTCAACATGGTAAAAAATGGGAATTATGATTTTATCTTTTTGCCGCGGGCCGGCGCGGAAAAAATCAAAGGCTTACTTCTCTGCTCTCTGCTAACTTTTATGTGAAAACATTCGTTTCGCTTTTTCCACAATTCCGCTTGGGGCTTTTGTGTTTCATTTCAGTTTTCTGTTCGCAAAACAAACAAACTATCTTTAATAAAAAACAGTAGTAGTAGTGTTTGTGAATTTGTGGAAAAGAGTGGACAATCCCAGAGCTTGTCAACGAAAGCAGAGATTTTGAGTTTGCTGAATTGATTGTGGACAACTTGTGGTTTTCCACAGGGTTTTAAATTTTAAACAAAGCTGTTGAATAAATCATGTTTAAAGTTGAAACCAATGTTGAAAAACCACCCTGTTTTGGGACGCATAAATATGCAAAAAAATGTAAAAATTTTTACGGGTATGAATATTATGTATATTCTTTGCATATGCAAACCAAAGCCTTAATTTCAGCCTGTTTGTCAAAGAAAAACCAATATTCTACCCGTAGTGCATCAGCAAACAGGACCTTTCTGATTGTTTTTTCAGAAAGGCCTGTCTTACTTTGCATTAGGTTTTTGCGTTTTTAATAATATCTTCAATAATTTCACGGAAGCGGCTGTCTGTTTCCAGTTTCTCTTTCACTTCGTTGATCGAATAAACAACAGTTGAATGGTCGCGTCCGCCAAACTCCTTGCCAATTTCCTGCATTGTCATGCCGGTGATGTTTTGCACCACGTACATGGCTGCCTTACGCGCATTAGAAATATTGCTGTTGCGCTTACGGCTGCGGATATCAGCAGGTGTGATATTGTAAGTTCTGGCTACCTCAGAGACAATTTTCTCAATGGTAACGGGCACCGGCTGGTTTTCGCTCAAAATATCCTTGATGGCATTCTGTGCAGCACCCAGTACCGGCTGAATACCCTCCAGTGTGTAGTAGGCGTTCAGTTTTTTCACTGCGCCCTCCAGCTGGCGAATATTATTTTTTAGGTTGTTCGCAATATATTCCGAAACATCGTTCGGGATATTGAGCCCCAGCAGGTCTGCCTTGCGCCTAATAATTGCAACGCGGGTTTCAAAATCAGGCGGCTGGATGTCGGCGGTCAGGCCCCACTCAAAACGGGTACGCAGACGGTCTTCCAGGCTCTTGATTTCTTTCGGCGGGCGGTCACTGGCAAGCACAATCTGTTTGCCGGCGTTATACAGCGTGTTGAAGGTATGGAAGAACTCTTCCTGAGTACTTTCTTTGCCGCCGATGAACTGGATGTCGTCAACCAGCAAAACATCAGCTGCACGGTATTTCTGGTGAAAGTCTGCCGTCGAGTTATCGCGGATGGCAGAGATGATTTCGTTGGTAAAAGCTTCACCGTCTACATAGACGATGTTATAATCCGGAAAGCTGCGGCCAATCTCGATGCGGATTGCGTTCAGCAAATGTGTCTTGCCAAGTCCGCTTTCGCCATAGATAAACAGCGGGTTGTAAGAACCGGACGGATTGGATGCAACCGCAAGTGCTGCCGCGTGAGCAAACTTGTTGGTGCTGCCAACGATAAAGTTTTCAAAGGTAAATGCGTAGCTGCCTGCCGGGGCCTGGGGCACCAGCGGGTCTTTTTTCTCGGGCGGGGCTTCCGGCACCACAAATTCCAGTGCCACCTCAAAGCCGAGAAGCGCATTGAACCCTTCTGAAATCAGATCCTGGTAGCGCTCAATCAGAATTTTTTTGAGAAAATCACTGCGGACTGAAATCGTCGCAGTGCCGCCCTCAAAAGAAATGGGGCGGAGTTCCTCAATGAAAAGGCGATAAGTAGCATCTACCAAACGCTCTCGGCAATATTCTTTGACCGCGGAAAATACCTCGTCAAAGGAATCCATAAAAGTAAACTCTCCTTCCAAACGCAAAAAAGCAGGGTATATCCCCCTTTTGTAAACGCTGCAAAATAAAAAACAAGGGCCGCGCAAAGCCCCAAAAAGCTATAATTGCGCAAAAATGTACCCTATGATTATACCACAAAACTCGTAATTGTGACAACCTTTATTAATAGTATTAATATATATAACAATTATATAAAAGAAGCTTTGGCTGGAAAAAGGAAAAATACCCAACTCATA
>OBXZ01000909.1_pt1 | contig 18166 bp, 14 predicted proteins | sample 1538171 | NCBI WGS metagenome assembly OBXZ01 (sample SAMEA2580161, study PRJEB22360) | human gut metagenome | biome: human gut; feature: human-associated habitat; material: faeces | place: Denmark | collected 2008/2010
CCTGGATGCACTGGATTATATCTCCATGGCAGATTATGACGGCATAATTCTGGATATTATGCTTCCTGGACTTGACGGACTGGAACTGCTGAGAAAGATCCGGAGAGAGGGCAGCGACACGCCGGTATTGTTTCTGACTGCAAGAGACGGCATTGAAGACCGCGTGAAGGGCCTGGACCTTGGAGCCGACGACTACCTTGTAAAACCTTTTTCGTTTGAAGAACTTATGGCCAGGGTGCGGGTCATGATGCGGAGGAAACCGGCCCTGGTTTCTAACCGGCTGACGATTGATGACCTGGTCCTGGACTGTGAATCAAAGGAAGTTACCCGTGCAGATAAAAAGATATCTCTTTCCAGCAAAGAATTTATGGTCCTTGAATATATGCTGAGAAATCAGAATATTGTGCTGTCCAGGGATCAGATTGAACAGCATGCATGGAACTATAATTTTGAGGGCGGATCTAATGTGGTGGATGTCTACATCCGTTATCTGAGGAAGAAGATTGATGAAGGATTTGGCTGTAAGCTGATCCACACGGTGAGAGGCGTTGGATACGTTCTGAGGAAAGAAGTATGAGACGATTTTCGATTAAAAAAAGAGTTACCCTTTGGTATACAGGGATGATCGCTGTCGTGCTGGCAGCAGTATTTGCAGGGGTTTTCATATTTATCAATCAGCTGGAACTGTCCAAGACAGAGGAAGATCTTCAGGGAATGGTAGCCGACTTTGCTCACGATATAGAGTTCCAGAACGGAACCTATTATCTGGACCCGGAGGTAGACTATTATGACGACGGCGTCATGTTTTGTATCTATGATCAGGAAGGAAGGCTGCTGCACGGCAGTATGCCCGTGGAGTTTCCGAAAGAAACAAAGCTTCAGTCTCATGAAGTCCGAAACATAGAGAAGGGAAGCAAGCAGTGGATGATCTATGACGCCGCTTATCAGTACGGTACAGGAAAGGCCATCTGGATCAGAGGGATCGTTTCTATACATGGCATGGAACAGATTATGCATATGGTTCTGCTGGCCTTTTTAGCTGTATATCCGCTCCTGATTCTGGCCATTGGGCTGATCGGATACATGATGACGAAGAAAGCTCTAAAGCCGGTAGATGATATATGTACTACCGCAGGGGACATCAGCAGCGGTGCGGATTTGTCAAAACGTCTCCCGGAGCCAAAATCGGAAGATGAAATGCGTCAGCTGACATGTACGTTCAATGAAATGTTTGACCGTCTGGAAGCATCATTTGAGGATGAAAAACAGTTTACTTCCGATGTCTCCCACGAACTAAGGACTCCGGTTTCTGTGATCATAGCACAGTGTGAATATGCCCTGGAGGAAGATACACTCAGTAATGAACAGAAACATGAGATTCAGATTGTTCTCCGGCAGGCTAAGAAAATGTCGGATCTTATCTCACAGCTTTTGATGATTGCCCGGAGCGAGAGAGGAAAAGAGAATTTCCAGTTTGAGCCTGTGGATATGAGTATGCTGGCAGAAATGACATTGGAGGAACTGTCACAGAGAGCCGATGAAAAAAGGATTCATCTGCTGAGTGAGATCGAGCCCGGCCTCACAGCCAGAGGAGACCAGATGCTTCTGACCAGGATGCTGATTAATCTGGTGGAGAATTCCATTGACTATGGAAAGAGAAATGGAATAGTGAAAGTATCGCTGTTCAAAAAAGACGGGAAAATCCGGGGAATAGTGAAGGATGACGGACAGGGCATCGGAGCGGAACATTTAGACAAGATATGGAACCGTTTTTACCGCGCTGACAGGAGCAGGAACAGCCAAAATCAAGTCAGGGGTACCGGTCTGGGCCTGTCTATGGTAAGATGGATTGTCAGGATACATGAAGGACAGATTTGGGTAAAAAGTAAGGAAGGAGAAGGTTCAGAATTTATCTTTGAATTAAAGGAAAAGTAATTATGGAAAAGAGAGAAAAGTTTTCGTCGAGGATTGGATTTATCTTAATATCGGCAGGATGCGCCATAGGAATCGGGAATGTGTGGAGGTTTCCGTTTGTAACCGGACAGTACGGAGGAGCTGCCTTCGTATTGGTATATTTGTTTTTCTTATTTGCGCTGGGACTGCCGATCATGGTCATGGAGTTTTCAGTGGGGCGTGCCAGCCAGAAAAGTATCGCAACTTCGTTTCAGACATTGGAGCCCGAGGGAACAAAGTGGCATTGGTACAGCTATTTCGGAATGGCAGGAAACTATCTGCTGATGATGTTTTATACGACTGTGGCAGGATGGATGATCAGTTATTTCTTCAAGATGCTGAAAGGCGATTTTGTGGGTAAAAATCCGAAACAGGTTGAGGCTGTGTTCGGAGAACTTTTATCAAAGCCGGAAGTGCTGATTTTCTGGATGCTGGTTGTCATTATTGTTGGATTTTTAATCTGTTCTCTGGGGCTTCAGAATGGTGTGGAAAAGATTACTACAGTCATGATGTCTTGTTTATTTGTGGTTATTCTTGTGCTGGTCATAAGAGCAGTCACACTTCCGGGGGCCTCAAAAGGGCTTGCATTCTATCTTGTGCCGGATTTCCAGGCCATGAAGGAGCAGGGAATCATGAAAGTAGTCTCTGCGGCTATGGGACAGGCGTTCTTTACGCTGAGCCTTGGGATCGGAGCTATCGCAATTTTCGGAAGCTATATTGACCGGTCTTACCGTCTGACAGGAGAAGCTGTCAGCGTGGCCGTATTGGATACACTTGTAGCTCTTATGTCAGGACTGATTATCTTTCCGGCCTGCTTTGCTTTCGGAGTGCGGCCGGACAGCGGACCAAACCTGGTATTTATCACACTGCCGAATGTATTTAACGAGATGCCGGGTGCCAGGATATGGGGAGCCCTGTTCTTCCTGTTTATGTCCTTTGCGGCGCTGTCGACAATCATAGCAGTGTTTCAGAATATCATTTCTTTTGCACAGGATTTATGGGGCTGGACAGTCAAGAAAGCGAGTGTTTTCAACGGGATACTGATCACCATACTGTCGCTTCCGTGTGCACTCGGATTCAATGTGTGGAGCCATATCATGCCTTTTGGGGCGAAAAGTACGATCCAGGATCTGGAGGATTTTATTGTGAGCAACAATATTCTTCCGCTGGGGTCTTTAGTATATCTGCTGTTCTGTGTGACGAAATACGGCTGGGGATGGAAAAACTTCAGCGAAGAGGCCAATGCGGGAAAAGGAATCAAATATCCGGAATGGACGAGGAAATATGTTACGTTTATTCTTCCGCTGATTGTTATTTTTATATTTATACAGGGTTATATTGACAAATTTAAATAAAAAGGCAGAATATCAAAAGGGTCTTGGAATTATCCAGGGCCCTTTCCCTTTACTTAACCTATAAACTGATCACGCTGCCTGTTTTCATATAGCGCACTTTTTCTTTCATTGTTTTTTTCAATACCCGGAAAGCGGGAATACCCGTACAGTGGCCGGTATAGACACAGGAGATATTCCGTTTAAGCAGTTGTCTTCCAAGCTCCTGGATGTCTTCCGGCCTGCCGCTCATACTGCCCGGACCCCGGAGCCCCATGGTATGAAAACCGCCGAATACATAAGAGACCTTCTTATCTGCTGTCTTCAGGGCGTAATTTACTTCGTCAATGATAGAAACAACACCTGCATGGCAGCAGCTGTTGAACAGAACCAGATCATTTTCACGCTCAAATACGAGACTCTGCTCGTGGCTGAAATTATCAGGACTGAAACCGTTTTTTGACTTAATATACATGTGTCCGCGGCGGCCTCTCTCCGAAAGTCCGGGAATGCTGTGTGAGACCGTCCAGACGCCTGGCTCTGTTTCCACTGTGCCGGACATAAACCTGAGACGGTTTCGATAGTTCTTAAGAACACCCTTCGGTACACCGATGTATTGTCTGTACAGCAGGAATTTAGAATAACAATTTTCTCTGACAGCCTTTTGAAGATAAAGCACCGCTTTTGAATTCTCGGAGAAGAATTCCCGGTACCCGCCGGAGTGATCGTAATGAGCGTGGGAGAGAAACGCCGCATCCACATCGGAAAGACAGATGCCCAGCCGGTGCGCATTTTCTGCAAATTGTCCGGAGGCACCGGTATCCAGAAGATAGTTTTTCCCTTTATACTCAATATGTATTGCCAGCCCGTGTTCTCTGCACAGAGAGTCCGGAGCCTGATTTTCAATGAGAGTCGTGACTTTCATGTGATCTTCCTCCTGAAATGGTGGTTAATTGTCTGATTTTTCTTTTGGTATTGCTGCATTTAAGATAATGGCAACCGGAGCGGCGGGAACGATCCCGGAGCCGCCGAAGATCAGCTGAACTGCCTGAGGAAGGTTTGCCAGGGCCTGGGCGTTGGCACCGAGTCCATAGCCGAGTCCTAAAGCCACAGATACGATGGTTACAACCCGGTTGCTTACTCCGTCTTTGGTGATCAGCTGGATTCCGCTGACTACGATGGAAGCGAACATCATAACCGCAGCTCCGCCGAGCACGGACTGGGGCATGATGGAGACCAATGCCGCCAGTTTGGGAAACAGTCCGCAGATTACAAGGAAGCCTGCGCCCATGGAAATAGAATATAAGTTGACAACCTTTGTCATTCTCACAAGACCTACGTTCTGACTAAAGGATGTATTTGGGAGCACTCCGAAAACAGAAGCGAAGGAAGATCCCAAACCGTCACAGATCACGCCGCCGGAGAGTTCTTTATCGGTGGCTTCTCTGGACAATCCTCCCTCTGTGATGCCGGAAATATCGCCTATCGTCTCAACAGAAGTCACGATAAACATAATGGCGATCGGTATGATAGCCTTCAGGTCAAATACGATCTTGACGGGCATGAGCTTAGGAAGAGAGAACCAGCCGGCATCGGCCACTTTATCCCAATTTAAAACCCAGGAAGCTGTCTGCACGGCACCCTCTGCATTTGTATAGGTAGTGGGCAGAAACAGGCCCATGACAGCGCAGAGAATGTAGCCCACGATAACACCGATCAGAATAGAGGAACTGCTGGTTACACCTTTTGTGAAATGCTTTAAGACAACGATCACAATCAGTACCACAGCTCCCACAAAAAGGTTCGGGAGGGAACCGAAATCCCCAGCTCCGGAGCCGCCTCCGAAAGAATTGATCCCCACAGAGATCAGGGACAGACCGATGGCCATGACCACTGTACCGGTGACCACAGACGGAAAAAACTTTCGCAGGGGCTTTAAGAAAAATCCCAGAACCCCTTCAAACAGGCCGCCGATGATGCTCGCTCCCACTCCGCCGCCCATAGAGGCTGCCACCCCGGAACACACTCCGATAAACCCGGAGCTGGTACCCATGACGACCGGAAGGCGGGCACCCACTGGTCCAATGGTGAACAGCTGTACAAAGGTTACGAGGCCGGCTACCAGCATGGCATTTTGTAAGATAGATACCTGAAGAGGGCTGCCTGCACCGATGCCGCAGGCGCCGGCGATCAGGATGATCGGAGTCAGATTTCCTGCAAACATTGCCAGGACATGCTGCAGTCCTAAAAGGACAGCCTGGGGAAAGGGAATTCTTCCTTCCAGATCATGAGCGGACGAAAATGATTGGTTTTTCATATAAATCTCCTTTTTAATATTAGATAATGAAGAAAACCGGAGGACAATTTTCTCTTCCCTGAGGGAATCTTCTCCGGTTTGCCTATTTAAAGTAGCACAGCAGACGAAGAATGTCAAAAAAAGACGCATCACAGAAGAATCCATAAAAAATAAACGGGGGAAATATAAGATAAACGGTAATAAAAAAGGAAAAATAAGGGTCAGTAAAAGTTTTCATGACAATAAAACAGCCACTTATTACATTGACGCACAAAAATCTGAAATATGATGTATAATAAATCTAAATTCAAGGTTCCCTCCCTTGAATTAGAGATAACCCTCTCTCACACATTAAGTGTATTTTGGTATAATGAAAGGCCTTCCATCGCCAGGTGGAAGGCCTTTCATTTTTGCATCCGTCAAAATTTTTCTTAGTCAAGAGCTTTTGCCACTTCATACAGCTTCATCCCATTGGATGCTTTGATCAGTACTACATCATGTTCTGATAGATAATTCTTTAAATAAGATATCAGATCATGATTGGAAGCGAACCATTTCGTTTTTAGTGAGGGATTCTTTTTTTGTGCAGCTTTTGCATATTCTTTGGAAAGGGTTCCCGTGATGTATAGATCCGTAATATCTGCCGTGCCCAGGAATTCGCCGACTTCCCTGTGGTAATCCGGAGAATCTGGTCCCAGCTCCAGCATATCGGACAGAACCGCGACTTTTCTTCCACTGTCCTGATAATCTGATAAAATTTTAAGACCTGCTTTCATAGAATCGGGACTGGCATTGTAGGCGTCATCAATGACCGTGTATCCATGCATTTTGAGAATGTTCTGGCGCTGTCCGGAAAATGTGGCAAGCTGCCGTTTGATCGTTTCCATCGGAACATCATAGGCAAGGCCCAGGGCGATTGCGGCAAGGGCGTTGGAGACATTGTGATCCCCAAGAACATTTAAAATGATTGGTTCCCTCATATCTTCATGGACGAAAGTAAAATGGGTCTGACCATTGATCTCTTCTACTTCCTCAGCACGATAGGAGCAGTCTTCTGAAAATCCAAAAAATTTATATGAATGTGTCACATAACCGATATGTTTTCGGATCATATCATTGTCGCCGTTTAAGTACAGTACGCCGTTTTTGGCCAGACCGTTCTGGATATCCAGTTTTTCACGGCAGATATTGTCCCGGCTTCCCATCTGTTCAATATGGGAGACACCTACATTTGTGACTACCGCAGCATTTGGGCGAATGATCTCTCCGAGAATCGTAATCTGCCCCGGTTCACTCATACCCATCTCCAGCACTCCGATCTCATCCTTTGATGTGAGGCGGTCCAGGGTCAAGGGCACACCGACCTGGCTGTTCTGGTTCCCAATGGTCTCAAACACACGATATTTGCCCTTCAGCACATGGGCGATCATCTCGCGGGTCGTGGTTTTTCCAACACTTCCTGTAATTCCGATGATCGGAAGGGACATTTTATTTCTATAATAAGATGCGATCTGCTGCATGGCCTTTAAGGTATCCGGCACCCTGATAAATGGATGCGGACCTTCTGCGCGGTCATGTTCCTGAGTCAGAGCAGCTCCGCCGTCTTTCAGGGCGCTGTCGATAAATTTATGTGCGTTTACCCGTTCACCGATGATGGGTACAAACAAGGTATCCGGCCCCACTGTTCTGGAGTCTGTACTTATGCGTTTGATCGGCATAGAAGAATCGCCGCACAGAAGGGTGCCGCCGGTTGCAGCTAAAATATCCTGAATGATCATATGTTCCATAATCTTACTCCTTTATCTTCTTATCTTTTCCTTAGCATTATAGCACAGGAAATGGTTTTGTGGTAAAATCTATATATCTGTATAGAATTGTTGTTCGATCAACCGAAGGAGGACATGTTATGAGAAAGAAAAAACTGATATTTGCCGGACTGCTGGCTGTGGCTGCTGCAGCGGGATTAGCCGGATGCAGTAATGATAATACAAAGAAGGCAACAAAAGCTTCCACTGAGGCAGAAAAGACCACGGCAAAGAAAAAGACAACAGGGAAAAAAGCCGCAGCCACAACGGCAGAATCAAAGAAGCCGGTTGTAAAAGAGTGTACCATCTATGCGCCGGATGACAATGTGGAGACATTGATTCAGGGAAAGGTAAAGATCCAGGATGTGACGGCGCAGAAGCTGCTGAAAGAGATGATCAAGATGGGAACCCTGGAAGAGGGGACGAAGATCAACTCTTTCCAGATCAAGAAGCAGACAGCCTACGTCGACTTTAATAATACGTTTGAAAAGACCCTGCGCAGGATGGGCAGCTCCGGTGAAGTGCTGACAGTTCAGGCAGTGACAAAGACCATCTGTGAGAATCTTGGCACAAAGTCAATGAAGTTTACGGTGGAGGGGAAAGTATTAGAGACCGGACATAATATTTACGATGAGCCTCAGAGACCGGGTGAAGAATAAGTACAGGAGAGAAAGTCCATGAGTTTTACACACTTACATGTTCATACAGAATACAGTCTGCTGGATGGATCCAGTAAGATCAAGGAGCTTGTGCATCAGACCAAAGAACTGGGGATGGACAGCATTGCCATCACAGATCACGGCGCCATGTACGGAGTCATTGATTTCTATAAGGCAGCCAAAGCTGAAGGCATCAAGCCAATCATTGGATGTGAGATCTATGTGACGGCTGGATCCAGATTTGAAAAGGACGGCAGACAGGGCAGCAACAATTATTTCCATCTGGTCCTTTTGGCTGAAAATGACCAGGGGTATCACAACCTGATGAAGATTGTATCCAGAGGATTTACAGAAGGGTTTTACTATAAGCCGAGAGTAGATTATGAAGTGCTGGAGACTTACAGTGAAGGCATCATTGCGCTGAGTGCCTGTCTGGGAGGAGAGATCCCTACTTATATCAGAGAAGGAGACTATGAGAAGGCAAAAGAAGCTGCCCTGAGGCTGGAGAAGATCTTCGGCAAGGGCAATTTCTTTCTGGAGCTCCAGGATCATGGGATCAGTGAGCAGACAACAGTCAACTCGGCCCTGCTGAAGATGTCCAAGGAGACAGGGATCGAGCTGGTGGCCACCAATGATCTCCACTATACCTTTGCGGAGGACGTGGAGCCCCATGATATCCTGCTGTGCATCCAGACCGGAAAAAAAGTGGCGGATGAGGACAGGATGCGGTATGAAGGCGGACAATATTATCTCAAATCACCTGAGGAGATGGAACGGCTTTTTCCGTATGCCAGAGAAGCCATAGACAATACAGAAAAGATAGCAAAGCGGTGCAATGTGGAGATTATCTTCGGAGAGCAGAAGGTGCCGAAGTTTGACGTGCCTGAGGGTTATACATCTACTTCTTATTTAAAAAAGCTTTGTGATGAGGGCATCAGCCGCCGTTACAAAGAGGTGTCCGGGGAACTCAGAGAGCGCCTGGAATTTGAGCTGGACACGATTGAAAATATGGGATATGTGGACTATTTCCTGATCGTATGGGATTTTATCCGCTATGCCAAAGACCATGGTATCGCTGTGGGACCCGGGCGGGGATCTGCGGCGGGAAGCATTGTATCCTACTGTCTGGAGATCACAGATATTGAACCCACCAAATACCAGCTTCTGTTTGAGCGTTTCCTGAATCCGGAGCGTGTATCCATGCCGGATATTGATATTGATTTCTGTTATGAGCGCAGACAGGAAGTCATCGACTATGTGGTCGAGAAGTACGGAAAAGACAAAGTAGTCCAGATCATAACGTTCGGGACCATGGCGGCCAGGGCGGTCATCCGGGACGTGGGAAGAGTTCTGGATATTCCTTACGCCAAGGTGGACAGCATTGCAAAAATGGTGCCCAATGAGCTGAATATCACCATTGAGGGGGCGTTGAAAAAAAGTCCTGATCTGAAAAAGGCATATGCGGAAGATGAAGAAACAAAATATCTTATCGACATGTCGAAGCGTCTGGAAGGACTGCCGAGGCACGCATCCATGCATGCCGCAGGCGTCGTGATCGGCAAGGATTCCATCGATGAGTTTGTGCCTTTGGCAAAAGGTACAGACGATGCCATAACGACGCAGTTTACCATGACCACCATCGAAGAATTGGGACTGCTCAAAATGGATTTCCTGGGACTTCGGACATTGACTGTCATCCAGGATGCGGTGCACCTGATTGAGAAGAAAGAGGGCAGGCCGTTTAACATTAATGATATCGATACGGAAGACGCAAAAGTCTATGAGATGATCGGCCAGGGTAAAACAGAGGGTGTGTTCCAGCTGGAAAGCGGCGGCATGAAATCTTTCATGAAGGAACTGAAGCCGGAAAGCCTGGAGGAGATCATCGCGGGTATCTCTCTTTACCGGCCGGGACCGATGGACTTTATCCCGAGATACGTAAAGGGAAAAGTGGATAAAGAGAGCATCCGCTATGACTGCCCGCAGCTGGAGAAGATCTTAAAGCCCACATATGGATGTATCGTATATCAGGAACAGGTAATGCAGATCGTAATGGAGCTGGCAGGATATACTCTCGGCCGCAGTGACCTTGTGCGCAGAGCCATGTCCAAAAAAAAGGGCGACGTTATGGTGAAGGAGCGGAAGAACTTTGTATACGGCAATGAAGAGGAAGGAATTCCCGGCTGCATCAAAAATGGCATCGATGAAAAACTGGCGAACCATATCTGGGATGAGATGCTGGATTTTGCAAAGTATGCCTTTAATAAATCCCATGCGGCAGCCTATGCGGTGGTCTCTTATCAGACAGCTTATCTGAAATGCTACTATCAAAAAGAATTCATGGCTGCATTGCTGACCTCCGTTTTGGGAAACACTAATAAGGTATCAGAATATATCTATGCCTGCCGGAAGATGGGGATCAGGATACTGCCGCCGGATATCAATAAGGGTGAAGGAGCGTTTTCCGTGGATGACGGATGTATCCGCTACGGGCTCAGCGCCATCAAGAGTCTTGGAAAGCCGGTCATAGAAGAGATTCTAAAAGAGAGAACCGAACATGGGCCTTTCAGGAGCCTGAAAGATCTGGTGGAACGGCTGTCCAGCAAGGAAATGAACAAACGGACCGTGGAGAGCCTGATCAAATCCGGGGCACTGGACGGACTTGGGCGGACAAGGAAACAGCAGATGTTCGTCTACGCAAGTATCCTGGAGAGTGTCCAGAAGGAACGCAAACAGGAGATCTCCGGACAGATGAGCCTTTTAGACTTTATGTCGGAGGACCAGCAGGAGAGCTTTGAGATAAAGTACCCGGACGTTGGGGAATATGACAAAGAACAGAGACTGGCAATCGAAAAAGAGGTGCTGGGCATCTATGTAAGCGGACATCCGCTGGAAGACGATGTTGAGATCCTGGAGAGACTCACAACAGCCAGTACATCCGATTTTGTTGCGGAAGAAGAGACGGGGCAGCCGGTATTAAAGGATAAGCAGACCTGTATCATCGGAGGCATTATCAGTGACATGAATATAAAACTCACCAGAAACAACCAGAATATGGCGTTTCTGACGGTGGAAGATCTGATGGGAACAGTGGAAGTCATCGTATTTCCGAGAGAATTTAACAACTACCAGCATCTTCTCAAAGAGGATGCCAAGATCTTTGTAAAAGGAAATACCTCTATCTCAGAGGAAGAGAGCAAGATGATCTGCAGCCAGATCAGCACGTTTGACGACCTGTCCCAGGAGATTTGGGTACAGTTTGATGACAAGGACTGTTTTTTTGCAGAGCAGGAACGGTTTTATGAGATGCTGAAGCCTTACAGGGGCAGCAATCCGGTGATCGTCTATTGCAGGAAGGAGAGAGCCGTGAACAGACTGGACCGGGCTTTCGCGGTGAACAGTGAGAATGAACTCATATATGTACTTGGAGAACGATATGGAAAAGAAAATATCAGGATCAAGAAAACAGGGTTAAAATAATTATATTGAAAATCTTTAACAAATGCATTAAAATGAGTCTAACAAAATATAATTTTATGCTATTATTTGGAGGATTTTAACATGGGAACACCGAAAGTAAGAACAATTGGAGTACTGACCAGCGGAGGAGATGCACCGGCTATGAATGCTGCCACCAGAGCAGTCGTTAGAGTCGGTTTAGAGCGCGGTTTAAATGTAAAGGGTATCAGAAAAGGATATAATGGTTTATTGAATGAGGATATCATCGATCTGACTTCAAGACACACTGCAGATAGTATTTCACGGGGAGGAACCATCTTATTTACTGCCCGCTGTGATGAGTTTAAGACACCGGAAGGACAGAAGAGAGGCGCAGAGGTGTGCCGCGAACAGGGAATCGACGGACTTGTTGTCATCGGTGGAGACGGTTCTTTCCAGGGAGCGCAGAGACTTGCGGAACTTGGGATCAACACCATCGGAATTCCCGGCACCATCGACCTTGACATCGCATGTACCGAGTATACCATCGGATTTGATACAGCAGTCAACACGGCGATGGAAGCCATTGATAAGATCAGGGACACATCCACATCCCACGAGCGCTGCAGTATCGTTGAGGTAATGGGACGCGGCGCCGGATATATCGCACTGTGGTGCGGAATGGCAACCGGAGCGGAAGATATCCTGATCCCGGAAAGCTTTGACGGCAACATGCCGAAGTTAGAGCAGCAGATCATCGAACATCTGCTCAGGAACAGAGCGTTAGGAAAGACTCATCATATGATCATTAATGCGGAAGGTGTTGGACATTCCTACGGCATGGCCAAGAGGATCGAGGCAGCTACAGGAATTGAGACAAGAGCTACGATCTTAGGTCACATGCAGCGAGGCGGAAGCCCTACAGCAAAAGACAGGGTGTATGCTTCTATGATGGGAGCCTATGCAGTGGATCTTTTATGTGCAGGAAAGAGCAACCGTATCGTCGGATATCAGAACGGAAAGTTCATGGACATCGATATGGACGAGGGTCTGGCAATGGAAAAGCATGTGGATGACTATCAATTACAGATTGCCCATTTACTTGGAAAATAAAAAGATTTTATGGAAAAAGCGATCTTTTAAAGATGGCTTTTTCTGTATATAAGGAGAAATGAAAGGGAATGAAGAAGATTAAGCCGGTCCATATTATATTATTTGGATTCTTATTTGTCATACTGATTGGGTCTGTGCTGCTGACATTGCCGATCGCGTCAAGGAACGGCCACGCCACGCCTTATATTGACGCATTGTTTACATCCACAACATCTGTGTGTGTCACCGGGCTGGTGGTGGAGACAACGATGACTTACTGGAGTACTTTCGGACAGTTGGTGATCCTGGTGCTGATACAGCTGGGAGGTCTGGGTGTTATCACATTCACCACAGGAATGTTTTTGTTTCTGAAGAAAAAGCTGACAATGAAAAACAGAATCCTGATCCAGGAGTCCTTCAGCTTGAATACAATGTCCGGTCTCATAGAACTGGTCCGCAAGATTTTAAAGGGGACTTTTATTATAGAAGGGATCGGAGCGGCATTATTTGCAACACAGTTTATTCCGGAATTCGGTGTAAAATACGGCATATGGGCATCTGTTTTTAACTCTATTTCCGCTTTTTGCAACGCAGGGATCGATATCGTGCAGATGGATAGTCTCAGAAGCTACATTACAAACCCAGTAGTGAATTTTACTGTCATGGGGCTGATCATTTTAGGAGGCCTCGGTTTTATCGTTTGGAGGGACTTGCTACGGGTATTCAGGGAACTGATCCATAGGGAATTTCCGCTTCGCAGAGCTTTCGGAAAGCTGAGACTTCACTCTAAGATCGTATTGTCCACCACAGTGATTTTAATTTTTATCGGTACCGTATTTATTTTTATCTTTGAATATGCAAATACTAAAACAATAGGAAACCTTTCTCTTGGCAATAAGCTCATGGCATCTATGTTCCAGTCTGTCACAGTAAGAACGGCGGGATTTGAGACTGTTCCCCAGGCGGCGCTGACCGAGGGCTCCTCTCTGATCTCCATGATCCTTATGTTCATCGGAGGCTCTCCTGTGGGAACAGCAGGCGGAGTTAAGACGGTCACATTTGTTGTTTTGGTTTACTGTGTGCTCGTAACGGTCAAGCAGGAGGGAGCGATCCATATATTTAAGAGAACCATACCAATGCATGTTATACCAAAGGCACTGACGATCATTTGTGTCAATCTGATTGTACTGTTGTCTTCTATTTTGATCGTACTGGTATCTGACACCGCATCCTTTATGGATACATGTTATGAATGTGTCTCCGCACTTGGAACCGTGGGTCTTAGCAAGGGACTGACACCGGATTTGAGTGTGATCGGAAGGCTGGCGATCATCGTCACCATGTATCTGGGAAGGGTCGGTCCTGTCTCTTTGGCAGTGGGATTTGCAGTCCGGGGTAAAAAGAAAGTATTGGCAGCGTATCCGGAAGAAGATATTATTTTAGGATAAAAGCATATAAAGGAGTAAGGATAATGGGAAAATCATATGCAGTGCTTGGGCTTGGTAAATTTGGCAAGAGTGTGGCCTTAAATCTGATGAAAGATGGGGCGGAAGTGCTGGCAGTGGACCAGAAGGAAGAATTGGTCCGGGATATTGTGGATTATGTTACCTGTGCAGTCTGTGCGGATGTCACAGATATGGAAGTGATGAACAGCATCGGGCTGGAAGAGATGGACGGGGTGGTCATTGCCACTGCGGAAAGTCTGGAAGCCAGTGTTATGGCACTGATGATCGCAAAGGAGATCGGAGTTCCGTATATCCTTGCTAAGGCAGATGGAAGGCTGAAAGGAGAGATTCTAAAAAGGATCGGCGCCGATGAGGTGGTATATCCTGAGGAGGAAATGGGTGCCAGGACTGCCTACAATCTTGTGAGTGGAAAAGTGATGGACCTGTTTGACCTGTCATCCAAGACCAGTATCGTGGAGATCCATCTGAAAAAAGGCTGGGTTGGGAAAAATCTGCGCCAGCTGGATATCCGTGGGAAATATAACATCAATGTTGTGGCCATCCATAGTGGAGAAGATTTTAACGGGGCGCCGGATCCGGACCAGATATTAAATGAGCGCGACAGCCTGATTGTGATTGGAAATAAAGAAGATTTGATCAAGCTTAGATAAATGGAAGTGATGTCCGGACTGGGGTTTTCCTGTACCGGCTTTAGATAGTGGAGAAAAACTTATGATTACAACATCACAGAATAAACAGATCAAACAGGTGGTAAAATTACTGAAAAGTTCCAGAGAGAGAAAAAAGACCGGACTGTTTGTTATTGAGGGACTCCGCATGTTTCGGGAGATACCGGAGGACCGGAGAGAAAAAGTATTTGTCTCCAGTGATTTTATAAAGGAGCATAGAGAAATACTCCGGGGAATTTCTTTTGAGGAGGTATCTCCCCAAGTTTTCCGTGAGATCTCTGATACAGAGACACCCCAGGGGATTCTTTCCCTGGTGAGAATGGAGCAGACCCCGATTTCTGAAATATTCAAAAGGGACGGCAACAGCATTCTTTTGCTGGAGAACCTACAGGATCCGGGAAATCTGGGGACATTGATCAGGACCGGAGAAGGAGCAGGAGTCTGCTGTGTCATCATGAGTAAAGATACGGTGGATATCTACAACCCAAAAGTCATACGCTCTACTATGGGTTCCATCTTCCGGGTGCCGTTTTGTTATGTGGAGGATCTGGCTGAGATAGTGGAACTGTTAAAGCAGCGTTCCATTCATGTTTACGCGGCGCATCTGGACGGTTCAGATTACACGGATGAATGCTATGATAAAATCAGTGCATTTCTCATAGGCAACGAAGGGAATGGGCTGACAGACCGAATTGCGGCTTTGGCAGATAAGAGGATCAGGATCCCGATGGAAGGCCAGGTCGAATCATTAAATGCAGCTATGGCCGGAGGACTTCTCATGTATGAGGCCAGGAGGCAGAGAAAAGGAGGTAGCTGATTATGTATATGGTATACTGGTTGATAGCGGTCGCTGTTTTCCTCTTGTTGGAGATATTGACCCTGGGACTTACGAGCATCTGGTTTGCGGTCGGGTCTTTGGCAGCAGCCATCGGCGCGGGACTGGGCCTGCCATTTTTCGGGCAGTTGATCCTGGCCGCGGCAGTTTCCTGTGTCGTTTTTGTATTTGCAAGGCCGTGGGCCAAAAAATATCTGAACAGCAAGACAGAAAAGACCAATGCAGAGAGCCTGATTGGGAAGACAGGTATTGTTAAAAAAAGAATCATCAATATTAAAGGCCAGGGAATGGTCTACATCCAGGGTATGGATTGGACGGCGCGTTCTGCCCATGATGAGGAAATCCCGGAAGAGACAGAGGTAATCGTAGAGGAAATTAAAGGTGTGAAACTAATCGTGAGCAAGAAGTAGGAGGTGCAGAATGTTTATTTTATTATTGATCTTATTTTTCATTATCATCATGGCGATGCTTTCCAGCATCCGGATCGTTCCGCAGGCAAATGCCTATGTGGTGGAACGTCTGGGAGCATTCAAGGAAACGTGGTCTGTAGGGCTTCATATCAAGGTCCCGTTCATTGACCGAGTGGCAAGAAGAGTAAACCTGAAGGAACAGGTTGTGGATTTTCCACCTCAGCCGGTTATCACAAAAGACAATGTTACCATGCAGATTGATACAGTCGTCTATTTTCAGATCACAGATCCAAAGCTTTATTCATATGGAGTTGAGAATCCGATCATGGCCATCGAAAATCTGACAGCTACAACATTGAGAAATATCATCGGTGACCTGGAGCTTGACCAGACATTGACATCCAGAGAAACTATTAATACGAAGATGCGTGCTACTTTAGATGAAGCGACAGACCCATGGGGAATCAAAGTCAACCGGGTGGAATTAAAGAACATCATTCCGCCGTCAGCGATCCAGGATGCCATGGAAAAACAGATGAAGGCGGAGAGGGAGCGAAGAGAAGCGATCCTCCGTGCGGAAGGTGAAAAGAAATCCGCCATCCTCCGCGCAGAAGGCCATAAGGAATCAGTGATCCTGGAAGCAGAGGGTGACAAAGAATCTGCGATCCTCCGTGCAGAGGCGAATAAAGAAGCGACCATCAGGGAGTCTGAGGGACAGGCGGAAGCGATCAAACAGATCCAGAAGGCTAACGCAGACGGTATCGAATTCTTAAAGAAAGCCTCCCCAGATAATGCGGTACTCCAGTTAAAGAGCCTGGAAGCATTTGCAAAGGCGGCAGACGGAAAAGCTACGAAGATCATTGTCCCATCTGAGATCCAGGGAATCGCAGGACTGGTGAAATCCATCACGGAAGTGGCCGCGGACGAAAAACCTTCTCTAAGGGACGAAATTGAAGAGAGTTTGACCAATTCTTCAAAATAAGATATAATATCCATTAGTGTGTACTTTTTCAAAACGAAAAGGCACGAATATTATCATTTAGGAGGAAAAAGGAATGAGATTGAAAAAAGTTTTAGCAGTAGGTCTCGCAGCTGTCATGGGGATCAGCCTGGTTGCATGCGGCGGCGGAAATAAGAAAGACTCCAAGGAAAAGACATATAAGATTGCATCTGACACAACATTTACACCATTTGAATTTGAGGATAAGGATGGTAACCGTGTAGGAATCGACCTTGATTTATTAGATGCGATTGCAAAAGAAGAAGGATTCAAGTACAAAGTGACAGCGGTTGGTTTCGATGCTGCCATGGCTTCTGTAGAGTCCGGACAGAGCGACGCAATGATCGCCGGTATGTCTATAACCAAGGAAAGAAAGCAGAAATACGATTTTTCTGAAGCTTACTATGATTCTAAAGTCGCTTTCGCTGTAAAAAAAGGCGGAAAGACATTTGATAATATTAAAGACAAGAAAAAAGCAGAAAAAGAAGCACTTTCCAGCCTGAAAGGAAAGACAGTGGCAGCAAAAGTAGGTACGGTAGGTGCCACATATGCCAATGAAAATGCTGAAAAGTATGGCTATAAAGTAAGACAGTTCAAGGATTCACCGACAATGTACCAGGCAGTGCTGACAGGAAATGCAGCCGCATGCTTTGAAGATTTCCCGGTCATCTCTTATCAGATTGGGCAGAAGAATCTGAAATTACAGGTAGCTTTCACATCCGAGAGCGGAAGCCAGTATGGATTTGCTGTAAAGAAGGGCAAAAACTCTGAACTCGTAGAGAAGTTTAACAGCGGATTAAAGAAGATTAAAGACAACGGAAAATATCAGGAAATTGTAGATAAATATACAAAGACTAAGTAGGCGGACAGATTATGAACTTTATAGAACTATTTCAACAGTATTTTCCGTCATTCTCGACGGCGCTGGGACTGACACTGCAGCTTGCCCTGGCTTCTCTGATCTGTGCCAGCATCATCGGTATTATCTTTGGTATGTTCAGCGTATCAAAAAACAAGATACTGAATATTATCTGCAAGATTTACGTAGATATTATCCGGGGAACTCCTCTTGTCGTACAGGTATTTATCATGTACTACGGAGTGGCGGGAGCCTTTCTGCAGCCTATGGATTTAAACTGGGATGATTTCGGAGGTCCTTTTATGGCTGCCGTAGTAGCCCTCAGTTTAAATGCCGGCGCATATATGGCTGAGA
>OBXZ01000911.1_pt1 | contig 18152 bp, 16 predicted proteins | sample 1538171 | NCBI WGS metagenome assembly OBXZ01 (sample SAMEA2580161, study PRJEB22360) | human gut metagenome | biome: human gut; feature: human-associated habitat; material: faeces | place: Denmark | collected 2008/2010
CCATGGCAGCCCTTAACGATTTGTATCTCCGCGTCATCAACCGCAACAACCGTCTGCGCCGTCTGTTGGAGCTCGGTGCTCCCGACATCATTATCCGCAACGAAAAGCGTATGCTTCAGGAAGCGGTTGATGCTCTGATCGATAATGGCCGTCGCGGCCGTCCCGTTACTGGCCCGAACAACCGTCCGCTCAAGAGCTTGTCTGACATGCTCAAGGGTAAACAGGGCCGCTTCCGTCAGAACTTGCTTGGTAAACGTGTTGACTATTCCGGCCGTTCGGTTATCGTCGTTGGCCCGGAACTCAAAATGTACCAGTGCGGTCTGCCGAAAGAAATGGCGCTCGAGCTCTTCAAGCCCTTCGTTATGAAGGACCTCGTTGAGAACGGCGTTGCAAACAACATCAAATCTGCCCGTAAAATGGTCGAACGCATTCATCCGCAGGTCTGGGATTCTCTTGAGAAGGTCATCAAAGGCCACCCGGTCATGCTGAACCGTGCACCGACCCTTCACCGTCTGGGCATTCAGGCTTTTGAGCCGGTTCTCGTTGAGGGCCGTGCAATTAAGCTGCACCCGCTGGTATGTACCGCATTTAACGCCGACTTCGACGGCGACCAGATGGCAGTGCATCTTCCGCTTTCTGAAGAGGCACAGCACGAGGCAATGACCTTGATGCTCGCTTCTCACAACCTGCTCAAACCGTCTGACGGTAAGCCCGTCACCGTGCCGACGCAGGATATGGTGCTTGGTTCTTACTACCTCACCATGGTCAACGAAGGCGACAAGGGCGAAGGCAAAATCTTCCGTAACGAAGATGAGGCGATGATGGCCTACCAAGAAGGTGTTATCACCTTGCAGGCACCCATCAAAGTGCGCCGCACCATGGAGATTAACGGTGAGATGAAGAGCAGCCTCGTGGATACCACAATGGGCAAAATCATCTTCAATGCACCGATTCCGCAAGATCTTGGTTATGTCGACCGCAGTGTAGAGGAAAACCTCTTCCGCTATGAAATCGAGTTCCTCGTCACCAAAAAGACCCTCGGCCAGCTGATCGACCGTTGCATTCATGTGCATGGCACAGATATTACCTCCGAGATGCTGGACGCCATTAAATCGCAGGGCTTTAAATATTCTACCCGCGGCGCAGTTACCGTTGCAGTTTCCGACGCAGAGATTCCGCCGCAGAAGGCAGAAATTCTCGCCGGTGCAGAGCAGCAGATTAACAAGGTGCTGAAACAGTTCAACCGTGGTCTTATTTCTGATGAAGAACGCTATAACAGCTGCATCAACATCTGGAATAAGGCAACCGACGACGTTTCTAAAGCAGTTACCGAGAACCTGTCTGATCGCAACCCCATCTTCATGATGGCGGATTCCGGTGCTCGTGGTTCTATGAACCAGATTCGTCAGCTGGCCGGCATGCGTGGTCTGCTTGCAAATACCGCAGGTAAGACCATTGAGGTGCCCATCAAAGCAAACTACCGTGAAGGCCTCTCTATCTTGGAGTACTTCATTTCCAGCCGTGGTGCTCGTAAGGGCTTGGCTGATACCGCACTTCGTACCGCTGACTCGGGTTACTTGACCCGTCGTCTGGTTGATGTTTCTCAGGATGTTATTGTCCGTGAAGATGATTGCGGTTCCACCGAAGGCATCTGGGTTGAGGATATCCGCATCGGCAACGAGATGTACGAGCCGCTCGAAGAGCGTCTGCTCGGCCGTTATCCGGTCCGCGACATTCTGGATCCCGAAACCGGCAAACTGCTGGTTTCCGCCGACACCATGATGCACGAAAAAGAGGCCAAACTGGTTGTCGAAGCCGGCATCAAAAAGGTTGAGCTTCGCAGTGTACTTCACTGCCGCGCACGTCACGGCTGCTGCGCAAAATGCTACGGCGCAAACCTTGCAAACGGCCGTCCGGTCGAAATCGGTGAGTCTGTCGGTATCATTTCCGCACAGTCTATCGGTGAGCCGGGTACACAGCTGACCATGCGTACCTTCCATACCGGCGGTATCGCGAATGCTGAGGATATTACCCAGGGTCTTCCGCGTGTTGAAGAGCTGTTCGAGGCACGCCGCCCGAAATCGCTCGCCATCATGACCGAGATTGCAGGTACCGTCCACATCGACGACACCAAGAAAAACCGCCATATCGTGGTTTCCGGTGTTGACGAAAACGGCGCACCCGTTGAGAAGAGCTATATGATTCCGTTCGGCCAGCGTATCCGCGTTGCCGAGGGCGATGTGCTTGAGCTTGGCGATATGGTCACCGAAGGTAACGCTTATCCGCACGACATCCTTGCTATTAAGGGCCGCGCTGCAACCGAAGCATACATCATTGCTCAGGTACAGATGACCTACCGTATGCAGGGTGTTGATATTAACGATAAGCACATCGAGGTTATCGTACACCAGATGATGCGCAAGGTTCGTGTAGACGATGCAGGCTCTACCACCCTGATTGGCGGCGCACTTGCCGACAAGCGTGAGGTGGAGCGCCAGAACGCGGAAATCCGCGAGCGCATTGCAAACGGCGAAACCAATCTCGCCGAGGCAAAAACCACTGATGTTATGCTTGGTATCACCAAAGCATCTCTTGCTACCGATTCGTTCCTCTCCGCTGCTTCCTTCCAGGAGACCACTCGTGTCCTGACCGAGGCTGCCATCAAAGGCAAGGAAGACCCGCTGCTGGGCCTCAAAGAGAACGTTATTATCGGTAAACTTATTCCGGCAGGTACCGGCCTTTCTGAGGACGGCACCCCCATCGAAGCCAACAATCGCAATAGCGATACCGGAATGTTCTTCGATGATCTCACCGACGATATGTAACCCCTGTTTTAGCAAACAAAAACGCAGAAGAAGTGTGAAAGCTTCTTCTGCGTTTTTTTCTTTGTAAAAAATTGCAACCGGCATTGTAAAGTGCTATGATGAATATATTCCAGCAGGGAAGTATGATGCGCAAGATTTGGTCTTGTATTTGCCGAAAGGGGAGATACAGATGAAATACAAAAGTAAGTATGAATGGTATTATCTATTTCTTTGCGTTGCCTGGCTTGTGTTTTCAGAATGTGAACAATGGGCGCCATTAGGGAGTACTCTACGCGCTGGCTGTGTCTGGATTAATTTTGCAGCGATACTGCTTGCTTTTTGTATCGCACTTTACGAGCGCAAAAAAATGCAGGCATTTATGCGCGAGCAAGCCGAGCAGGGAAAAGTGACGCCTACGCCAAAAGCACGCGACTGGAATCTTTTGTTCGTTATCTTACTCGGCATAGCAGCGCTATTAATGGTTATCAAACTGCTCTACCTTTATTTATAGCATTTCCCACAAAGCCTCTCGTTTTTACGGGAGGCTTTGTTTTTTATGGAAGAAAGATACAGTAAGTTTGAGAAAAAATGTATATATTCCAAACCAGACCGCAAAATACCACAGAATGCAAGCACAGCTTTTATAAACGCTATGGAACTGGAAAGAAAAAATCGGCAATATGCCGAAAAAGTAGAACCTTTTCTGTTGACAGAAACGAGATTTCCGTGTAAAATATAAACGTTGTGCTATAGGTGTAGGCCTTAAACCGCATTTTGTGGTCAAGCCGCCCTAGCAACACAGCAAATGGTAGCACAAAACCTGCCAAATACTTGAAGAAAGGAGAAAACTAATGCCTACTTTTAACCAGCTCGTCCGCAAAGGTCGTGAGGTCATCGAAAAGAAATCCACTGCACCGGCTCTGCTCCGCGGCTACAATGCCCAGAAAAAGCAGTACACCGAGCAGAACGCTCCGCAGAAACGTGGCGTTTGCACCGCAGTGCGTACCATGACCCCGAAAAAGCCGAACTCCGCACTTCGTAAAGTTGCCCGTGTTAAGCTCACTAATGGTATCGAGGTTACTTCTTACATTCCCGGTATCGGCCATAACCTTCAGGAACACTCCGTTGTCCTGATCCGCGGCGGCCGTGTAAAGGATCTTCCCGGTGTGCGTTACCACATCATCCGCGGTACTCTTGATACCCAGGGTGTTGCAAACCGCAACCAGGCTCGTTCCAAATACGGTGCAAAACGCCCCAAGGCCGGTGCAGCAGCGAAAGCAAAGAAGTAGTTTTAGTCGCCTAGACATGCAAGTAAGCAGGTTTGATATAGCAATCAACCTCTTATAGCACTGTCGGAAGCCAAAACAACTTTCGAGTACCGATGATATCATTATGTGAAGGAGGGAAGAAAAGATGCCTAGAAGAGGTAATATTGCAAAGCGCGACGTGCTCGCGGATCCCATCTACAATTCGAAGATGGTCACCCGTCTTGTCAACAGCATCATGCTGGACGGCAAAAAAGGCGTCGCACAGAAAATCGTTTACGGTGCGTTTGACATCGTAAAAGAGAAAACCGGTAACGATCCCCTGGAGATGTTCGAGAAAGCTCTCGAGAACGTCATGCCCCTGCTGGAGGTTAAAGCTCGTCGTGTCGGCGGCTCTACCTACCAGGTGCCGATGGAAGTTCGTCCGGAACGCCGCGAGACCCTTGGTCTGCGCTGGCTGACAGCTTACTCTCGTAACCGTAACGAGCGCACCATGCGCGAGCGTTTGGCTGGCGAGATTATGGATGCCGTCAACGGCACCGGTAACGCTGTTAAGAAACGTGAAGATACGCACAAGATGGCTGAGGCCAACAAGGCGTTCGCTCACTACAGATACTAATCGCTGTCTTAAGATTTTAGGAGGTAACTATGCCAAGAGACGTTTCTCTGGAATTGACCAGAAACATCGGCATAATGGCGCATATCGATGCGGGCAAGACCACCACCACCGAGCGCATTCTGTTCTATACCGGTGTTAACCATAAGATCGGTGAGACTCATGACGGCGCTGCGACGATGGACTGGATGGCGCAGGAGCAGGAGCGTGGTATTACCATCACCTCTGCTGCGACCACCTGCTACTGGAGCCACACTGAGCTTCAGAATGATCCTGCCAAAGCAAAGAAAAACCGTCACCGCATCAACATCATCGACACCCCGGGTCACGTTGACTTCACCGTTGAGGTTGAACGTTCTCTGCGTGTTCTTGATGGTTCTGTTACGGTTATGTGCGCAAAGGGTGGCGTTGAGCCCCAGTCTGAGACAGTGTGGCATCAGGCGGACAAATATCATGTTCCCCGTATGGTCTATGTAAACAAAATGGACATTATGGGTGCTGATTTCTATAACGTTATCAACATGATTAAAGATCGTCTGAAAGCAAACGCACTGCCCATTCAGCTGCCCATCGGCAAAGAGGAGACCTTTAAAGGTATCATCGATCTCGTAGAGATGAAAGCCGATATTTATTATGACGATCTGGGTAAAGATATCCGCGAGGAAGAAATTCCTGAGGATATGAAAGAAATCGCTCAAAAGTATCATGACGAGATGATCGAAATGATTGCTGAGAGTGATGAAGAGCTGATGATGAAATACCTCGACGGTGAAGAACTCACCAAAGAGGAGATCAAAACAGCTCTGCGTAAAGAGACCATCGCAAATACCGTTATTCCGGTTGTCTGCGGTACTTCTTACAAAAATAAAGGCGTCCAGAAACTGCTTGACGCCATCGTCGACTATATGCCCGCCCCGACTGATATCGAGGACATTAAAGGCGTAAACCCCGACACTGAAGAAGAGGAGACCCGTCCGTCTTCTGACGACGCTCCCTTCGCTGCGCTCGCATTTAAGATTGCGACCGACCCGTTTGTTGGTAAGCTGTGCTTCTTCCGCGTTTACTCCGGTAAAGCAGAGGCTGGCTCCACCTACTACAACTCGGTTAAAGACAATAACGAGCGTATGGGCCGCATCCTTCAGATGCACGCAAACCATCGTCAGGACATCGACACCTGCTATGCAGGCGATATCGCTGCTGCTGTTGGTCTGAAAAATACCACCACCGGCGACACCCTGTGCGATGAAAAGCACCCGATTATTCTTGAGAGCATGGACTTCCCCGAACCCGTTATCCGTGTTGCTATCGAACCTAAAACGAAAGCAAGCCAGGAGAAAATGGGCATCGCGCTGGCAAAACTGGCAGAGGAAGATCCGACTTTCCGCACCTATACCGATGAAGAGACCGGACAAACCATCATCGCGGGCATGGGCGAGCTCCACCTGGAGATCATCGTTGACCGTCTGTTGCGTGAGTTCAAGGTTGAAGCAAACGTTGGTAAACCCCAGGTTGCTTACCGCGAGACTGTTCGCCGTGAAGTTAGCCAGGATACCAAATATGCTCGTCAGTCGGGTGGTAAAGGTCAGTACGGCCATGTTAAAATCCGCGTCGAGCCGAATGAATCCGGCAAGGGTTACGAGTTCGTCAACGCTGTTGTTGGCGGTTCTATCCCCAAAGAGTTCATCGGACCGATCGATCAGGGTATCCAGGGCGCAATGCAGGCTGGTGTGCTTGCAGGCTACCCGGTTGTTGACGTTAAAGTCACCCTGTATGATGGCTCCTATCACGAGGTTGACTCCTCTGAGATGGCATTTAAGATTGCCGGTTCTATGGCATTCAAAGAGGCTTCTCGCAAGGCAGATCCCGTTATCCTCGAGCCCATCATGAAAGTTGCAGTTATCGTCCCCGAGGATTACATGGGCGACGTTATCGGCGACCTCAACGCACGTCGTGGTCAGATCCAGGGCATGGAGTCCCGCGGTGCTGTCCAGCAGATCAATGCGTTTGTCCCGCTGTCTAACATGTTCGGTTATGCAACCGACCTGCGCAGCAAAACGCAGGGCCGTGGCCAGTATACTATGGAGCCCAGCCACTATGTGGAAGTTCCGAAGAATATTGCCGAGACCATCATGGCCGGCCGTGCGAAAAAAGAGGACTAAACCCCAGCAAATCACTTGGGATAAAACAAAAATCCACTTGATTTTTGCAGCTCTAATTGCTACAATTAATGCAAGTGACTAACAAAGTTATTAAGGAGGCTAATTACCATGGGTAAGGCAAAATTTGACCGTACTAAACCGCATGTCAACATCGGCACCATCGGCCACGTTGACCACGGCAAGACCACTCTGACCGCTGCTATCACGAAGGTGCTCGCTATGCAGGGCGGCGCTGACTTTATGGACTATGCCAACATCGATAAAGCTCCTGAGGAGCGCGAGCGCGGCATCACCATCAACACCTCTCACGTTGAGTATCAGACCGCTGCTCGTCACTACGCACACGTTGACTGCCCGGGCCATGCTGACTATGTTAAAAACATGATCACTGGTGCTGCTCAGATGGACGGCGCTATCCTCGTTGTTTCCTCTGCAGACGGCCCGATGCCCCAGACCCGTGAGCACATCCTGCTCTCCCGTCAGGTTGGCGTTCCCTATATCGTTGTCTTCATGAACAAAGTTGACCAGGTTGACGATCCCGAGCTGCTCGAGCTGGTTGAGATGGAGATCCGTGACCTCCTCTCCAGCTACGACTTCCCCGGCGACGACACCCCGATCGTTAAAGGTTCTGCACTGAAAGCTCTCGAGTGTGCATCTACCGATATCAACGCTCCTGAGTATGCTCCCATCCTCGAGCTCATGCAGGCTGTTGACGATTATATCCCCACCCCGGATCGTGCTGCTGACCTCACTTTCCTTATGCCTGTTGAGGACGTCTTCACCATCACTGGCCGTGGCACCGTTGCTACCGGTCGTGTTGAGCGTGGCACCATCAAAGTTGGCGAAGAGGTTGAGATCGTTGGTCTGACCGAAGAAACCGCTAAAACCACCGTTACCGGCCTCGAGATGTTCCGCAAACTGCTCGACTTCGCACAGGCTGGCGACAACGTCGGCGCTCTGCTCCGTGGCGTGCAGCGTTCTGACATCGAGCGTGGTCAGGTTCTCGCTAAGCCGGGTTCCATTCACCCGCACACCAAATTTGCTGGACAGGTTTACATCCTGAAAAAGGATGAGGGCGGCCGTCACACCCCGTTCTTCAACAACTATCGTCCGCAGTTCTACTTCCGCACCACCGACGTTACCGGCGTTATCTCCCTGCCGGAAGGCGTTGAGATGTGCATGCCCGGCGATAACGTCACCATGGACGTTGAGCTGATCACCCCGATTGCTATCGAGGAAGGTCTGCGCTTCGCTATCCGTGAGGGTGGCCGTACCGTTGGCTCCGGCGTTGTTTCCAAAGTCAATGCCTAATTAAGCAACATTGTGAAGCCCCTTTGCGGTTCCGTAAGGGGGCTTTGCTCTATCTAAAACTCTAAGCGTTTAGGTAGAGCAAAGCCCAAAAGGCTCATTTGCAGTGGTTCACACTGCTAGTATCAGAATATGGAGGTCATGTATGGTTCACGAAACAATTATCATCGTGGATTTCGGCGGTCAGTACAATCAGCTGATTGCACGACGCGTGCGTGAAAATAACGTATACAGCGAAGTGGTACCGTTTTCGAAAGCTGTTGATGTGATTAAAGAAAAGCGCCCCAAAGGCATTATTTTCACCGGCGGCCCTGCCAGCGTGTATGAAGAAGGCGCCCCCGCTATTGATCGCGAAGTGTTTGAACTGGGCATCCCCGTGCTGGGTATCTGCTATGGCGCACAGCTGATGGCTTATACACTGGGCGGCGAAGTTTATCACCCGGAGCACCGCGAATATGGCAAAATCCCTGTAAATGCAGATGGTGGTTGGATGTCCGGCGTTTTCAGTGAAGGCATTTGCTGGATGAGCCACACCGACCAAATTTCTAAATTGCCGGAAGGCTTTGTTGCAACTGCGCACAGCACTACCTGCCCGGTAGCTGCGATGGAAAATGCAGAGAAGCACCTGTATGCAGTACAGTTCCACCCGGAAGTAAACCACACTGAGTTTGGCAAAGAGCTGCTTCACAGCTTCTTGTTTGATATTTGTGGCTGCGCTGGCGATTGGACTGCTGCTGGCTTCGCTGATAGCAGTATTGCTGCGATTCGTGAGCAGGTAGGGGACAAACGTGTGCTCTGCGCTCTTTCTGGCGGCGTGGATTCTACCGTTGCTGCAGTTATGGTACACAAAGCAATCGGTGACCAGCTTACATGTATCTTTGTTGACCACGGCCTGATGCGTAAAGATGAAGGCGATCAGGTTATGGATACCCTTGCAAAAGAATTCGATATGAAAGTAATCCGCGTCAATGCCAAGGAGCTTTTCCTGGGCAAATTGGCTGGTGTTACTGAGCCTGAGCAGAAGCGCAAAATCATCGGCAACGAGTTTATTCGTGTGTTTGATGCAGAAGCTGCAAAACTTGGCAAAATGGATTATCTGTTGCAGGGCACCATTTATCCCGATGTTATCGAGTCTGGCACCGGTGACGCTGCAGTCATCAAAAGCCACCACAATGTTGGCGGTTTGCCGGAAGACGTTCAGTTTGAGCTGCTTGAGCCGCTTCGTCTGCTGTTTAAAGATGAAGTGCGCAACGTTGGCCGTGAGCTTGGCTTGCCCAACTACGTTGTAGATCGTCAGCCGTTCCCGGGTCCCGGTCTTGCAATCCGCTGCCTCGGCGAGGTAACCGAGCCGAAACTCTTCATCATCCGCGAAAGCGATGCCATCCTGCGCGAAGAAATTGCGAAAGCAGGCCTGGATAAAGAGATTTGGCAGTACTTCACCGTGCTGCCCGGCATCACCAGCGTTGGTGTTATGGGCGACGGCAGAACCTATTGCGATGCAGTGGCAATCCGTGCGGTCACCAGCATTGATGGCATGACCAGCGATTGGGCTAAAATTCCGTACGAAGTGCTGGAGAAAATCAGCTCTCGTATCGTAAACGAAGTCCCCGGTGTCAACCGTATCGTATATGATATCACTACAAAACCGCCCTCAACCATTGAGTGGGAATAACAACTAATAAAATCCGAGAAGCTGCTTTATAGCACTTCTCGGATTTTTTTGCTTTCAGAAGTTCAAATACGCCATAACCCAAATAGCATAAAAGTAAACGCCTCGGCAGCGTGCAGTAAGCACATAAAGCCGAGGCGTTCTTCTTTTATTATATTAAATAAGCTTTGTGAGAAGAGAGGCTTAGATTACCATATTTATTTTGCGGCTTTTTCCGCGTAGGTGTTATCTACGAGACGATTAAAGTCGACCCACTGCTCATGTTGCAGCTGACCAGCGGTTTCCATTACGGTTTCCAAACGCTCGAGCGCTTCTTGCTTCATCACAGGAGTTGCATTCCAGGCATCGATATCCTTATAGCGCTGTGCAACAGAGGTGAGCACTTTGATATCAGTATCGGGGAACTGGTCAGCAATGGCGGTTGCAATTTCTTCTGCAGAATGCTCCTGCACCCATTTCTGGCCTTTTGCTACTGCGTTGGTGAATTTCTGAATTACATCTTTATGATCTGCGATATAGGTCTGAGAAGCGAAATAAGCAGTGTAGGGGATTTCGCCGCTTTCCTGACCGATAGAAGCGAGTATATAGCCTTTGCCAGCCAGCTCAATTTCGGTCGCCGTGGGCTCAAATAAGGTAACAAAGTCGCCGTTTCCGCCGGTGAAGGCGCCAGCCATCATGTTGAACTGTACAGTGGTGTCAACAGTAGCATCTTTGCCCGGAACTATGTTGTTCTGACGCATTACGTATTCCAGAGTCATTTCCGGCACGCCACCGGCACGGCCACCAATGATAGTTTTGCCCTTGAGGTCATCCCAAGAGAAACCATCTTTGCTGCGGCCTACCAGGAAGGAACCATCACGTTTGGTCAGCTGTGCAAATACAACAGGGTAATTTTCTTTGCCCTGATTCAGCACATAGATGCAAGCCTCCGGTCCCGCCAAACCGATGTCGGATTGATCTGTAAGTACGGCAGTCATTACCTTGTCTGCACCGCCGCCGTTGGTAAGCTCAATGTTTAGACCTTCTTCTTTAAAGAAGCCCTGCTTCATTGCGACATACTGGGGTGCGTAGAACACCGAGTGGGTTACTTCGTTGAGTCGGACGGTGGTTACAGCTTCGGTTTTGCCACAGCTGCAGAGTAGTGCCAACACTAAGACCAGTGTAAGCAGCAAAGAACACGCTTTTTTCATGCAATCACTCCTATACGTTTTTTCATAAAAGTTTCCAACCAAAGCACAAATTGATACATTACGACAGCCGCGATTGCAAGTAACAGCACGGTAGCCATAACGAGATCCATGTTAAAGACCTGAGAACCATAAACAATCAGATAACCAAGCCCAGCTTTCGAAACCAGGAACTCGCCCATGATAACACCAACCCAAGAAAGACCGACATTAACACGCAGCGTATTGAACAAGGTATCGTAGTTAGCGGGAAAGACTAGATAGCGTAAAATCTGCCCACGCGTAGCGCCCAGGGTGCGCATCATACGAATTTTTTGAGGGTCGGTAGAAAGAAAACCAACATGCATATTTAAAATGGTCACAATGATGGAAATTGCGAGGGTCATAGCAATAATGGAGCCGGTGCCTGCACCAATCCAGACGATGAAAATAGGGCCTAGCGCTGTTTTCGGCAGTGCATTCAGCACCACTAAGTATGGCTCAAGGATGCGTGAGAGAAAGTCGCTCCACCAAAGCCCGATAGCAATCAAGGTGCCGAGCACGGTGCCCAGTGTAAAGCCCACGACAGTTTCAAGTGTGGAGGTGCCAAGGTGCAGCCACAAGTCTCCGGATTCATATAGCTTGCGCAAGGTAGCCACCACCCGTGTAGGGGAGCTGACTATAAAAGCATCTACCCAACCCATGCGCGCAGAAAGTTCCCAAAAAGCAAGAAAAAACACCAGCAGGGAAATGCGTATCACATGAATGGCTGTTAAGCGGCGTTTACGGGCTTGCAGATAGGCAACACGTTCTTCTGAGGGGGGCGGCCCAGGCTCTGCCAGACGGGCTTGGCGAGCACGCAGCCAAGAAACTTGCTCTGCTGAAGAAGATTTATCAGACATTGATCTCCAGCTCCTTCCAAATTTGATTGAAATAAGTGCGAAAATTGGGGGCATCTCTGCGTTCCATCGGAGAAAGCGATCGCAGCTCTCCCAGGTCATGAATCGCTTTCACCGTTGCGGGGCGGTGAGAGAGCACCACAATTCGGTCAGACATGCTGATGGCCTCAGAAATATCATGAGTAACCAACAGCGCGGTTTTCTTTTCTTGCCGGATAATACTGTGAATATCATCGGACACCGAGAGACGAGTTTGGTAATCCAATGCGGAAAATGGCTCGTCGAGAAGCAAAATGCGAGGGTCAGTGGCGAGGGTGCGTATTAATGCACAGCGCTGTCGCATACCGCCTGAAAGCTGGGACGGCTTTTTGCTTAAAAATTCGCTTAAGCCATATCGTTCTAACAGCTCCCGCACGTGAGCCTGTCGCTTCGGTGTGTTCTCATGTCTTACTTCCAGCCCTAAGGTAACGTTACTCCATATAGTGCGCCACTCGAATAATTGGTCGCGCTGTGGCATTAAGCCTATTTTGGGGGATGGCGCGGTTACGATGTCACCGTCTACCCAGATGGCGCCATGCGATGGTTTTTCCAGCCCCGCTACTAAAGAGAGCAACGTCGATTTTCCACAGCCTGAAGGGCCAATGATACTGACAAATTCACCTTCTGCCATGTGAAACGAAACATCTTTTAACGCTTCGATTTCTCCATCAGGAGATTGGTAAGTCAGGGCAACCTGCTGGAGTTCAATAATCATGCCCAGGTACTCCTTCCGTTAGTTCGCTACACACCTCATAGTATGTGGGCAGTCGGTTGCCCGTCACTTAATTTTCTACATTAGCATCGTTTTGGACGGCAAAAATGGTCGAAAAATAGTGATTTTACTGTCAAATGATGAAAAGTAAAAAGCGCCTGCCACAGCTAAAAGCTGTAACAAGCGCTGAGAAACAAAAACAGCCCCGCCGGAGGGAGCTGGCAAGACTGCTTTTGTTTGGTGTGAAATTTTTGGAGATCCACCAGCAAAGCCTAAGCTTTGCCATACGTGCTGCGTGGAAAGTCACAGCACTAGTCCATTCGTCGGGAGGCAGAAGTGTTCATCTTTTACCCGGTAGGGTGAAAGCAAAAGGGGATAGCTTTTGCTAAAAAGGTGGGCACTATCGGCACGGCAAGCGAATTTTGAACTCAATACAAGAGCGATACACTGCCATCGGCGGCGTATCTGAGGGGAGAAACCTAGAGGGCGCGGCTGCAGTATGCACTGCAAGGGGAACTACGCTGGGCGAAATACGGCAAAAGCCACAGCGATAGCAAGAGGACAAACGCAAAAGCGCCGGCCTCTCTTTCTAAGTTTCAAACCCGGCAAAAGGTTTGGTTATGTAATAACTTAAACTTTTGCAGTTTGGTTCTCTTTGAGACGAGCGGCCTTCATGGCGGGGAGCCATTCGGTGAACGCCAGAACCAGCGGGACAAAAAAGCCGAGGGGAGAGAGTACAAGACAGTTGATAAACTCTTTGCGTGCTTGGATATATTCGGGACTATGCATAATTCATTCCTCCTAATGCTCTAGCTTCGCGGAACCAAAATGCCGCTTAGCTTTCCATATGCATTATAATCCAACCGCGCGCTAATTTTTCGGAAAGGAGTGGTAGATTTCCACTTCCTTATCGAGTAATTTTTAGAGCTGTGATATAATCAATGTAAGCCAGTGCCGAACTTAGAAAGAACAGAAGATTGCAGCAATATAAAAATGTGCTATAATAGCTCCATCAGGCATTCTATTAAGCCCCAAACAGTCTGTTTTGGATTTTGTGCAACTATATGGCTTTAAGCGTTATGCGGTTGCGGTACAGCTTTTAACGAATGTCTACTCTAACTCTTTCAGAGGAGACCTTAAAAGATGAAGTACAACAAAAAACTAAGAGATTTGGTTTACAGCGTGCTGGTGATGGGATTATCATTGGCCATTTCTTTGCGGATGTCGCAAATCTTTGATGACAACAACCAGTTTGCAGCACCGGTGTTTATCTTGGCGATTGCATTGATTTCTCGATTTACTGATGGCTACCTTTATGGCATTGTCAGCTCGGTAATAGGGGTATTCTGTGTGAATATCATTTTTACTTATCCGTTTTGGGAATTCAATCTGACGATTGCAGGATATCCGCTGACGTTTGCGGTAATGCTGTTTGTTTCTTTAATTATCAGCACGCTGACCTCACGGGTGAAAATGCAGGAAAAGCTGAAATACGAAGCGGCAAAAGAGAAAATGCGAGCCAATTTGCTGCGGTCCATTTCGCACGATATTCGCACGCCACTTGCCTCTATCATGGGTGCCAGCTCAACTTTGCTTGAAAACGATGGGCTGCCCACTGCAGAACGAGACGATTTGTTGCGTGAGATTAATAAGGATGCACAGTGGCTGGTACGGGTGACGGAAAATCTGTTGTCGGTGACAAAATTCAGCGGTGATAATGTAATCCTGAAAAAGTCCGACGAAGTTGTGGAAGAAATCGTCAGCAGCGCCATTGTGAAGTTTAGAAAAAACCAGGCGTCTATTCCAATCACGGTCACAAAGCCGAGTGAGATTTTACTCGTGCCGATGGACGCGGTGTTGATCGAGCAAGTGCTGATTAACCTGCTCGAGAACGTGGTGGCCCACGGCGAAAAGGCAACTCACATCTGGGTAAATATCGAGTGTCGTAACGGGCAGGTGATTTTTCGGGTCGCAGATGACGGAGTGGGCATTCCGCCCTCTCGCAGAGCGCACATTTTTGAAGGTTGTGAATTGCAGCAGGGGCCCAAAACCCAGGACGGCAAACGAAATATGGGCATTGGTCTTTCGGTGTGCAGTTCGATTATCTCTGCACATGGCGGAGATATGACAGCAGAAAACAATGAATACGGCGGCGCAAAATTTTTTTTTTGGCTGCCTTACGAGGAGAATTGTAATGAGCATTGCATTACGGGATAAAATTTTGATTGTAGAGGATGATCCCGGTATTGGTAAGTTTTTAAAAGCGAACCTTACCGCGAATTCTTATGATGTGGTAATTACAGAAACCGCAAAAAGTGCGCTGGCGATGATTTCATCTCATTGCCCAGACTGCATTTTACTGGACCTTGGCTTGCCCGATTTGGACGGCAACCAGGTAATTCAAAATGTGCGTGGCTGGACCAAAATCCCTATCATTGTCATTTCTGCACGCAGCAATGAAGACGACAAGGCACGTGCCTTAGATCTTGGTGCAGACGATTACCTGACCAAACCTTTTGGCACGGTAGAGCTGCTTGCACGTATCCGCGCCGCATTGCGCCATACCAGAACCAATTTGGAAAATGACGAAATTGCAATGAGTGGATGCTACCGCGTCGGTAAACTGCGCATTGACTACCGCAAGCATCGGGTATATCTCGATGATGTGGATACCAACCTTACCCCCAACGAATTTAAAATTGTCGCACTGCTGGGCAAACATGCAGGCCAGGTGTTGACATACAAACAGATGCTTTGCGAGCTGTGGGGGCCTTCTGTTGGCTCTGACAACAAGATATTGCGGGTACATATGGCAAATATTCGCCGCAAAATTGGTAGGAAAAATTTCCCCCAAAAAACGGAGCCGACCCCCGACGAGCCGATTTACATTTTCACTGAAGTTGGCGTGGGTTACCGCATGGCGGAAGAAGAGAAATAAAAAAGAGGGCTGAGCCGTTTGGCAAAGCCCTCTTTTCTTTTGGTAACGACGGATAAGTGATGTAGCGGTTTTGTATGTGTGGCAAAAAACTACTCCAATGAAGGGTCGGGTGCCTTATAGAAAGAGGGCCAGTAAAATAAGCGGTCTCCCAAAATGGACTTGATGGGGGAGGGGATTTTTTTGCAGCCTTCAATCGCCGTGAGCAAAATATTGCGAATGCTGAAACGTGAAAAGCTGGCGTTTGTGTCGGCTTCTGCCGCTGTCACCTCTGAACGGGCGCTGTATAGCAAAGCCTCCATCAACCGCGGGAAAGAAGCGATATAGCCTCTTTGAATGCCATAGTTCACGTCAAGGGCGACATAGTTCTGGAAGTTTAAAATTTTCGCACCGTCCGGATTGCTCTGCAACACGACAATTTCCACTTCGCCTGAGTATCGCCAGCCAAGCCTTGCTTCCAGCGCGTTCTTAAAGTCGGAAAAAGCTTTCTCGCTGAAATACCAATCGCCCTCCAGATTTTCAGATATCGCACGAAATCCGGCTTCTTTTGCCACCTGTGCATCGTTCGTGTAGCCTACGGCATACACCGAGCAATAGCGGCCCGCATTGTACTTAAGGTAGTCAAATTCATTGATGATTTCTTGTGCCCCTCGTAGGCTGGGGCGCACAAACAGCAAAACAATAATATGGCGGTCGTTTAGCTGTCGCTCGTTTTTCTCAATTTCTTCATAAGTATTTACTGCAAACATAATGGCCTCCGGTAAAAAGGCATAATATTTCCTAAAGGACTTTCTGTTCCAGCATATTGCAGCAGGGACACTTTTGTGACAAAAGTGTCCAAAGTTTGCGTAGCTTGCCAGTTCGCAAAAACGCAGAACTTGGGATAGTGCGCCCAGGCAAAAGTGAAAAAGAAGATTGATGGTTGCAAGTCCACCTTTACAAGGAGTCGATTCTACGTACAATGCCAAGCAGGACAAACGCACAAGCAGCCTGCACAAAATATAAAATTAACCCCCAAGCAAGCCCATAATACATTAATAAAAGATTGACAATAAGCAATCTGTTGCGTATAATGTGCAATAGGTTGCTTATTTTTTCACGGAGGTACACCAAGATGATACCGACAAAAGAATTTTTATTTGGCAGCATCTTTTTACTGTCGAACAAACTACAGGCTTTGGGCGATGGGTATTTAAAAGAAATCACGCTAAAACAATGGCTACTGCTTATTATGATTCAGACAATTAACAAAGAACAACCTTCAGTGACAGAAGTTGCGGCCTTCATGGGCAGCACAAGGCAAAATGTACGTAAAATGCTGGAGGCACTGGAGAAAAAAGGCTATGTCATTCTTAGCCAAAACGAGAAAGACAAAAGAAATTTATCAGTAGCGCTGACGTCTCAAACGCAGCACTTTTTTGAGCAGTTTGAGGCACAGGGCGATGCCTTGCTTGAGCAGCTTTTCCAGAATATCAGCCCAGAACGGCTCGCAACCACACGTCAGACCTTTGATACTTTATTTGAGAATATTGAGAGGATGGAAGAAGCTCATGTCTAATATTGCAGTTATTTACAAATCCCACTATGGGTTTACCAAAGCATACGCCAGCTGGATTGCTGAAGAATTGTCTGCCGACTTAATGGAAGCTGATAAAGTAAAAGCGACTGATTTGCAGCGGTACCATATAATCATTTATGGGGGCGGATTATATGCAGGCGGGGTAAGCGGTTTTTCTCTGATTACTCAAAATTTTGAAAGTCTCCAAGACAAATCTCTCTACCTCTTCACTGTGGGAGCAGCCGACGTTAGCGATGAAGAAAATATTGCTTCCATAAAAGGTTCCCTCACGCGGGTGCTTACACCTCCCATGCTGGAGAAAATCAAAGTTTATCATTTTCGCGGCGGATTATCTTATTCCAAAATGGGTTTTATGCATAAAGCGATGATGGGAATGATGCACAAAATGTTATTAAAAAAGCCGGAGAGCGAGCTGCGCAGTGAGGACAAAGCCATGCTGGAAACCTACGGGCAGGATGTGAGTTTCGTGGATAAAAATCTCATCGCTCCATTGATACAAGATGTTGTTCAGAGTGCTAGATGAAAGGAAAAGAAGTTAGCCTAGGCGAGAGGATGCTTTAGGATGTACTAGCCGCAGCTGTGAAGCCGGGAGCGTGGATGTGCTGTGGATTGCCGCTCCCGTGCACTGGCACCAGCAACAGTGCCGCTGAGGACGTTTGCGTGGACGTGGAGACACATTACAAGCCTGCACGTATATTTTAAGCGTCCAAGAAAGAAAAAGCCGAGCCTTTACTGGCTCGGCTTTTATTATCTTTTGCCTTTATATAATGTAAAAAAGAATGACTGAAAATAAAAAACAGAAAAATAGAGTTGACTGCTTTTGCTGAGAAATAAATCTTGTTAAGATAAAAAATAATCCGTAAAAATCGCTCAATAAAGCAATTTCTACGGATTATCTGGTCCGAGTGACATGACTTGAACATGCGGCCTCTTGACCCCCAGTCAAGCGCGCTACCAGCTGCGCCACACCCGGATATCTGCCTGTTTTTGGGCAGCAAATA
>OBXZ01000921.1_pt1 | contig 17887 bp, 14 predicted proteins | sample 1538171 | NCBI WGS metagenome assembly OBXZ01 (sample SAMEA2580161, study PRJEB22360) | human gut metagenome | biome: human gut; feature: human-associated habitat; material: faeces | place: Denmark | collected 2008/2010
CCGCGAGCCAGACGGATAACGACCATATTAAGTTACCTCAAAAAATTTATATTCTAAAAAGTTTAAAAATTAGGCTTCTAACGCCTGAAAACACGTGATTTTATCCTAATTTTTTCAATTAAACAAACGGGTTGCATCTGTTTTGTTACTCAGTGCAAACGAAAAAGCGGCTGTTGTCAACCGCCTTTTGCCTGAACTTTAGTATCGTAAAACTAGAGCTTTGCTTCCAATTCCCGAATCACTGTCATTGCATCCCCGACTAAGCCGTAATCGGCGACATCAAAGATAGGAGCTTCAGGATCTTTGTTCACAGCCACAATGACTTTGGCGTCTTTGATACCGGCAATATGCTGAATGGCGCCGGAAATACCGAAACCGATGTAAAGGTCAGGAGCAATGATCTTACCGGTCTGACCGATCTGCCAATCGTTCGGAGCAATACCGGCGTCGACCACTGCGCGGGTCGTACCGACGGCTGCGCCGAGTTTGTCGGCCAGTTTGCCCATTTCCGCAAATTCAGCTTCGTCAACCAAACCTCGGCCGCCGGCTAAAACGATCTTAGCGTTCTGCAGATCGGGACGATCGCTCTTGACCTGTTCGCTGCGGACGAAAGTGACTTTAATCACAGGAGAAGCGGGAACGACTCTTTCGAGTTCGGCCTTGCCTTCTCCGGTCGGAGCGGCATCAAATGCGGTAGCGCGGACCGTTAAGACAACTTTTGGGTCGAGCGCGCGCACGGTTTCAATGACAGAACCGGCATAAATCGGACGCTTAAATGTTTTGGCGTCAACGACTTCCGTGATTTCGGAAATCTGAGCAACATCTAATACGGCGGCAACTCGCGGAGCGGCTGCTTTACCGGCAGGGTTGGCGACGAAAAGGAAGTAATCATATTCTTTTGCCACTTCTAAGACGGAAGCGGCAAGATTTTCGGGCAGTTCTTCGGCAAAGTAAGGAGCCTCGGAAAGCAGCACGCGGCGAATACCGTTGATTTTGGCTGCTTCTTCTGCGAGCTTTCCGCCTTCCTGAGCGGCGATCATGATGTCGATGTCGCCGCCGATCTTTTGAGCAGCGGTGACCAAAGAATAAACCGCAGGGTTCAGAGCGGCATGATTATGTTCTGCAATAACTAAAACGGCCATGTTTCGCTCCTTAAAGTACCTTCGCTTCGTTCTTCAGTTTGTCGATGAGTTCGTCGACGTTGGCAACTTTGCGGCCGACTTTGCGAGCTGCAGGCGCTTCATAGCCGACAACTTCAACGTGCGCACGAAGATCGGGGCACAGAGCAGAAGCCTGGACGACTTCCTGCGGCTTGCGCTTGGCTTTCATCATCATCGGCAGTGTGACATAGCGCGGAGCGTTCAATCTCAGATCAGCAGTCACTACAGCCGGAAGTGTGAGATCGAGAACTTCATAGCCGCCGTCGATCTCGCGTGTGACTTCGAGTTTGCCTTCCTTCATCACGGCAGCAGAAACGTGGGTTGCCTGCGGATATTCGCACATCGCGGCAATCATCTGACCGACTTGGTTCGAGTCGTTGTCAACGGCCTGCTTACCGCAGATGATCAGATCCGGATTGACTTGTTTGACATAAGCGCTGATGAGCTTGGCAACGTTCAGAGGCTCTGCTTCAAAGGGCTTGTCCGTCTGAATGAGAACGCCCTTATCGGCACCCATAGCAAGGGCCGTGCGCAATGTTTCCTGAGACTTTGTATCGCCGACGGACACTGCGATCACTTCGTTGGCAATGCCCTTTTCTTTCATTTGAACGGCCTGTTCGAGTGCAATTTCGTCGAACGGGTTCATCGAGTGTTTGAGGTTAGCGACGTCGAGTTTGCCGTCAGGTCCGACTTTGACCTTAATATTGGCGTCGACCACCCTTTTGACAGGGACAAGAATTTTCATTTATTTCTCTAATGTTAGATTACATTCGGTGGATTATAGCGATTGAAGCCTCGCTGAATTTTTTCAGGCAAAACGTTTTGAGCGAATTGCATGCACAGGGGAGCTTAGCTTTTGAGGATGAAACCGAGCTTATCTTGCGAAAGAAGCGCTCGAAACTTTGGCGCCTCTTTCCTGATTATCAATTTGTTTAGGCCAATCGATAGTCGTTGAAGATTTGTTCGGCCGTCGGAAGAACCCACTTCCCGTCTTGACCTCTAACCGTTGTCGTCTTGAGCCTGCTGACGCTCGTACCGCACGTCCACACTTTGTAATTGCGCATATTCGTGCACAAGCAGCATTTGGTCTTCTCGGACGAGTTTTCCAGCCACTCTTTAAGGTATGGACAACTTCCGTGCGAAAGCATATAGCCATAAGACTCACAGTTCGGCCGATTATTGGCGGTTAACGCCGGAGAGTTTTTAAGCATTCTCATGAGATATCCGGTCGGAGAAGCATGGTTGACTTCAACGTCTTCGTCTTTTGCGTCGATATAGACTTGTTTGACCGGATCGGGAAGACCGCTTTCCTGAGCAATCGTGAATCTAGTCGCTGCTTGAATGCCGGACGCGCCGGTCTTTTTCATTAAGTCAACGGCTTCCTTCCCGGAAAATATTCCGCCGGCACCGAGCACAGGAACGTTTAGTCCGGTATCTTTCACGAGCTTGACGACATCTTTAACGATATCTTCCAGCTTGAAGTTTCTCCAATCCTCGCCGAAACCTAAATGTCCGCCGGCCAGCGGGCCTTCAACAACCACATAATCCAGTTTGCGTCCGATGAATGCCGTGCGTTTCAGGAAGAGGTTCAGCGCTCTAGCCGAAGAGACAACCAATCCGAAAAGCGCGTCATTGAACCGAGGATTGTCCTGCATCAGTTTCAAGCTTGAAAGATGCAGACCGGCAGACATCGTAATACCGTCGACACCGGCATCCAATGCTGCATTCAATCGAGCCTTCAGCGTGGCGATCGGGTCGTTCATAGTGAGCTTTTCCATGCAATTCACAAGAACCAGACCTTTACCGGTTGCCTTTTCCATCACATCGGAAAAATATTGTTTTGAGACCCTGGACAGAGCCTCCAAGTTGAACTTTTCTTCCGTCTTGTCTGCTTCTTCAATCATTGACTTGAATCGGATTGTCTTCTCTTTTGTAAAATGTGTTCCGATTTCGCGATCTGCAACATCCGGCAGCATAGCGTCAGAAAGATGGGCCATTCCTCCAAGCTTCTCAATCGCCAATACGAGATTTGCTGTCGAAATATTGGTTCCCATTCCGCCGACCATCAGCGGCAAAAAGTCACGTCCCTTAAAAGAAAGACGAAAGTCGTCCAAACACTGCATACCAAAATCTCCTATTACAAAAGTACGCAGATTCAATATAGGCGGGGGTTAGTTTCTAAAAATCTTCATTTTTTAAGGAGATATCCTAAAAATTTGATTCGTTTTACCAAGACAGTTGGGTGTATAAGGACTCGAGGTTGCAGGTGTTTTTCCCAAAGAATTAACGATCTTCTTTTAGAGTCTTCCAGCTTAAGAAAACATATGCAGCGAAACCGCTGCCAAAACTAAGTAGCGGACGAACTTACCGAGGAGAATCAGCAAAAAAGAGCGCCAAAAGTTAATTCTCAGCCAGCCGGCGCCGAGGCAGAAGCCGTCGCCAACGATAGGAAGCCAAGAAAAAAGCAGTGTTATCGGTCCGTATTTTTTTAGCAGTTCCAGACTTCTAGCTTCCTGCTTCTTATTCGGGATGAGTCTCCCCATCCCATAGGTTATTAACGCGCCTAATGTATTTCCTGCCGTCGCGACAAAGACAACGATCCATAAATGCGTCTGAAATTCGTGCATTCCGAAGACGACCAGTGCCTCGCTTCCGCCGGGTAAAACGGTAGAAGAGATTAATGCACTCGTAAATAGCGTCCAAAGGTAGGCAGTAAAAGACAAAACGTTCCTTAGATCGTGTAGATTATGTAAATCTTTCTAACAAACCGACAGTACAACATGGCTCAGTCCGCAGATCTTAAAGCCAAAATTGAGGGACTTAATAAAGTTTTTCAGTTTTATTACAAAGAAAATTTCAAAACACTGAGAAAAGCGACGGATTTCTACATTCCTTGGTTTATCGGAAGAAAAAAACGCCTGGAAGAATTTCAAAAACAGTACATTCCCTTCTCGGTTGCTCTCTTTTTAGAAGGCGTTCGCAACAGCACGCTGAAGATGGAAAGCGAGCCGAATGAGGAACTCATCGAGGCCCTCCGCGCTAAGCTGCTGCATAAGAGCTTCAAACCGGACTTCGATGAATATTGGAATGTCATTGAGTCGACACTCGAAAGAAACCCCGAGAACCCTAAAGAAGTCTCGGACGCCGTTTCTGCTCTGCTGATGTTCAAACTTTACGGTCCTAAAGCTTCCGAGCCTATGCCGGAAAAACTGGACTCTCAGCGCCATACAATCGCCTCGGAATTCCAAGTCGGCAAGATCCACTACCAGTATTCACGCGGTGTCCGTATCGCTTTAGAACGCCTGCTCAATCCGAAGTTTGATCCGGAATTCGTACCTCGTGCCGCTCATGATCCTAAGGTTTTGAACGCGGAAGTTGCCAAATCCGAGACACCGAGTGAGGAAAAGAAAAAAGCTGAATAATTCTTACAAAGTTTTTCCGCCAACCGAAGACCTAAAAATCTTAGGTTTTTCTTTTCCGCAAACGAATTGATTAAGCAGAGGAAATAATTATCGCTTCTCAAAAGCGGTCGAACTCGTTTTAGTTAGGTTGTTCAGCCTAAGGAAAAATACGGATTTTCCTCTTCTTGTTTTTAGGACGTAAGAGGATGTCTACCATTAGAATGGAGCCTTGTTCGCAGACACCCAAAAATGCGTTCAAACAGGTTAGATACTTTATCCAAGTTTCCGACTCACACCTTTCTATCAAGGACAGACATGCTGACTGACATTGAAATTGCACAGCAAACCAAGCTCATTCCTATCGATCAACTCGCCCATGAATACGGTCTTTCCGACGACCAGTTCATTCCTTACGGCAGAGACAAAGCCAAAGTTGCTTTGGACACCTCTAACGCCAAGGGCAAACTTATTCTCGTCACGGCGACTTCCGGTATGCCTGCCGGCTCCGGAAAGACAACAACTTCCATCGCCGTTGCTCAGGCCTTTAAGAAACTCGGCGAAAAAGCATGTCTGGCTCTGAGAGAGCCTTCTCTCGGACCTTCCTTCGGTATGAAGGGTGGTGCTGCCGGCGGCGGATACTCTCAAGTTGTTCCGATGGAATCCATCAACCTGCATTTCACCGGCGACTTCCATGCCATTACCGCAGCCAACAACCTCCTGGCTGCCTTGATTGACAACGCTCGTCATCAGGGACAAGTCGATCTCAAAGAAATTACCTGGCGCCGTGTCCTTGACGTAAACGACCGCATGCTTCGCAATATCGTCACCGGTCTCGGCGGTCCTGCCAACGGTATCCCGACAGAAACCGGCTTTGACATTACGGCTGCTTCCGAACTCATGGCCATTATCTGTTTGGCTGACGGTGAAGAGGATCTCCGCACTCGCCTGGATCGCTTAGTTGTCGGTCTCAAGCGCGACGGTTCTGCATACACCTGCAAAGAATTAGGAGCTACCGGCGCTCTGATGGCGCTTCTGAAAGACGCCATGCTTCCGAATTTGGTACAGTCCATTGAAGGCGTACCCGCTTTCGTGCACGGGGGCCCGTTCGCCAACATCGCCCACGGCTGCAACTCCGTGGCCGCTACTCGCGCCGCCATGACGATCGCAGACTGGGCCATCACGGAAGCAGGCTTCGGCAGTGACTTAGGCGCAGAAAAGTTCTATGACATCAAGTGCAGGATGAACAACCTTCAGCCTGCCGCTACCATTCTCGTAACCTCTCTGAGAGCTTTGAAGTGGCACGGCGGTGTTCCCCTTCCTGAAATCGGCAAGGAAAACATGGACGCTCTGATTAACGGTCTGCCCAACCTCAAAGCCCATATTGCGAGCCTGAAGCGTTTCGGCCAGCAGGTCGTGGTTTCTTTGAACCATTTCGCCAACGACAACGAAGAAGAAATCGATGTTGTCCGCAAAGAATGCTTGGCTGCCGGTGTTCGCTTCGCGATTTCCGACGGCTTTGCCAAAGGCGGCGAAGGTGCGTTAGACGTTGCCAGAGAAGTGATGGCTGCCGTCAAAGAAGGTTCTAAGCCTTTGAACTACGCCTACAGCCTTGACGAATCCATTGAAGAAAAGATTCAGGACGTCAACACCAAGGTTTACGGCGGACAAGATGTTTCTTACTCTTCTGCCGCTCTGAAAGACCTGGCCAAGATCAAAGCCTTGAACATGGGATTTGAAAAGCTTCCTATCTGCATCGCTAAGACTCCTTTCTCTATGTCCCACGATCCGGACCTGAAAGGAGCTCCTCACGGCTTTACGCTTCCTGTCCAGCGCGTCATCCTGAACGCAGGCGCAGGCTTCCTGGTTGTTACGACCGGCGCCATCATGCGTATGCCCGGCTTGCCGAAGAAACCGGCTGCATATACCATCGACGTCGTTGGCGGCAAGATCACAGGATTAAGCTAAGTCCTAGGTTTTAGTTTTGCAAGACGCTCCTTTTTAGGAGCGTTTTGCTTTTCTGGGACATTATTTAAGCCAGATGCCGTCAGCCGCAAAAGCGGTATCAGCAAACAGTCTTAGACGGCAAATGCACACGACGAAGGATTAAAAGTCCGATAACAAAGAAAAGTGTCGTCACGAGGATTGCGGTTCTTTGATCTCCGGACGTCAGCCAAGTGACTGTTCCGTATGTGATCGGGCCCAAAACATTGGCACCCCAAACGGCGACGTTCCAGGCAGAGTAGAACTGGGCAAGTTCTCCTGCCGGAGCAAAAACGGCAACAACTGCCCTGCCCGCTGATTGGCTCGATCCCATCGCGATGCCGGCAATATTGGCAGCGATCCAAAAACTCACTGGACCATGTGAGAACGCTACCATCACGCCCATGATGATCCACAAAAGTATGGTGAGCGCCAAAGTTTTCTTGTGCCCCAACCGATCTTGAACGTACCCGAAAACAAAGGCTCCGATGGCCGCAGTGATATTGACGACCAAAATCAAAGTAATCGTTTGAGCAGTCGTAAATTTCATAACGAGCTGGGCATAGACTGCTGAAAGCGTAATCACAACGGCAATACCGGCTTGGTAGAAAAGTCCACAGACACAAAACTTCAAGAATTCCGGATAACGTTTAAGAAGTTTGAAACTGTCGACCGATTCCTGTCTGATTCTTTTGAAAGTCTTTTCAAAGGAGATATTCTTAGGTTTAGAACGCTCTTTGACATACAAGAGCATCGGCAAAGCCATGACAAAGAAAATAGTCGCCGTGGACATTGCCGTATACGGCACATAAACATCGGCGGGAAGACCTGCTTTCTGTCCCTCAAAAACAATAAGCAAGCAAGCAGCCAAACTGACGATGCCGCCGAGATAGCCGAAAGACCAGCCCCAGCCGGAAACCTTGCCGAAAGCTTCGGGCTTTGCCAACTCCGAGAGAAACGCTGAGTTAAGCGACACACCGGCATTGAATGCCGTATTAGAAATCACGATCAGAAAAACCGCTGAGGCCAAAGTCCCAGGACCGGTGTAGGCAAGCGTCGCGGTGCTCATGCAGCAGATGCCCGTCATCACCGCAAGCCAAAATCGTTTATTGGCCTTGGCATCTGCCAACGCGCTGATCACCGGAATGACCGCAATAGAAAGCAAATTGGAAAGTGTGATCGTAAGCGTCCAAGCAAAAGTTGCCCAAACTGCATTTTCAGCAACCACGGAGACAAAGAATGCGTTGTAGACAGCGGTCAAAATGACGGTGGTGTAGCCGGAATTGGCAAAGTCATAAGATGCCCAAGCGAGAACCTCCCGCTTTGAAACACCGGGCATCAGATAGTTCTTTCCCGAATCCATCGACTAATCCGAACAGGCCAGTTGATGGATAAAGGCCGCACAGCTTCTGGCTAAAGAAGATGTGTTGTATCCGCCTTCAAGTACTGCCACGACACCCCGGCATTCCGGAATCTCCGATTGGCAGGACGCTAAACGACGCCCCAAAAAGGCATAGTCCCGCTCGACCATCAATAGCTGAGCTTGATCTTCTTCTCTATGCGCATCAAAACCCGCGGAAACCATAATCAGCTCGGGTTTGTATTCTTTAAGCCTGGGCATCCAAACTTCATCCATCGTGCGACGAAGTGCAATGCCCTCGGTTCCCTCCGGGAAAGGTGTATAGATTGCATTCGGGGGAGCGTGATGAATGTGGGCGTATGGGAACAGTGCTTCCTGGAAGCCGTCAAGAATTAAAACGTCATCCCGACCGCCCAAGATATTACTTGTGCCGTCTCCGTGGTGAACATCAAAGTCCACGACTGCGACTCTTTTCAGCCCGTAGATACCGATTGCGTGTAATGCGCCGATCGCGACATTATTTAAAAAACAAAAACCTCCGGAATGATCTCGATGCGCATGATGCCCTGGCGGTCTTACCGCACAGAAGACCTTCTTATATTGACCTGAAAGAACGTCATCCACTCCGGCGCAAGCAGCTCCTGCCGCATATTGAGCGGCCTCCCACGTATAAGGATTCATCGCAGTGTCTACACTGATTGTGTTCAAACCTTCTTTAGGGGAATTTTGGGAGAGGTAAGAAATATAGTCGGCATCGTGCGCGGCCAGCATGTCCGTCACTGCGACCATCGGAGGTATCTTCTTATCGACGTATTGAGAGGTACCTGCAGCCAGCATAAGCTCTTCAATTTTTTCCAGGCGCCTAGGACATTCGGGATTGTTGCTTCCCATCTTGTGTTTGAAAAACAATCCGTGAGTATAAAAAGCGGTGTCAGCCATGGGATTCTTCTTTCTGAGCCTTTTTCCAATTTTAACCATTTCTTGGGACGTTAACAGCCTTCAGAAAGGCAATGATCGAATTAACGACGGTTATCAGAAGGTTGCAAAATTGTTTTTTCAATCCAAAACTGTGATAGGAAGTCTAGGGTGCACAAAAAAGGGCTGTCGGCTTCCTCTTGGTAGAAGAAATCGACAGCCAAAACTTTGTTTTATGGAGGGATAAAACAAATTAAGGATATCAATAGGTAATTTGCTATACGTCTAAGAGTCTTTCAAGTTCTTCTCGATTTTCTTTCTTTGCCAGCTCGGGACGTTCGGAAAGCAGAACCATCAGCTTGAGACGAGTTTTGGCAGAAGAAAATTCACCGCCATGAATCGCACCGTTGTTGCGGCTGTCCGTGACAGAACCGGGATAGGCATAGACCTGGTAGGGGCGACCTCCCGGGGTTCTAGTGGTAATTACCACAACAACACCTTTATCTGTTGCATCTTTTATCGCCGGTTCCACAATGGCAGGAAGATTTCCGCGTCCGAATCCTTCTAACACGATGCCTTTGCAGCCCTGAGCAACAGCAAAGTCAATGTAATCACGACCGATGCCTGTCTGACCGGTAACAATGTCCACACGAGCGGTCAGTTCTTTTGGAGAATAAGTATGTCTGTCCAGAGGAGTACGGCGGAAAACAACTCTATCGACATCGCAGTAACCTATGGGGCCCCACCAAGGAGAAGCAAAGGTATCGGGGTTAGCGGAATGAGTCTTTCTGACCTGTCCGGCTGCATGAATAATTTCATTCAGCAGAACCATTACGCCTTTGCCTTTGGCTTCTTCGCTGGCCGCTGTTTTGACAGCACAGTAAATATTTGCTGGACCGTCCGGGCTGGTATCGCCGGCGCCGCGCATTGCAGCGGTTAAGACAATAGGCTTTTCGCTCTTGTGAAGAATGTCGAGCATGTAGGCGGTTTCCTCAACTGTATCGGTACCGTGGGTCACTACAGCGCCGGCAACGCCCTCTTCTTTCAAAGCTTCCTCAATCATTTGAGAGAGCTGAAACATTTTTTGCGGAGTCATCGCGCAGCTGGCATGATTTGAAAACTCTCTGACTTCAACATCAGCAAGTTTATCCAAACCAGGAACAGCGGCGGCCAAGTCTGCGCCGCTGACAGCAGGAACCAGGCCGTTAACCTTCGGGTCAAACTTCATCGCGATGGTTCCGCCTGTAGTAAAAACAATGACTTTTTTCTTTTCCGACATTCGATTTCTCCTTTGAAATTTTTTAGTGTCTGGTCATCCCATACTTTTCCTGAGCAGCAATGAGTTCCTCGTTTGCCTGCCCAAGATTTTCATTCAAGTATCCGACCGCAGCGCAGATGATTCGGTCGTAATTTTTAACATCTTCCGACTCTAAGGTCGGAAGAACTTGTTTTTGGAGTTGCTCTCGGCTAATAAAGAGGCTCATTACAGCAGAAGTTCCCGGTATACAACCGACGCCTCCCATAACTTTATGCACATCATTGCTCATAAAGGTAATGCCACCTAATTCCTGACTGCAAAATTCGTTCAGTTCGGCAGCGATTCGGACTTTTTCCTGAGCAGTAGAAGCTTTGCTCAGCCTTTTTCCGAATTCAATAATCTTTCTGCCTTGCTGACGCGTCAGATCTTCCATTGCGGTATCACTTCTGCCAAGCAGTTCCGGACGATACTCCACCGGAAGGTCCAGAGATTGTGCGGCCTTTAATAAGGCTTTTGCGGCAACAGTGTTGTCATCCCCGGGGAACGCTCTGATTAAGAATGTGGGTTCCTTGATAACGGATGAAAGCGGTTCTGCACAGACCTTGCCTTCAATGACAAAGGAAGGGATTCGATCCAAATGCAGTTTTTCAGATAAGTCTTTCTTTCCGTATAAGTTAACGTTTCCTTCAATATCCTCATTAGGACCAATGCCGCCTACGGTCGCATTTGAAAGCGCCATGACCGATACCGGAACACCGTGAATATCCAAAACCGTTCCAAGAATCTTTCCGCAATTTCCTTCCAGGTCCTCTTCTTTGATGATGAATTGATCGGAGAAGGCTTTCACAAAGCTGTCCAACGCTGCATTAGCAATCGCAGTTTGCAAGGCAACAGGTACTTCCATAGCGCCCTGACCTAAGATTCTTCCGAAGCAATCCACCGCAATCGCTTGCGAACAAACGGCCTGCTTTCCGACGCAATGAGATGCCAGACGGGCCTCTGAAGCTGTAATGCCGCGTCTTGCCGTGCCTATGCCTTCTCCGCCTGAAACTGTCTTAACTTGAAAATATGCATCCTCAAGACCCGTATGGACATTGCACTCCGCAATTTCAAGACTTAAGCCAGTTGCTTCTCGCAGAAGACCAAGCACTGCGCTCAGCCCCCCAGAATCGTCCTGGATAAAACCCAAGTGGCTATTGGCGTGTCCGCATCCGGCATGACCAACAACGCCGATGACTCCGAATGGTGCGGCAGATAAGGATATATTTGTTTTCATGAGTTAACCGATGAGTTCGGGTTCGGCTAACACCGAACCCGAAGATTCACAGACTAATTAAAAGATCATCAAAAGGATGGTGATGATCAAGGCAACCAAGCAGCCGAACAGAATGGACGGACGCTGGAACAAGTTAGCCTGTTTGAGGTTGGATCCCGGAACCACCGGAATAACGGTAGCCAGAGCAGCAACCGGACCGCCGGTAAGAAAGTACTGAATCAGAGAAGCGCCGGAAGCGGCAGCGAAAGCTGCTGCAAACGGGTCAGCTCCGGTACCGAGCACAACCTGAAGGAACGGAACCAAAACAGCAACAGAGGCTGCATAAGACTGAGTCATGAAGCCGGTTACGAAAGCCACGCAGAACATGACGATAACAGGAGAGAAGGAGAGCATCGGAGATGCGAAGGTCGAGATCGTGTCAACGAGACCGATTTGTTTAATAACCGTGCTCATGAACAGGAAGCCGATCGTTGCGACCAACGGGGTGGCGATTAAGCCGACGCCCTGCATCATCGTTTGTTCGGCGCTCTTCATATCCTTGTGGGCAAGGATCATGACGACGAGAGCGGAAACCAGGCCGACCAGGAAAATCGGCAGACCGCAGATGAAACCGATCAAAAGAACCAAGAACGGGAAGAAAGCTTTTCCGGAAGTGGTCTTGTATTCTTTGTTTTTGATTTCTTCCATAACGGCGATTCTGTCTTCTTCGCTGACAGTAACGCCTCTCTTGTGCATGTCATAGATCACGCGGACATAGGACATGAAGAAAATAGAGAGAGCGGCGATTAAACCAAGAACGTTGAACAAACCGTAGCCGATGCCGGCAGTTGCAAGAATTGCAACCTGGGTCGGGTGTGTGAAGCCTGCTAAGTTACCGATATGACCGGCGTGAGCCTGAATACCTGCAACTTTGTTGGGGTCGACGCCGAGCTTAACAGCAGCCGGGCCGGTAATAACAGCGGTAATCACAGGCTGTGTGAAACCTGTCAGTGCGCCGATAACGCCTGCAGCAATACCGCCTGCCGTGCAAACGCCGGGGCCGCCGCCGAGCTTGTTGCCCCAAAGGACGATATCTCTCACGATAACATCCAAGAAGCCAGTTGCCTGCATGATGCCGATGAACAGCAAGATACCCGTCATATCGGCAATCACAGGGTTCAAACCGGAATTAATCATCTTTGCAATTGTCATCGGAGCGCTTCCGGCAAGCGGGAAGCCTGCGACAATTGCAGAAATAGCAGCACCGGTGATTGCGGTAATGTAAATCGGCGTCATGCCTGTAATCATGATCACCAACGTCAAGACCATCAAGCACTGGGCTATGATCATTTGAGTTGTCATTATTAATCTCCTCTTGATTTGAGACGCAGACTCTCTAAGAGCTGCGCGTAGAAAAACCTCTACGAGATAATGTTCGCAACATTCTGTAACAGGACGATTGCAGAACCCCGGGAATTTATTGCAGAAAAATTACAAATGATCCGTATTTGTACTAAGAGCCTTTCAATCAGGTTCTGTAATTAGGTACCCCACCGAGGAATAAGCCGCAATCACGCCGCCGTCCAAGCCGCACTGTTCAAGCTTTCTTCGGATTCTTGCAAAAGTAACACGAAGATACTGGACCTCTCCGATGCTCTCGTCCCCCCACACAGCTCGAAGCAGCCGTTCATGGGTCATGACTTCTCCGGGGTGTTTCACAAGCTCTAAGAGCAGCCTGAACTCTCTGTCCGTCAGTTTGACGAGCGCGTCTTTGACATAACATTGACGCGGGCCGGGCAACAGTCTCAGCGCACCGCAAATAAGTTCCTGACTTTGAGGGGCGTGGACAAGTGATCTGGTTTTTCCTCGTCTCAACACGGCTCGAATTCTTTCCATCAGTTCTTCAATGTAGAAAGGCTTCGAGACGAAGTCGTCTGCTCCTTCTCGGAAGCCCTCGATGACCATGGGACGTTCGTCTTTCGCTGACAGAATAATGACCGGCACATCAGATGATTTACGCAGTCTCTTGAGCATCGACATGCCGTCAATTTCAGGCATCATCAAGTCAAGCAGAATTAAATCGGGTTTCTCAACCGACTTGTTGTAAACCTCCAGTGCCTGAGCACCGTCGGAGGCCGTCTGAACGTCAAATCCTTCGAGTTCTAAATTTTGAGCCAAAAGACGGCGGATCTTGCTTTCGTCATCAACGATCAAGATTAAAGGACGATGCATACTTCCCTCCTACAGCGACAAGGAGATTTTAAAGACTGTTCCGCCTTTGGGGTTTTGTTCGGCCCAGATTTTTCCGCCATGGGCAGCCATGATACCGCGGCAAATCGAAAGGCCTAACCCGGTCCCCCCGACTTTCCGTCCCGAACCCATATCGACTTGATAAAAAGAATCAAAAATTTTAGAGAGATGTTTTTCGGACACGCCTATACCGTTATCAGAAAAGCTGATAACCACAGAGTCATCAATTTTTTCCGACCTCACATTACACGTAGGCTTTTCCTTGTCGTTGTAGCGGGCAGCATTCTCCAAAATATTCACAAAGACCTGGGTCATACGATCCTTGTCTGCCAAAACACATTCGGCTTCTGGTTCAACTTTCAGCGAAACCTCCAAGTGAGGAAAATGAAGATGAACGCTCTTCATTGCTTTATTCAAAATTGCTGTAACAGTCTGCACCTTCGGCTTAATCACCAATGATCCTGCCTCAAGTCTGGAAACATCCAGCCAGTCGCAAATCAAGTTTTGCAGACGCTCGCTTTCCTCCAGCATCTCTGTCAGAAGCTGCTGAGAGTCCGAAAGTTTTCCGGATCTAATTTGGCGCTGCAGCGTTTCACTTTGAAGTCTTAGCGTAGTGACCGGAGTCTTTAGTTCATGCGCGACAACAGAGATCAAATTGCGCTTCATTCTTTCCATGGAAACTTCTTCCGAAATATCTCGAAGTAGCAAACCCATTCTCGGGCCAACATAGCCATGAAATTCCGGCACTAAAAAACCGGAAGCTTCAATGAAAAAATCAGAATCTACTTTACTAACATATCGAGTGGGGCCCGCAAAGAAATCCTGTGGATTATTCGGACTGTCTGCCAAATAAACCTTTCTAAAGTGCTCCTCTATATAGTTCTCGACTTTGGCGATACCGTCTCCGGGCGCAATAGAAAGAATCTCTCTTGCTGTCTTGTTGGAATACAGCAAACTGCCGGTTTTTCCGATCAGTACCACCCCTTCCGTCATAGACTCCAGTAGGGCATTGAAGCGGGATTGAGAAGCTTTCACTGAAGAAAACATCTCTTTGTTCTCTAACACAATGGCAATCGAATTTGCCAAACGCTGAAGCGAGGTATTGACTCGATTTTCTTGAGTGTAGTCAGGCCGCTCGAAGCTTAAATAGCCTAAAACTCCCGTGCTGAGTTTAACCGGCAAACTGGCTAGATCCTGACGACCCCTTTCCGGTTCATCGACGAAATCCAATTGGTTAAGTCCGAGGATTAGACGGAAGCTCTCGACGGTCCGCTTTATCACAACATGCGGCTCATCCTGAAGCGGCGCCAAGAGAAACTGGAGGGCCCTGAGCTCTTGATTTCTCTGATTGAGTGTTCGGGTCCGCAGGTTGACCTGATGTGTCAAATCTAAGTTCGATTCTTCTAATTTCTTCTGTGTCGATTGAACCTGCCGAACCAGCTTTTCAAACTGGACCGAAAGCAACTTCAATTCGATCGGCGCATTTGCAAGAAAAGATCGGTCCGGTTTCTTAATGGAACCGTCCTTCTTGAAGGCGTTGATTTGGTCGATTAAGGTTTGGACATAATTTGTAAGACGAAATCCCAAGAAGGTTCCGACAATTAGAGCAAGCAGTGCACCGCAAACAAGAAAGACGCCTGAAGTCAGCAGTGAGGAAAGGAGCTGCTTGTCTCGAAATGTCACGCGCTGAGAAAACACCGCACGCCAATCCGTATCCGGAATCTCGGCAATTGAAAGAACCGCTGAGTCATTACGTTTTTGATTTGTCCGCCACAAAGGTGTAGGCGCCCCAAGCATTTGCTCAGAAATTTTCACAAATTCCGACGATAAGTTTTGCGGTCTTACATTGCCGCTGTCGTTCAGAGAAGTAAAGAAAATTTCCTTTTGTTTTGAATCAAATATTTGTAAAGAATAAGGTTCAGCGCCAACGGATCGTTCGAAGATGGCAGCGATATCTTCCTTCGGCTCACAGCCAATCAAAAGATACGAACGGTCGTAAGAATCAGCTTCCGGGATACGCGAACCAAAACAAATTTCATTTTGAAACGATCGAACGTTAACTTCGCTGCCGGCAAAGGCGGACATTAATTCAGCCGTTGAGACAGAGCTTTCACCATGATGAAAGTCCACGCTCCCAGTGTCTGAGATAAGCTTAAGCGAAGTGAGGTACGGCATTTTCTCAGCTAGCTTATTGAGGCGTGAAACCGGAATAACTTTAGAACCAATGGACTCTGAAATCATGTCAGATGCCGTGTTCAAAAAAGTTTCAATACTCACAAACCGTGCACTAATGCTTCTTGCAAATTGCTGCGTCCTCATTATCTGCTGGTCATCGATGACCGCCGCAGTGTGAGTTAATTGAGAGAAATGCATGAAGGCAAGCATAAATAGCGGCATCAAGGCCGTCCAGGCCAAAGCACGCGTCAGATAACCTCGAAAGTCTTTAGGAACGACCTGCTCTTCGACCTCAACTTTTACCACCGGCGGAAGAGGAACGACAAAATTTGAAGTGTTTGAAGCCATGTTCTCTCTGGGGCAGAATCGAAAGATTCTGCGGTTGTTTGTTTTGACTGATTTGTATGCCGCTATTGTAGTTGTTGAGTAAAAACTTACCGGAACTCAAAATGCCAAACTCACTTAAGGAGGCCGATTAGGACCGTTGTTGTCACGCAATGTTGCTGAAGTCCGTTTTTTCTTCCGACCGTTACACCATGCCCGTACAATTCGGAAAAAATTCGGGTAATCTAACTAGGACTTAGGAGGCGCTTATGCTCAGACGATCAATTCTTATCTCAGGTATTTCAGGGCTCGCCGCTTTTTCCGGGTTGGCTTTGGCCCAATCTATGTCCTCCACTTCCGCCGAAAAAGCTCTGCCCTACAGCAAAAGGCCTGAAGTTAAAAAATTCATTCAAGACGTCTGCAGTCGCCGCGGACTCAACCAGGATTGGGTCGCTGCCGTTCTTGATCAGGCCACTTATCAGCCCAAAATTGAGCGTCTGATGACACCGAAGCGTACCAAGCCCGGTACAAAAGACACCCGCAAAGATTGGGAAAAGTACAGAAATATCTTTCTCGGAGCTCACCGCTTGAATTTAGGTGTTCAGTTCTGGAAAGACAATGAGACTTCCTTGGAGCGTGCCCGTGAGATTTATCATGTTGACCCTGCCGTTATTATCGGCATCATCGGCGTGGAAACACGTTATGGAGAAAATACGGGCAATTGGAAGGTTCTCGATTCTTTGGTCACCTTGAGTTTTGACTACAAACGCAGAGCCGACTTCTTTAAGAAAGAGCTGGAAGAATTTTTAGTCATCCTTTACAAAAATGACCTTAAGCCTTTTGATGTACAAGGTTCTTATGCTGGTGCCGTCGGTTTGCCGCAGTTCATGCCAAGCTCTATCAAACGATTCGGCGTGGATTTTGACGGTGACGGAAAAATCGACATCAATCATTCCACCGCTGACACGATCGGCTCTATTGCCAACTATCTGAGCAAACACGGATGGGTAGAAGGGCTGCCCATGTTAATTGAGGCGGATATTTCACCGGCTCAAGCGGCTAAGTTCGGGGGCGGCACCAATCCCCGCTTTACTTGGAATCAATTGATAAGCAACGGTGTGAAGCCGCTGGACAATGACGAACATTTTGCAGGAAATATGCCGGTCTTCATTGTTGACTATCCGTTTTATCTTCCGGGATCCTTGGACTTTGAAAAACTTTATAGAGTCGGTACAAAAAATTTCACAGCAGTTCTTCGCTACAACAGCAGCTATTTCTACGCCGGTGCTGTGGCTGAGCTAGGCTCTGCAATTGCAGAGATGATGGGCAAGAGAGGTTTGATCGATGGTGAGAAGCTTCTTCCGCCGCATCTTAAGCCGCAGTCGAGCGGAATTTAAAGGAATCAAGGAAACCGTAACACCGATTTCTTCCGGTAATAATCTTTAGTTTCTTTCCTTACCTCTCCGAACTAGAATATTCCGTACAGGAGTCTTAGAGAACTCTCGGAATGTTAGAAGACAAGGAGAAAAAGATGGCAATTGGAAGTGCAGTACAGCGTGGCAATAGCGTTAACGTTTATAACGAGCGCGGCGTTATGCTCTTCAGCAAAGTTGGCGAACTTATCGGATACACCGGAACTACCGTAACCATCCGCAGAGGAAATCAAGCAATTACTTATAGCGATAAAGGAATACAAAAATTCTGCAAAGTGTGTTCCTGACATCTCTAGAAGAGGCTAGTTAGAAAACTCGAAACTAGTACCTTGTAACAATAATATTTTCGCTTAAAGCTCCGGGTATAAGTGTCGGA
>OBXZ01000933.1_pt1 | contig 17433 bp, 19 predicted proteins | sample 1538171 | NCBI WGS metagenome assembly OBXZ01 (sample SAMEA2580161, study PRJEB22360) | human gut metagenome | biome: human gut; feature: human-associated habitat; material: faeces | place: Denmark | collected 2008/2010
GCGCTGACCTAGTCGGGGTGGGGGGGGAAACAGGCGGTGGTTAGCCACTGTCTTTGCGGACATTGGGAATCTCTTTGAGAACGTCTTCCAGCTTATCCTCTTTGCCAGCTTCTTTCAGCTGACCAAGCAGGTTAGAGAGCATGCCGCCGGGTACCTGATACAGCAGGGTATTGGCGTCAACGCCCAGCATTTTGGGCGAAATCTGGCCGCTGGCGAGATATTTCTCACGCAGGCCATTGAAGTATTCGCGCACAACGTTCAGCTTCTTCAGGTCAAGGCCGGTGTCGTAATCGGTACCCTGAAGTGCCGCCACGAGACTTTCGGTTGCCATGTGAGAAGTGCCGAGTGCAAGCGGAGAAATTGCAGTATCCACAATGTCTGCGCCAGCTTCGATGCCTTTGAGGATGGACATGGAAGCAAGGCCGGAAGTATAGTGGCTGTGAATATCAATGGGGATAGAAACGGTTTCTTTCAGGCTGTGTACCAGCTCTTCGGTGCTGTACGGGGTGAGCAGACCAGCCATATCCTTAATGCAGATGCTGTTTGCGCCCATTTCTTCGAGGGTTTTTGCATAGTTTGCAAAGTACTCGTTGTTATGGACGGGGCTCAGCGTATAGCTGATGCAGCCCTGCACATGTGCGCCCTCTTTGATAGATGCCTTGATGGCGGTTTCGAGGTTGCGCGGATCATTCAGCGCATCGAAAATGCGCAGGATGTCGATGCCGTTTGCAACGGATTTCTGAACGAAATACTCAACAGCATCGTCTGCATAGTGACGGTAGCCCAGCATATTCTGGCCACGGAACAGCATCTGCAGCTTGGTGTTGGGCATCTCTTTGCGCAGAATACGCAGGCGCTCCCACGGGTCTTCATCAAGGAAACGGATGCAGGCGTCAAAAGTTGCGCCGCCCCAGCACTCAGCAGAATAGTAGCCGACTTCATCGATAGCGGGCAGGATGGGACGCATTTCGTCCATCGTCATACGGGTTGCCAGCAGCGACTGATGTGCGTCGCGCAGCACGACCTCAGTAATCTTAATCGGTTTTTTAGCCAAAGGGTTCACCTCTCCTTAATCAGTTGGTAAGTTAGCCCAGGGTAACGAGAACGTCACCTGCGTTTACGACATCGCCTTTTGCAACAGCAATAGAAAGCACGGTGCCATCGTTGGGTGCAACAATGTCATTTTCCATCTTCATTGCTTCGAGAACCAGCAGAACTTCACCTGCTTTAACTGCTTTGCCCACGGTGGCTTTTACATCGAGGATGTTGCCGGGCATCGGGGATTCAACGGGCTTGCCGCCTGCAACGGGAGCTGCTGCTTTTGCAGGTGCTGCGGGAGCCGGAGCTGCTGCCGGAGCGGGTGCTGCGACAGGTGCCGGAGCTGCGACGGGAGCCGGGGCTGCAACAGGTGCCGGAGCCGGAGCTGCTGCATAAACGGGAGCAGGAGCTGCGCCTGCTTCTTCTACAGTGACGTTATAGGCGATGCCATTGACAGTAATTGTATAGTTTTTCATCGTTATTTCCTCCGTGTTCTTTATGCGTTATGAATCAAGTAATATCGGTTACAGGCTCATGTTGCCGTGTTTTTTCGGCAGGCGCTGTACGCGCTTGGTTGCCAGAATATCCACAGCACCTACAACTGCACTGCGCACTGCGTCAGCGGTTGCGGTCATATCGGCAGCGCCGCAGCGTACTGCTGCGTCTGCACAGGCAAATTCTTTTTCATATTTCGCGGCGAGTGCTGCAGTCTCAGCAGGAATGCTGGCTGCTGCGGCCATCTCGCTGCCACAGGATGGTAGCTGCCGCGGTCGGCTCTACCGGTGCAATCACAGCGGTGTCGAGCGCGATAGTGAGGTCTGCATTGCAAAGGGCGGTGTAGGCTGCGCCCACAGCTCTGCCGGTAACAACGCAGATTTTAGCAGTGGTGGCATCTGCATAGGTGGCCGCCAGGCGTGCAGCAGCGCGGATGCCACCTGCAATATCGTCTGCGGTGCTCTTTACAAAGCCATCGGTGTTGACTACCGTAATAACCGGAACGCTGAATGCGTCGCACAGACGCACAAAGCGTGCTGCTTTACCAGCACAAACACTGCAAATGGATGTTTTTTCGCCTTCAGTAGCTACGACGCCAACAACGCTGCCTGCCACGGTGGCAAACAGGGTGCGGATGTTTTTGCCGAACTCTGCATACAGCTCAACTGCGCTGCCTGCGTCGACAATTGCTTCCACTGCGGCCAAGGCATTATATTTTGCCATAGAAAGGGCAGCACCGGGTTCTGCAAAGCTAAACACTGCAGGGCCAGCAAGATTGTTGCCCGGCAGCAGCCCAACCAGCTGCTTTGCTTTTGCAACAGCTTCTGCACCGTCTTTTGCAACCAGAGCAACAACACCGTCTTTTGCAGCAAGCTCCGCAGAGCCAGCTTTCTCAGTTTTGTCGCCTGCTGCCGCTGCGGTGAACGGAGCTGTCAAAAACAGTTCAGCGTCGGCTGCCATTACGGCAAGGTCTGCGCCTGCTGCGGCGAGTGCCTGCGTTGCCCCGCAGGTGCCCAAAACGACAGCGATCTGGGGTACCACGCCCGAGATCTTAGCGCCTGCTTCCACCAGACGTGCCGCATCCGTCAGCGCGGTCAGTTCTTCCGTAAGTACTGAACCGGTCGCATCATAAAAGGTAACAACAGGGTTACCGGTTTTTGCAGCAAGTTCCATAACGCGAATCATCTTCGCGATATCGCCGCTTTTCAGTGCCTCACCTTTTTGTGCCAGCGCATAAACAGGGTTGCCCTCCGCGCTGCCAAAGCCCGCGGTTACGTTGCCCGATTTGTCCGCATACAGCTCGCAGAATGTGCCTTCGTCGAAAAAGGCTTTAAGTGCATCTAGCTTTACATTTTTTTTAGAAGCCATGTACAGTCCTCCTGAGCTTTCTATCAATCAAATTTAACGGTTGGTCAAACCTGAAAAAACCAACAAATTCAGGATAGACCAGCACAACGGCCTGTACATTGATTACAGGCCGCTTGAAGCTATTATACTATTCCACAATTTGGAACACAACGGTATTTTAAACAAATTTCCATATAATTTATGCGTTTTTGAAAGCCAACATGTTCAGTCGTATTTCTAACGAGAACGGATGGGTCCTTTTCGCTTATATTTTTCGGCACGCTCCTGCGCTGCTTCGGTGTTTTCTTTGCGTACTGCTTTAGATGCCGAAGCCTTAAGACCGGCGATTTCAGCCTTGGTCAGCGGGCGGTGTTTGCCCGGCTGCAGCATACCCAGTTTCACCGGGCCTTCTGCGTTGCGTTTTAGGCGGATAACTTTAAGGTCAACCGCTTCGCACATGCGGCGAATCTCTCGGTTTTTGCCTTCTTTAATGGTCATTTCGAGCACAGTGCGCTCGGGGGAATCGGCAGCGACACGTACAATTGCCGGCAGCGTGGTAGTGCCATCGTCCAGCGTAACGCCCTCAGAAAGCTGGATGATCTGCTCTTCGGTAGCATGCGGGCGCACCGTGACGCGGTAGAGCTTGCTGATGCCGTTAGAGGGATGCATCAGCAGGTTGGCGAACTCACCGTCATTCGTAAACAGCAGCAGGCCCTCCGAGTCTTTGTCCAGCCGCCCAATTGGGAATACGCGGGCCGGAATATCCGAAACCAGCTCCATTACCGTTTTGCGGCCGCGCTCGTCAGACATGGTAGTAATGTAGCCACGCGGCTTATAGACCATCTCATAGTATAGTTCGGGGGTTTTGGGAATCCGGATATTCTTGCCATCGACCGACAGCAAATCTTTACGGGTATCCATTTTATCGCCTACTTTTACCGGGCGACCGTTAATTTTAACACGCCCGTCGGCAATCATCTGCTCTGCCGCGCGGCGCGAGCAGACGCCCAGCTCAGAGAGCACTTTTTGTATTCTGGTATCTTTCATTTCTTTTTCCTTTCCAAAAGGCGCGCCGACTTGGTTTTGCCAATGCTGCGCTGCCGGTATCTCCGTTTGATATATGTGTCAAACGTTATTTTTTCCGAATCCACCTCAAATACCCACGAAGGGGCGTTTGCCCTTTGCCGAGTTACTGAGGCACTGGATATTTTGCCCATAGGTACAAGCCGCCGCCTGTCTTAGCGGCAGGGGAGCGGCTGTGCTGCGGCCTTATTCTGCCGAAGCACCTTTTTCTTCTTTTTTGCTAAACATCGACTGCAGTTTGTCCAGCACCTCAGGCATGGCATTAATGATGCGGTCTGCCGGGTTTGCAGGGTCCGCCAATTGCAGCAGTTTTACGTCGCCGTTTTTGACAACGAGAAAAGCCTGCGGTGTGATAGATACACCTGCGCCGCTGCCGCCGCCAAAGAGTTCTTTCGGAGTTTTGGACGGGAAATCAGACCCGCCCGAAGCAAACCCAAAGCTGACTTTGGAAACCGGGAGAATCAATGTGCCATCCCCCATTGTAATCGGCTCGCCAATGATGGTATTGCTGTCCACCATATCCTTAATTCTTGCAAGGGCGTTATCCATAAGTCCTTGAATGGGATGTTCGCTCATAAACATAACCTCCGGTTTCTCTGCCTGTCCTTTTTTGGGCTGCGGCAGTATCATAAAATCCGCTCTTCTTTGAGCTGTTTGAACGCATAGAGTGCTACACCTAACATTATAAACGGCGTAGCCTCTATTTTACAATAGAAACTTCTGCGATATTTGTTGTCTCCGCCAAAATCCGGGATAATATTGATGTCTTCTGCCTGAATATCGATGATATTTTGCAGTGTTGCCAACCCGCCGTAAAAAAACGCACAAAAGCGCCCATAAAATAACGCGGTGGAAGCAGCATCACCAGATGACACCGGCAGCACCAGCTTTACCCCGCGGATATGCAGCGCAGCAAGAAAGCGCCGCATAATACGCCCTGCCATGCTTGCAATGCTAACCACTTTAGAAAAGGTAAGCTCAAATTTTTTAGACGGGGTCTGCTTTTCTTTTTTTGGTTTTGGCTCCGGTTTTTCTTTGGGTTCTTTTTTCTTTTTTTTGGGCTTCTTTTCTTTTTGCGGCCAAACTGTAAACGGAATACCCAAAATCCTCACACGTACCGTCAGCTTATCGTAGTTCAGCCGAACCTCGGCCACTGCGGGGCAAAAAAGCAAAAGCAGCAACAGCGCAAGCAGAATGCCGAGCACCCAAAGCAGTATGGTCAAAAACATCTGCATCGCCACAGCCTTCTTTCGGTTTGTAATAAAACTTTTTTAAAGCGCACTTATTCTGCCGCTTCTGCCATCTCTTCCGGCTCGTCGTGCAGCGGTGGCAGTTCTTCCAGAGAAGACAGCCCGAAGCTGCGCAAAAACACGTCAGTGGTGCGGAAGGCAATCGGTCGGCCGGGCAATTCTAAACGCCCGGCTTCTTCAATGAGCCCTTTCTGGGTAAGCGACTGCACTACGCCGGAAGAATCGACGCCGCGAACCTGCTCGACAAAGCTGCGGGTAACCGGTTGGTTGTACGCAATGACAGCCAGCACTTCGAGTGCAGCGGGCGACAACGGCACATTGCGGCGGTTATCCAGCGCTGTTTTTTCATAGCTGCCCAGCGCGGGCTTTGTGGAAAACTGCCACCTGCCCTCCAGGCAAAGCAGGCCGATACCATGCTCTTCTTTATCATATTCATCTTTCAGCGCGCAGCAAAGGCGCTCGACCGTTTGGGGTTCCAGCTCCAGAGCCGTCGCCAGCTTTTCTACGCTGATGGGATCTGCCACCGCAAACAGAATCGCCTCCAGCGCAGCGCGGTAGATTTTCAGCTCCATGTAAATTCCTCACTTTTCGCAATCAAGCTCGCTTCGTATTGCTTTTACGCAGCGTGATTTTTTCATTCTCGTCTAACGTAATGCGGCCAGATTTCAGCAACTCAAGCACTGCCAAAAAGGTTGCAACGTTTTCGCTGCGCCCACGTTTTTTATCAAAAAAGCCGCAAAGCTGATGAATCTTGCCTGTCACAAGGCCGCGCAGCACATGCACAACGCGGCTTGCCACCGATACAAACGGTGCCGTGACAATCGGGTCAAACTCCTGCCGGGTGGGGGGCGCCTTGCGCACCTGCTTGCCCTGTATCGCTTTGCAGGCTCGCCGCAGCTCCTCTGGGCTATGCTGTAAATGATAGGTCATATCCTGCTCCAGCTCCAGCGGTTGGCGTACTGTAATAAAAATACCGTCTGCCAGCGTGCCAAGGCGTACCGCAACCTCTTTGCAGGCAGAATACTCTACCAGCATACCGGTCAGCTCTTCCCGCAGCTCGTCCTGCTCATCATTGCGCGGCAGCAGAAAGACTGATTTTATGTAAATCAGCCGCGCGGCCATCTCGATGAACTCGCTCGCTTCGTCCATGCCGGCATCCGGCGCATGGTTTACCAGCTGCAAGTATTGGTCAATCAAGCTGACGATTTCAATGTCTGCAATTTTCATTTTATTTTTGCCGATAAGGTAGAGCAGCAAATCCAGCGGCCCTTCAAAATCTGCAAGGGTAAAAGTCAAATTTTCCATACGTCCTCGCTTTGGTTAGGTTAGTCAAAAAACCAGCCGCGCAATCACGTCCACCCACCGGGTCATTAAATCCAGAAAAGTGAACAGCAGATTGTTCAAATAGTGCAGCGGTGTTTGCAGGGCGCCTACCCAAAGCAGCGCCAGCACAACCACCAGAATGTATTTTTCGTACCGCATGATTTGAAAGTAGAATCGCTGCGGCAAAAACGCGCTGAAAATGCGCCCGCCATCAAACGGCGGAAACGGCATCAAATTAAAAATACCCAGGGAAATATTTAAAAGACAGATATTGATAAAAATTATGTATAGCGTTTCAGAAACCGTGGAGTATGGGGCATAATAACAAAGCTTTGCAGGAATGAGTGCAAGCCATGCCATTGCAAGGTTGGAAAGCGGACCGGCCGCCGCAGAAAGTGCCATGCCCCGCTTGGGGTTTTTGAAACGGGACGGATTGATGGGTACAGGTTTTGCCCAGCCAATGCCGAGAAATAATAAGGAAAAAGTACCCAGCAAATCAAAATGTGCCAGCGGGTTGAGGGTTAAGCGCCCGGCGCGGCGCGGGGTATCGTCCCCCATTTTTTCAGCCGCCAGTGCATGGGCAGCCTCGTGGACGGGGATTGTTGTCAGCAGTACAATCGCTCGCACTACAATGTCAAACAGGCTGCTCATAAAAATCCCTACTCTCTTTAGCACTGCTTTTGCCGTGCGAAACAATTTTAATTATACAATTGTTTATTATATCGGTTTATGGTAAACTGTGCAAGTAACATTGGTAGTTTGTCGTCGTTGCAGAGGAGTTTTTTCGGTTGTTGGCGTATTTTTTTCAAAAAACTATTGCTTTTCAGCCTGTCCTTTGCTATTATATTATAGCGACTTGAAATGAGGAGGTGCAGTAAATGGCAAAGTGTGATTGTTGTGGTAAGGGCGTTACCTTCGGTATCCAGGTTTCTCACTCCCACAGACGTTCTAACCGTACTTGGAAACCGAACGTCAAAAGAGTTAAGGCAATCGTGGATGGTTCCCCGAAATATATCCACGCCTGCACCCGTTGCCTGCGCTCGGGCAAAGTTACCCGCGCAGTCTAATTTTTAAAATTCACAACATCCGTAAAGGCCGCCTGCAAAGGCGGTTTTTATATTTTTGCGCAATTTGTTTAAAGCAGCTTGGGGTAAGTACAGCACCGTCTACTCTTCCCCTTTTCCTTTAGCCTTTTAAAACAATAAAAGCTCCGAAGAATTTTCTTCGGAGCTTTTTCTTTGCTTATTTTTTGCTGTTATGAACCGGCAGCTTGCCGTATTCCTTATAAGTTTCTGCAACAACGCCGGAAAGTGCCAGCATGGCAATCAAGTTTGGAATCACCATTAAAGCGTTGAACATGTCAGACATATCCCACACCAGGGTTACTTTCATCAGACTGCCCAGCATAACACAGAGCACTACCAGTACCGAATATACTTTTACTGCTTTTTTACCAAACAGGTATCTCACGTTCGTCTCACCAAAGAAGTACCAGCCAATGATGGTGGAAAACGCAAAGAACAGCATGCACACTGCAATAAAGACTTTACCTGCATTACCAAAAACAGAGGTAAACGCTGTTTGTGCGAGTACTGCACCAGTAGTGCCGGTAGAAAGCGCGCCGGTCGTCAGAATAACAAGTGCAGTCATGGTCAGCACAACAAACGTGTCGATGAATACACCAATCATTGCCACGATGCCCTGATCGCAAGGATGCGCCACTTTTGCCAGCGCGTGTGCGTGGGGTGTAGAGCCCATGCCTGCCTCATTAGAGAAAAGACCACGCGCAACGCCATAACGCACTGCCTGACGCACTGTAATGCCTGCCACGCCGCCTGCTACTGCTTGCGGGTTAAACGCACCTACAAAAATAGAAGCCAGTGCCGTGGGGACGGCTTTGAAATTGATTAAAACCACAACCAACCCGCCAAGCACATATAATGCAGCCATCACCGGTACGATTTTTTCAGTGAAAGAAGCAATTCTTCCTTTGCCACCCATAAAGATAAATGCGGCAATCGCTGCTACACAAACGCCTGTAACCAGCGGAGGAAGTCCAAATGCAGCGCGAAACGCATCGCTGATGGAGTTTGCCTGCACCATGTTGCCCATAAAGCCAAGGGCAAGGATAATGGCTACCGAGAAAAAGCCAGCCAAAAACTTACCGAACTTGCCCCGGAACACAGCTTTTATGTAGTAAACCGGGCCGCCTGTAACCTCACCGTCAATTGTTGTGCGGTATTTCTGAGCCATTGTCGCCTCAGAGAAGATAGTGGCCATACCGAAAAATGCAGAAACCCACATCCAAAAAATAGCGCCCGGACCGCCAGATGCCAATGCGGTTGCTGCGCCCGCAATATTGCCTGTGCCTACCTGTGCCGCAATTGCCGTCGCCAGCGATTGAAAACTGCTCATGCCATCTGCGCCTGCTTTATCGCCGTGCAGTTTGATGTTGCCGAAAACCGCTTTCATACCGGCTTTAAACTTTGTTACCTGCACAAAACGCAGCCGCAGCGTAAAATAAACGCCGGTACCGCATAGCAAAAATAAAAGCGCAAAGTTCCAAAAAAAGTCGTTGACCGCACCAACGATATTGCTTATCATCTCCACCAATTAACACCTCATCTAAATCTTGTCTTTTGCAGTTTGCCTAATAGAATAACTGCCTCTTTGTATTATTATACGAGTCTTTCTCCAATATAGCAACACTTGTCTTTTACTGAGATACATTTTTGCAAAATTTCAGAGGGTTATATAAAGTTTTCCTGCTTTTGGCATTTTCTCTGCACAGTTCTACTAAATAAAACCGAGAAATACCTCACTTTTGTTTTCTTTGTGCCACAAGTGCAGGAAAAAAATTAACAACCAAAAAAAGAAAACGCCTTTCTATTACAAAAGAAAAGCATTTTACAAAAACCATATTACAACGCTCTAAGTGTAATTAGAGCTTTTTAAAGCCAATTTTATTTTATAAAAAAACTCTCTGCAAATTCACATCAGAATCAGCAGAGAGTTTCACAGCACCTCGCAACTGCTTACAAGTGCAGCATTGAATTGTGCATTTATATAAATTTAAGCCTTTTTCTCGCCAAAGCGATATTCTGTACCGGCACGCAGACGCGCAATATTGCTGCGGTGCATCCAAATAACAAGACCACCCATGAAAGCAGCAAATAGCGTATTCACGAAGGGGTTGCTTGCGCCATCGCCCCAAACAGTATAATAAATCAGGGTAACAACCGGGTAGAGCGCCGCTACAATAATCGAAGAAAGCGAAACAATACGGGTGAAAAAGACCACAGCGAGAAAGACAAGAATCAGCGGCAGCACCAGCAGTGGCTGAATGCCAATGATAGTGCCAGCAGCAACTGAAACGCCTTTGCCGCCTTTGAAGCCAAAGTAAAGCGGAAACAGATGCCCCAGCAACGCGCCGATGGCCGCAACATATGCGCAATACATCGGGCTGACGCCGGAAAGGCCACTGAACAGGTATTTTGCCAGCAGTACAGCGCCTACACCTTTCAGCATGTCGCCCGCCAGCGTAACCGCTGCTGCACCTTTGCCGAAAGTGCGCAGAATATTGGTCATACCGGCATTGCCGGAACCAACTGTGCGGATATCTTTACGGTAAAACACGGTCGATACAATGATGCCAAAATCGAGCGAACCCAGCAGATATGCTGCGACTGCGGAACAAAGAATCGAGACGACACTCATGTTTCTGCCTCCTTATTTGCCCTCGCCCCGTTCGCGCGGAATAATGCGAATGGGGGTTCCTTCCAGGCCAAAAGTTTCACGAATCTGGTTTTCAATATAGCGCTGATACGAGAAGTGGAACAGCTGCCTTGAGTTAACGAAAGTGACAAAGGTCGGCGGGCGTGTAGAAATCTGCGTCATATAGTAAATCTTGAGGCGCTTACCTTTGTCAGACGGCGGCTGCACACGTGCGGTAGCGCGCGCCAGCAGGTCGTTCAACATGCCAGTAGTAACGCGCAGGGCGTTCTGTCCGTCCACGTATTTAATCAGATCAAATAGGCGATCCACACGCTGTCCCGTTTTTGCACTAATGAAAATAATCGGTGCATAAGACATAAAGCTGAAATCGTCCATCAGCTTTTTGCGCTGCATATCCATGGTCTTGCCATCTTTTTCAATAGCGTCCCATTTATTAACAGCGATAATGCAGGCTTTCCCCTGCTCGTGTGCAAACCCGGCAATTTTAGAATCCTGCTCGGTAAAGCCCACTGTGGCATCTATCATAATGACACAAACAGTTGCTCGCTCTACTGCCGCAAGGCTGCGAACCACCGAGAAGCGCTCGACACCATCTTCTACTTTGCCTCGCTTGCGCAGGCCAGCCGTATCAATAAAAGTGAACTTGCCAAATTTATTGTCCACGTCAGCATCAATGGCATCGCGGGTGGTACCCGCTTCATTTGCTACAATTGTACGCTCTTCGCCGAGAATATAGTTCAGCAAACTGCTTTTACCTACGTTGGGGCGGCCGATAAGTGCAACCGAGGTGCGTTCTTCATCCTCATTGGCAGCGCTATCGAAATCCAGCTTTTCGCATATGGCATCAAGCACATCACCGGTGCCATGGCCGTGCACGGAGGAAATCGGATACGGCTCACCGAGGCCGAGCGAGTAGAAATCGTAAAGCTCCAGCGGAGGCTCGCCCAGCGCATCGCACTTGTTTACTACAAGCACTACCGGTTTGCGGCTGCGCATCAGCATATTCGCGATGTCCAGGTCATTGGCGGTGACGCCACTGCGAATGTCGGTAAGAAAAATAATGCAGTCTGCCATTTCGATGGCGAGTTGCGCCTGCTGGCGGATATACAGCAGCATGCCGGAATCGCTTTCCGGGTCAATACCACCAGTATCAATCAGCATAAATTCGTGGTTTTGCCACTCGCAATTTCCGTGGATACGGTCTCGGGTAACACCCGGGGTATCCTCAACAATGGCAAGTCGCTGACCAATCATTTTATTGAAAAAAGTGGATTTGCCCACGTTCGGGCGCCCCACCACGGCAACAATCGGTTTTGACATCCGGTCCAGCCTCCTTTACGGTTCGAGTCCCAGCATCAGCCGCGCCAAAGCGCCGCCATCTTGTGGAACTACTTTTACTGTAACACCTAACGCACGCGAAAATTCGTCAAGCGTGGTGTCGTCTAAGAACATGTCTTGTTCGCTTCGCAGAGTGGTACCGGGCAAAAGCAGCCTTTTGGAGAGCAGTTTGCCCTCGCACTGGCTGATGATGTCCCCGCCCGTAAGCAGCCCGGTCACGCTGACGTTTCCGCCAAAAAACCGGTTTTCGATGCGATGCACCTTTATTTTAACAAAGCGATACTTTTTTTGCAGTGCCTGCGCCAAAGACGAAATCAGCGGGTAAGCTGAAACGCCTGTCACGGCATCGGCACGGCAGGGCAAGTGTATTCTGTGGTGCTTGTCCAGTTCTTCCATAAACTCGTCATGGAATTTGCGCCACATCCCTACCCCGTTATCCAGCTGCAGGTAACCGCAGTAAAATTCTTCTTGCGGCATTTCGCGCTCCGCAATCAAATACCATTCGTCTGCTGGGTAAACCACCCGCTCGCCGTGCTGCTCCATCATGCGGTCGCCGTAGGCTTCCATCATATCTATCACCTCGGCTGCCGAGGTTTTATCGTAAATCGTCAGCGGGGCAAGCCCTTCGCGAAAGCTGGTGATACCAATCGGCACCGCCGCAATGCTTTGCACTGCCGGGTAAAGCGCAGTCAAAGCCTGCAAGCTCTGTTCCAGTGCAGCACCGTCGTTGATGTCGCGGCAAAGCACCAGCTGACAGTTCATCTCGATGCCTGCCTCTGCAAGCTCGGTAATCAACTCGAGAACTTTCCCAGCAAACCGGTTACCCATCATCGCCACCCGCAACGCGGGGTCAACAGTGTGCACCGAGATATTAATCGGAGAAATGTGCATTTTTTTAATGCGCTCTATCTCATGGCGAGAAAGGTTGGTCAGCGTGATATAATTGCCAAACAAAAAGGACAACCGTTCATCGTCGTCCTTGAAGTACAGGCTTTGCCGCAACCCTTTTGGAAGCTGGTCGACAAAACAAAAGATGCATTTGTTTTTGCAGGAATGGTGTCGATCGATCAGGTAGGTCTCAAACTCGCAGCCAAGCGGCTGATATTCATCTTTTTCCAGCGTTGCCTCTTGCTCTGCGCCATCTTTTAAAAAGCGCAGCGTAATTTGCGGCTTTGCCGAATAAAACTCGTAGTCGAGCATATCGTTAATCTGCTGCCCGTCAATAGAAACCAGCACGCAGCCTGCCGAAAGACCTGCTTGCTGGGCCAGCGAGCCCTCATCCACAGATTTTACGGTGACCGACATTCTCCATTCCTCCTTTCCGACATAGCTTTGCTGATTTGAGCAATTTTATGCCACAAATAAACAAAAAGGGGAAGGACACGTCCTCCCCCTTGCCGTTTGCAAGAAAGCTTATGCTTCCTTTTTGATGATTTCCCTGCCTTTGTAGTAGCCGCAGCTGCCGCAAACCTTATGGGGAAGTTTCAGCTCACCGCACTGATCACATTTGACTAAAGCGGGGGTCTCAAGCTTCCACACAGAGGAGCGCCTCTTGTCGCGTCTCGCCTTGGAAACCTTTCTCTTGGGTACTGCCATTTTAAAGCACCTCCTCTGATTATCTAAAATCTTAAGATAATAATTGATGAAATACAGATTGCCTGCCACCATCGGCATCAGGGTCGCAGCTACAACCCTCACTACGAGGTTTGCCGCATACTGGGCACAAGCCCTGACATTGACTGCTGCACAAGATCACACTCGGCAGACCGAGCAGAATTTCGGTGTAGCTTAATTCTTCCAGATCCAGTTTGCCATCCGGTGAGAACGGCAGCTCTGGTTCTTCGCATTCATAGTCTTCTTTATACAAGGTATAAGAAGGTTCAAAACGATAGCTGCGCTTAAATTCTGCAAGGCAGCGTGCGCATTGCACATCTGCTGTAAATGCGATCTCCAGCTTTAAATCCAATCCGTTGTTTCCGTGAGATTTGCAGCTGTACAAGACGTCCACAGTTTCAGGCAGTGTGAGTTCAGCCAGAAACGACTTGTCCTTCAGCGTAAGCGAAAAAGAATCGCTCAGGTCTACATTTTCACGGGAAAGATATTTACGAATATCAAGTAACATACGGCACCTCACTAAAGGTCGCTAGATTATTATAAGTGTTATTTGGCGGTTTGTCAATAACAAATATTGAAATGTCGGTAAATTTCCACAGTTTTTTGCACATTGTTGCCGCGCCCCGCAAACAGCACATAAAAAAGGGAATGATGCTGCCATCATTCCCTTTTTTCTAGGTTTGATTACAGATATTTTTTGACCGACTCAGGAAGATTTTCCATGTCATCAGAGACAGTGACCACCAGTTTAACGTTGTCGCCAATTACAGCATCAAGCTGGGCCAAAACTTTGCCCAGGCCTTCAAGGTCCCGGTTGCCAATTTTGAGGATACCGTCTACATAAACTTCGACAATGTCATAGTTGCCTGCAAGAATGCCTGCAACAAAGCCGTAAAGCGCGTCATAACCGGTGATTTTGTACTCATCGACATCAATCAGACGGACAGCATGGGAGACATCGTAAGTCAGCTTCATGGATTTTTCAATACACACGATGTTGCCCGGGGTCGTCTTTGCGCTTTCGTTGATCATTTCGATCATTGCTTTGGTTTTGCCGGAGCCTTTGCCACCAACAATCAGTTTAATCATTGGAAATTCCTCCTTTTTTTGAACGCCCCGGTCGAGTCCGAGGCGCAACATACAAGTTAGTTGAGTTTCGCCTCGAGCTCGGCCTTTGCGCCCTCATAACCAGGCTTGCCAAGCAATGCAAACATATTCTTTTTGTAGTTTTCTACACCCGGCTGATCAAACGGGTTAATCCCCAGCAGGTAACCGCTGATTGCACAGGTTTTCTCAAAGAAGTAAATCAAGTAGCCAAGGTCAAACTCTGACAGGCTGTTTACCTCCAGCACCAGGTTCGGCACACCGCCATCGGTGTGGGCCAGAATTGTACCTTCCATCGCCTTGCGGTTGACGTAGGACATATTCTGCTCTGCAAGGAAGTTCAGTCCGTCAAAATTATCAGCTGCTTTTTCAATAAACAGCTCCTCTTTGGGGTGTTTGATATCCACCACGGTCTCAAACAGAATGCGCTGACCGTCCTGAATATACTGTCCCATCGAGTGCAGGTCGGTAGAAAAGATGACCGAGGTCGGCAGCAGGCCGCGCTGGTCTTTGCCCTCTGATTCGCCGAACAGCTGTTTGTACCACTCATTCATCATGGCAAAAGCAGGCTCGTAGCAGGCGAGCATCTCTACCTTTTTCCCTTTGCGGTAAAGGATATTGCGCGCTGCGGCGTACCGGTAGCAATCGTTCTCTTTGCTGGTAGCTGCAAGTTTGGTTCTTGCCTCAGCGGCGCCTGCCATCAGCTGGGCAATGTCCAGCCCAGCAACAGCAATGGGCAGCAGGCCAACCGCAGTAAGCACCGAGAATCGCCCGCCGACGTCGTCCGGCACAACAAAGGTTTCGTATCCTTCTGTGTCGGCAAGTTCTTTCAGCGTGCCTTTCTTGGCATCGGTCGTCGCATAAATGCGTTTCTTCGCTTCTTCCTTGCCCACGGTTTTTTCCAGATAATCTTTGAACACGCGGAAAGCCACTGCCGGCTCGGTCGTTGTGCCGGATTTTGAGATTATGTTGACCGACACGCGCTTGCCTTCGCACAGGCGAAGCAGTGTTTGCAGGTAGCTGGAAGAAATGTTATTACCGCAGAAATAAATCTTCGGTGTTTCTTTTGCAGTATCGTTGTAGAAGGGGCTGGTCATTGCTTCGATCGCCGCGCGGGCGCCGAGGTAACTGCCGCCGATGCCAATGACAATCAGCACATCGCTGTCAGACTGAATCTTTGCCGCAGCCGCTTGGATGCGTGCAAACTCCGCCTTGTCGTAATTAGCAGGCAGGTCGACCCAGCCGAGAAAATCACTACCCGCGCCGCTATGCTCATGCAGGGTGCGGTGGGCAAGTTCCACCTGGGACCAGATATTGTCAAACTCTTCCTCACGGACGAATCCGGCAAGGTGTTTCGTGTTAAGTTTTACAGACATATAGGAGCCTCCAAACCATCGAATACCGGCAAGACCGGACACTGGATATGCGAGGCGCGAACTGAGTTTTCAGCCGCGTGCTTACACCCACGGTGTGGGGTCTCTTCCTTGTCTTTAATGATATAGTAACAGCTCCGCAGTGTCAAGCAAAAACCCGCAGATTCACAAAAAATTAAAGAGTTGTTAACGCGTGGAACAAAAGGCCTAAAGCGAAGCTGAAATTCATTTCCGGCACACTTGCGGCGGCGGTTACGGGGTACTCGCCAAGCTTTTCTCCGCCCACTGCAAGTGTAACCGTACCAAGCTGTGCCCCGGGCTGCACCGGCGCCTCTACCGCTTCTGGCAAAGTAACGGTGGCAGCCAGTGCTGCCCCTTCCCCTTTTTTCAGCAGCAGGTTTTCCGGTACGGCGTAGGTCAGCGGCACTTCCAGCTCGCAGCCACCCTTGACAGGTACAGAGGTAAGCTGCCCGTTAATCTGCGGAAAAGATGCCGCCTCGAAATTCGCAAAGCCATAGTCCAGCAGCGTGGTAGCTGCTTCAAATCGTTCCGCGCTGGAAGCGCACCCGAGCACGACCGAGATCAGACCGAGGTTATCCCGCACAGCAGACGCGCTGATGCAAACACCCGCACCGCCGGTGGTACCGGTTTTTAGGCCGTCAATGCCTGCATACCGTTTCAGCAGCTTGTTGGTGTTGGTCAGCTGAGTCTGGCCGCCTCTCAAAGAATCCGTCCAGATTGTGGTATATTTTGTTATTTCGGGGTGCTTTGTCAACATCTCACGCGACATGATGGCAACATCGTGAGCGCTGGAATAGTGGTTCTCGGTATCCAAACCGCACGCATTTACAAAATGCGTGTTCACCATCCCAAGTTCTTCCGCTTTTTTATTCATCATCTCGGCAAAAACAGGTTCTGAGCCCCCTACATATTCTGCCACAGCAACAGCTGCGTCATTCGCAGAAGAAACACAAATTGCGCGAATCATTTCGTCCAGTGTGAACTGCTCGCCCGGCTCCAACCAAATTTGGCTGCCGCCCATAGAATAGGAATGCTCGGATACCGGCACGATATCTGTCATGCTGATTTTCCCCGCATCAAGTGCGTCAAAGGTCAGCAGCAATGTCATTACCTTGGTGATACTTGCCATTGGCATTCTTTCATCTGCATTTTTGGCATACAAAACTTCGCCGGTGTCTCGCGACATCAGCACGGCGCCTTTTGCGGGCACGTCAAACGTGGGCATGGTGAAGCGGGAGGTCCCCGCCGCTGCCGCAGTAGGCACAGACTCTTCCGAGACAGGGTCTGCCCCCGATGCGCTTGCCGGCAGCACCGCCGCCAGGGCCAGCACCGCCACCAGCGCAGCTGCTATAAAGCGTTTACATTTCATCTATTGCACAGCCTCCTCCTAAAAGAGACGAGATAAACCCCGCCTCGGTCTTTCGTCCTTATTTATATGCGGGCAAAAATCCTTTTATGGAGACTTTTGCTTTTTTTCGCAGAATTCGATATAATAAGCGTTACTATATTATTAAAAACGAGGTCACGACAGTGAAAGTCAGCTTTTATACCCTGGGCTGTAAAGTCAACCAAAACGAAACCGGTGCTCTTCAGCAGCTTTTTTACGAAAACGGATTTGAGATCGTAGAAGGCGCTGAAGTCGCGGATGTGTATATTGTCAACAGCTGCACCGTTAACGCGGGAGGCGACCAAAAAAGCCGCCCGGGTATGGC
>OBXZ01000961.1_pt1 | contig 16971 bp, 18 predicted proteins | sample 1538171 | NCBI WGS metagenome assembly OBXZ01 (sample SAMEA2580161, study PRJEB22360) | human gut metagenome | biome: human gut; feature: human-associated habitat; material: faeces | place: Denmark | collected 2008/2010
ACGGCGTTTGGAGCCGCAAAGCTTTTAACGAAGCACAGAAGATCGGCGAGGCTGCCGAAGTTGCCTGCACTGAACTCAGAGCCCCTCGTCAGGACGAACTCGCAGTCACCGACGGCGCTGCTTATCTGTATTACTGCTCCAACGAAACGGTCAACGGCATTCGTTACTGGTATCGCCCGGAAGTCAATGTTCCCTTGATTGCCGATATGTCCAGTGACTTCCTGTCTCAGCCGGTCGATATTTCTAAGTACGGTCTGATCTTTGCCGGTGCTCAGAAGAACTTCGGTCCAGCCGGTCTCACGGTCGTGATCGCCCGAAAGGATCTTTTAGGCCGCGCCGAGTCGACAACGCCGACCATGCTCGACTATCAGACCTATGCGAACTTCGAATCGATGTACAACACGCCGCCGACCTTTGCGATCTACATTTCGCACTTGGTCTGCAAGTGGCTGCTTGCCGAAGGCGGCGTCAAGGAAATGGAGAGACGCTCCATTCTGAAGAGTCAGAAGATTTACGACGCGATCGATAACTCGGACGGTTTCTACTACAACAACATTGAAAAGCGGTCCCGCTCCCGCATGAACGTGGTCTTCAATCTGAAGAACGAAGAGCTCAATCAGCTCTTCATTGAAGAAGCGCTTCAGAAAGACCTGGCCAACATCAAGGGCCATAGAATCGTCGGCGGCATGCGTGCTTCGCTCTACAACGCGGTCAGCGTGGAAGCCGCAGAAGCTCTGGCCGATTACATGAAGGCTTTTGCCGAACGTCACAGCTAAGAGCCGAGCCATGTCTGTCAACGAAGAACTGCTTCCTCTTCGTAATAAGATCGACGGGCTCGATTCCGAGCTCGTCCGCCTGCTCAACGAGCGGGCGGAGGTCGCCAAAGAAATCGGCGAGATCAAGGCTCGGGTCGGTCTCCCGGTTTACCGACCCGAACGCGAAGCGGAAGTTTTAAAAAAGATCTGCGGTAAAAACGAAGGGCCTCTGCCCAATGAATCTTTAGTGGCCATCTGGCGTGAGGTCATGTGCGCCTGCCGCGGCCTTGAGTCCGAACTGAAAGTGGCTTACCTCGGTCCTCGCGGAACGTTCAGCGAACAGGCGATGATTCGTCAGTTCGGCTCCGGTGTGGTCGGAATGCCCTCTGGCAGTATCGAAGAGGTCTTTAGAAAGGTTGAGTCCGGTGATGCCGCCTACGGTATTGTTCCGATAGAGAACTCCACCGAAGGGGCGGTCAACCGCACCATGGACTATCTGCTGAAGACATCGCTCTTCATCGTAGGCGAATGTTCCATTCCGATTCAGCACAACTTGATGACGCGCTCCGGCACGATGGAAGGCATCACTCGCGTCTATTCGCACCCTCAGTCTCTCGGACAATGCGTCCAGTGGCTCAATCGCAATGTGCCTTCTTTAGAAAGACTGACTGCTGAGAGCAACGGAGAGGCTGCGCGTTTGGCTTCCGAGAATCCGGCTTATGCGGCGATTGCCGGTGAAGTCGCGGCAAAGATTTTCGGGCTGCAGATTGTGGCGGCCAATATTCAGGACTCCAACACCAACCGTACGCGTTTCCTGATCTTAGGCCGCGAGCCTGCCGAGCCTTCCGCTAATCCGCAGGAAGATAAGACCTCCCTGATTTTCTCCGTGCCGCATCGAGCCGGTTCGCTTTATCAGGCTTTAAAGCCGTTCGATGATTTCGGTGTGTCCATGATGAGACTGGACTCACGCCCTGCTAAGCGCGGAACGTGGGAATATTTCTTCTACACCGACATTGAGGGCAACATGAGCGAGCCCAAGATTCGAGAAGCGCTGGAGATTTTCCGTGAAGGCTGTGCCTCTCTGAAATGTCTGGGTTCTTATCCGACGGAGAAGAATTTTCGCCGAGCAGATACTAAAGGATCAAATTTATGACCGAAACAACAATTACCACACCTTCTTGGGTGCAGGCTTTAGATAAATACGTTGCAAGCAAACCGATTGAAGACGTTGCGGCTGATTTAGGTCTAAAACCCGAAGAAATCATCATGCTGGTCGCCAACGAGAACCCGAACGGTATGAGTTCTAAGGTTAAAGAGGCGGTTGCAACTGCCGCCTTGAATCTCAACCGTTATCCGGATGCCGACGCCTATCATCTTCAGAAAGCCATCTCAGAAAAATACGGCGTGCCGCAGGATTGGGTTGTGATCGGCAGCGGCTCGAGCGAATTGTTGGGGTTTGGCCGCCGAGACCGTTTTGTCCGAAGGTACAACGGCGATTTATCCGCAGTATTCTTTCTCGCTGTATCCGATGGTTGCTCGCTTGTGCGGAGCCGAGACGATTGAAATTCCGTCAACGGGAGACTTCAACGCCGACCTCGACGCAATGGCCGACGCCGTGGATGAGCGCACCCGTTTGATCTTCTTAACGAATCCGAACAACCCGACGGGAACCTACCTTGCCGAGAAAGACATTCTCGACTTCCTGGATAAGATTCCGCCGACGGTGATGGTCTTGTTTGACGAAGCTTATGTCGAGTTTCTCGAGCCCGCACTGCGCTGTGACTCAATGGAAATCGTTCGTCTGCACCCGAATGTGATGGTCGCACGCACTTTCTCCAAGGCTTACGGTTTGGCAGGTGCTCGCGTCGGTTACGGTATCGCTCAGCCGGGACTGCTTTCCATGCTGAACCGCGTTCGTCATCCGTTCAACGTGAATGATCTTTCTCAGATTGCGGCTCTGGCTGCCCTGCAGGATCAGGAGTTTGTCGAGAAGACTCTGGAGGTCAACCGCAAAGGCATCAAGTTCCTTTCCGAGGCTTTTGATGCACTGGGACTCCCGTACATGGGCCTGCACGCTAACTTCATTACCGTCAAAGTCGGACCGCATGCCGACGATATCGTTCAGTACCTGCTGAAAAAAGGCATTATCGTTCGCCGCATGAAGTCTTATGACTTGCCGGAATGGATCCGCGTGTCTGTCGGGACGCCCGAACAGAACGAACGCTTCCTGGAAGTTCTGAAAGAAGCATTAGCTAAGTTCGAGGAGACATCTGCATGAAAATGGCAGTGATCGGCTGCGGCCTCATCGGCGGATCGATGGCGCTCAGCTGGAAAAGAGCCGGGATTGTCGACGAAGTGATTGCTTTCGGACACAATCCGGCCACTCTGCAGAAGGCTTTGGATAAAGGCGCAGCAGATACCGTGACGACTTCGATGGAAGAGGCTGTCAAAGATGCGGACATCGTTGTCAGCGCCGTTCCCGTGGAGGCGATGGAATCCGTTTTTACGGAAATGGCTCCGTTCCTTAAGTCTGATGCCGTGGTTACTGATGTCGGATCTACCCGTCAAACCGTGATTGCGGCTGCGCGCAAAGGACTCGGCGATAAGTTTCATCAGTACGCCCCGGCACATCCCATTGCCGGCGGCGAAATGCCGGGCGTGGATTATGCGTCTGCCGATCTTTTTGACGAAAAAGTCGTCATCTCGACGCCGGATGAAGGAATGGATCCGAAGGTCGTTACCTTCATCGAAGAGGCGTGGCGTAAGGCCGGCGCACGCGTGCAGGCTATGAGCCCGCTTCAGCATGACCTGACGTTTGCCTCTGTCAGCCATTTGCCCCATGTCCTGGCTTATGCCTTGGTGGACATGATCGCGAGAGAAGAAAACGCCCAAGAAAAACTCAAGATGGCCGGCGCCGGTTTCAGAGATTTCACGCGTATTGCTTCGAGTTCTCCGGTGATGTGGCGCGACATCTGCCTGTCCAATCGCGAAGCGTTGTCTCACGAGCTCAAACGCTATCGTGCTTCTTTGGACACACTTCAAAAATATATTGATGAGTCCGACGGAAAGGCTTTGGAAAGCGTTTTTGAAAACGCCGTCAGAAACCGTCGCGGCTTAGTCTTCCCCGGAAAATAAGGATAACAACGATGGAAGAAATTTTAAAACTTGATCCGATTATGAAGGTCGGAGGCTCGGTGGACTTACCGGGCTCTAAAAGCATCTCTAACCGAGCACTGCTTTTAGCGGCACTGTCCGAAGGGACAACCGAATTAAATAATTTGCTGGTCGCCGAAGATACGGAAATGATGATCGGCGCACTGGAGACGCTCGGTGTCAAACTCGAAGTTTCCAACGACGGCACAGAAGTGAAAGTGGAAGGCTGCGGCGGCAACTTCCCTGTGAAGAAGGCTGATCTTTTTCTCGGGAATGCCGGTACCGCTATGCGTCCGTTGTCTTCCTCTTTAGCGTTCAGTGGCGGCGAATACGTATTGGACGGCGTCGCTAGAATGCGTCAGCGCCCGATCGCCCATCTTGTAGAAGCATTGAATTCTGTCGGCGGCCGCCCCCCTTTTTTTTTTTGGCGGGGGGTAGAGTACGAGCCTCTCTTATCTTGGAGAGCCGGGATTCCCGCCGATCAAGATTGAACCGGCAACCAGGATTAATAGCGACATTGTCCATGTTCGCGGCGATGTTTCCAGTCAGTTTGTTTCCGGTCTGCTGATGGCCGCTCCGCTGATTGCTCCGGAACAGGGTTTGAGAATCCGCATTGACGGAGAGCTGATCAGCTCTCCGTACGTCTCACTGACGTGCCGCCTGATGGAACGCTTCGGTGTTGAGGTAAAAACTTCCGAAAAAGACTTCCTTGTGCCTCGTACTCTGTACAAAGCACCCAGCGTTTTTGAAGTAGAAGCCGATGCTTCGAGTGCTTCATACTTCCTGGCTCTCGGTGCGCTCGTCGGTCCCCTCAAAATTAACGGTATCGGAGCCGACAGCGTCCAGGGCGATGCGGCCTTCGTCGAATATCTTGTGAAGATGGGCGCCGCGGTGACCCGCGGAGAGAACTGGATCAAGACCGGTCCGAGCCGCTACGGTCATAAACTGCACGGTCTGCAGGCCGATGTTCGTCCGATTCCGGATGCAGCGATGACGTTTGCCGCCATGGCACCGATGTGCGAAGGTCCGACAATCCTTCGAGGCATCTCCAGCTGGAGAGTCAAAGAGACCGATCGTATTGCCGCAATGCACAACGAGCTTACCAAAGTCGGCTGCAGAGTGGAAAGCACGGACGACATGATCAAAATTACGCCGCCTGTAAAACTCAGAAGCGCTGTTTTTGATACCTACAAGGACCATCGCATGGCGATGTGTATGTCCCTGATTGCTGCAGGAGGCGTGCCCGTTGAGATTCGTGATCCGAACTGCGTGAGAAAAACATTCCCCGATTACTTTGAACGTCTGGCCGGCGTTGTGGAGAAATAATGAGTCAAGTTGATGTCATCGCGATTGACGGACCGGTAGCTTCCGGAAAAGGAAGCGTTTCTTCCGGCGTTGCCAAGGCTTTGGATTTTCATGTGCTGGACAGCGGCGCGCTCTATCGTCTGACGGCTCTGGCCTGCATGAACCAGTGTGTGGATTTGAGCGACGCTGCTGCGGCAGAAAAGGTCGCCCAGTCACTTAACCCGTTGTTTAAGGACGGAAAAATCTATCTGGAAGGCAAAGAGGTTACCGATGCAATCCGTACGGAAGAAGTCGGATTGAATGCAAGCAAAATTGCTGCTTATCCAGGCGTCAGAAAAGCTTTATTTGAACTGCAAAGAAGATCTGCAGTTGCACCCGGCCTTGTGGCTGACGGCCGCGACATGGGAAGCGTGGTTTTTCCCGAAGCTCGGCTGAAAATCTTTTTAACAGCATCGGCTGAGTCGCGTGCAAAAAGACGCTATAACCAGTTGAAAGAAAAAGGAATCTCAAGTAATATTGACGACCTCGTTTCCGACTTGAAGGATCGTGACAGACGTGATATGGAGCGATCTGTGGCACCTTTGAAGCCGGCAGAGGGCGCGCGAATCCTCGATTCGTCCGGCCTTACTCTGCAGGAAACGATCGATCTGGTTCTCGCCTGGTACCGCGAGAGCAAGGCTTGAAAAAGCCTCTTTACCGTGCCCCTGACGCCCATCCGGTCGTCGGGAATTTTTAACCCGTTCTGATTATTTTTATCAGAGCAAACAGTTATTTACATGACCAACACTACTACCAAGCCTACCGAATCCTTTGCCGATTTGTTCGCAGAAAGCCTTGCTAAACAAGAAATGAAGCAGGGTGAAGTTATCCCCGCAGAAGTCGTCCGCGTTGACTACAACTACGTCGTTGTTAACGCCGGCCTCAAGAGCGAATCCTTCATTCCTATCGAAGAATTCAAGAACGACCGCGGCGAAGTCGACGTTAAGGTTGGCGATTTCGTTTCCGTTGCTATCGAAAGCCTCGAAAACGGATATGGCGACACAGTCCTGTCCCGCGATAAGGCCAAGCGCCTGGCTGCCTGGATGAACCTCGAGAAAGCCCTCGAAACCGGCGAACTCGTTACTGGTACTGTTACCGGCAAGGTTAAGGGCGGCTTGACTGTGATGACCAACGGCATCCGTGCATTCCTGCCGGGTTCTCTGGTTGACACACGTCCCGTTAAGGACACAACGCCCTACGAAGGCAAGACCATGGAATTCAAGGTCATCAAGCTTGACCGCAAACGCAACAACGTCGTTCTTTCTCGTCGCGCTGTTGTCGAAGCTTCCATGGGCGAAGAAAGAGCCAAACTCCTTGAAACACTCAAGGAAGGCGCTATCGTCAAGGGTATCGTTAAGAACATCACTGACTACGGTGCATTCGTTGACCTCGGCGGTATCGACGGTCTTCTGCACATCACCGACCTCGCATGGCGCCGCGTTCGTCATCCGAGCGAAGTCCTCGAACAGGGGCAGGAAATCACCGCTAAGGTTCTGAAGTTCGATCAGGAAAAGAACCGTGTTTCTCTCGGTATCAAACAGCTCGGCGAAGATCCTTGGATTGGCATCGCCCGCCGTTACCCGCAGGGCACACGTCTCTTCGGTAAGGTCACCAACATCACCGACTACGGTGCTTTCGTTGAAATCGAAGCCGGTATCGAAGGTCTTGTCCACGTTTCCGAAATGGATTGGACAAACAAGAACGTTGATCCGAAGAAAGTCGTTCAGCTTGGCGAAGAAGTTGAAGTCATGGTCCTCGAAATCGACGAAGAACGTCGTCGTATCTCCCTCGGCATGAAGCAGTGCAAACCCAATCCTTGGGAAGAATTTGCCGCTACACACCAGAAGGGCGACACAGTTAAAGGCCAGATCAAGTCCATCACCGACTTCGGTGTTTTCATCGGCCTTGAAGGCGGCATCGACGGTCTCGTTCACCTCTCCGACCTGTCCTGGACAGAACCCGGTGAAGAAGCCGTTCGCAAGTACAAGAAGGGCGAAGAACTCGAAGCAGTTGTTCTCTCTATCGACGTGGAACGTGAACGTATCTCCCTCGGTGTTAAGCAGATGAGCGGTGACCCGTTCAACAACTTCTGCTCCACACACGAAAAGGGCTCCGTTGTCACCGGTAAAGTGAAGTCCGTTGAAGCCAAGGGTGCTGTTATCGACCTCGGTAACGACACAGAAGGCTATCTGCGCGCCAGCGAAATCGGTCCGGACCGTGTTGAAGACGCTCGCAATGTTCTGAAAGAAGGCGATGAAGTTACAGCCGCGATCACCAACATCGATCGCAAAGCTCGCTCCATCCAGCTGTCCATTCGTGCTAAAGACCAGGCTGAAACTCGTGAAGCCATGGCTAAGATGGAAGAAGACGCCCAGGCCGGTACAACCAACCTCGGCGCTCTCCTGAGAGCTAAGCTCGAACAGAACAAATAATTTATAGCGAGGTTGCAATGACTAAGTCAGAACTCATTGCGCTGCTTGCCGCTGATCCGGCAGTCATCGGAAATCATCTGACCGCTCGCGATGTTGACGATGCTGTTAATTCGATTCTGAATGCTATGACTGCCGCGTTAGCACAAGGCAGCCGGATTGAAATCCGTGGCTTTGGAAGCTTTTCGCTCAATTACCGTCCGCCTCGCGTGGGCCGTAATCCGAAGAGCGGAGATACTGTCGAAGTTCCCGCCAAGATCGTGCCTCACTTCAAGGCCGGTAAGGAAATGCGTGAACGCGTAGACAAGTTGGCTGACGATTAGTCTCGGCTCGGCATAAGTTAGTTGCCCAGGCCCGGTTGTGTAAGCAACCGGGCCGCTTTTTTTTCGGTTCTGACGCAATGAGTTGTTCTAGGACAAGGCATTTGCGAATACAATGGATTATTTTTAGAGAAAGCTGCAGGTTATCCTATGGATTTTGAGCTTTGGTACCTTATATTGGTTCCGCTTCTTTTCGCGGCCGGCTGGTTTGCCCGTTCATTCGACATCAAAGAAAAACAGACGATCGCCAACGAAAAAGACACGCTGTACAAAGGCGTGGACCTTCTTCTCAGCAATAAACAGGACCAGGCCATTGATGCCTTTATCAATCTGGTCAAACTCGATCCGGATACGGTTGAAATGCATTTTTCTCTTGCGGGGCTTTTCCGCCGCCGCGGAGAATTTGACCGCGCAATCAAGATTCATAACGTCTTGGTTAACCGTGAAGATCTGCCGAAGAAGATTCGTTCCAGAGCCCTCTATGAATTGGGCGAAGACTACCTGAAGGCCGGTCTTTGGGATCGCGCCGAAGAGTGCTTCTTAAAGCTTTCTGACACCAGTGAGAGCTATAAAACGATTGCTCGCAAGGAACTTCTGCATATCTACGAAACGGAAAAAGAATGGCAGAAGGCCATTGACGAGGCCAACATTATTCAGCGTCAAAGCGGTGAAGATCAAAGCACGCGTATCGCACAGCTTTACTGCGAACTGACGCAGCAAAATCTCTACTTTAAGAATTTCAAGGGTGCGGCTGAAGCACTCGAAAAAGCCCTTAAAGTAGATCCCAACAATAAGCGCGCCCTGATTATCAAGGGCAAGATGCTCAAGGCAAAGGGCGACATCGACGGTGCCCTGGCGACATGGAAACAAGTCGGTCAGATTTCTCCTGTCTATGGAACGCTTGTTGTCGAACAGATTGCTTCTCTGCTTCTTGAAGCCGGACGCAAAGAAGAGGCCGTTAAATATTTGGAAGACTTGTTTAAGGACGGCTCTACCACCGATGAAGTCGATACCGCAGGTATTCTGCTCGGTAAAGCCGGCAACTCTAAGGAAGCCATTACGCTGATCCAGGAACATCTGAAGACTCAGCCGACCTTGGTAGCCTTTTACCGTTTAATCGATCTGCGTTTGGCCAATGAGCCTGAAAACGAATCGCTAAAGCAGCTGCATGGTTTATTGAAGAATATGCTCAGTAAAGCGGTTCGTTACAAGTGCACAAAATGCGGCTTTGCGACCCGTAAATTCCTGTGGAGATGCCCCGGATGTCATCAGTGGGAAACCTTCCCGCCGGTCCGTCAGGAAAACCTTTCAGGAAAGTAACAGGCTCGCTTGCAACCGCATAATTTGAAACAATTTCATCCAAATTTTGCGGAGCATGGCAGCATGCAATAAATGATAATTAGAGATGAAATAACAACATTTATCCAGGGATTGATCAGTAGATATGTTTAAAAGAATAGGTTTATTCCTCCTGACCAACGTAGCCGTTTTGGTTGTACTCGGAGTTGTTCTCAACATTGTTTCTGCCGTTTTCGGAATCAACTTCTCTAACGTTGCCGGGAAAGGCCAGAGCTATGGGACACTTCTGATATTTGCGGGGATTGTCGGTTTCAGCGGTTCCATCATCTCTTTGCTCATGAGCAAGACGATTGCCAAATCGACGATGGGCGTGCAGATGATTGACGTCAATCATCCGAGCACCAAACTCGAGGCTTGGCTCGTTGACACCGTTCACCATCACTCTCAGAAAGCCGGTATCCCGATGCCGGAAGTCGGTATCTATGAAGGCGAAGCCAATGCTTTCGCAACCGGCGCAACAAAGAATTCTTCCATGGTGGCTGTTTCCACAGGTCTTCTTTCCAGCATGAACAAAGAAGAAGTGGAGGCTGTCCTGGCACATGAGATCGCTCACGTTGCTAACGGTGACATGGTGACCATGACATTGATTCAGGGTGTCACCAACACCTTCGTCGTTTTCCTGTCTCGTATTATCGGTAACTTCGTGGACCGCGGCATTCTCCGCAACGAGGATGATGCTCCCGGTGTCGGTTACTACGTGACTTCCTTCATCCTTGACTTGGTTCTTGGTTTCCTGGCTTCCATGGTTGTGGCCGCTTTCTCCCGTCATCGCGAATTCAGAGCCGATGCCGGTGCCGCAAAGATCATGGGCAGCTCGACTCCGATGATCAACGCCCTGGCTCGTTTGGGCGGTGTTCCGACCGAAGAGCTTCCGGGGGCTGTCAAGGGTTTCGGTATCGCCGGTTCTATCGGCCAGCTGCTCGCTACGCATCCTTCCATTGAAGATCGTATCGCAGCTCTGCGCACACAGAACGCTCATTAATTGACAGACTGATTTCCAATCAAAAAGCCGCCGCAAGGCGGTTTTTTGTTACCCGTGTTGTCTCGTAGAGAACGAAATCGGGCTTTTTAGCAATCGTCGGAATGCTCAAAATTTGCCAATGGAACGACGATCTTTTCTCCTGAAGGAAGATCAACTTGCAGCGAGAGCTTTCCGTCAAGAATGTTCACGTATCTCACGAGATCGGACAATTTGACGTCCAAGGCGTTTCTTTCAATTTTGCTCACGGCAGACTGAGAGAGCTGAAGCTTCCTTGCGACTTCTTGTTGAGTCAAGTTCTGCTCGTATCGAAGTCTTGAGACGGCACACTGCAAAGACATCTGTCTAAATTCTGCTTTAACTTTCTTTCGGAAGGCCGGAGTTTGTGCGGAGAGATATTCTTCTAATGTAGTCATGTTCGATGCTGGCGGCAAATGAATTTTCGATAGCACATGCGAACTGAGGTGCTCATAAGAAAACAGCTCACAAATCGTGAGCTGTTTTCAAAGAGAAAGATCGGATTAACGTAGCCAGACTTTATGACCGTGTGCAAAAGCTCTGGCAACGTAAACGGCGCAAAGCCCGACAATGATACCCGAAAGTGTCAGGCCGATCGTAATGGCAGTCCAGTAACCTGCAGCGCCCATCGGAGCGGGACTTAAATAATCAGTAAAGGTAAGGATGCTTCCTAAACCCAGACCCAAGCCCCAAAGGAAGACACCGTAAATGATCATCGGCAGGAATGTGATTCGGTAGCCGCGCATGGAGAAGCTGCCGACACAGTTAACCGCGTCAAAAACGTGATAGATGGACGCAAAACCGATGAGGTAGGTACTGACCTTAATGACGTCTAAATCGCTCGTGTAGAGGCCTACAAAGAAGTATTTGCAGAAATAGAGCAGGGCAGAAACAAATACCGCTAAGCAAATGCAGAACTTAAGACATTTGTAGGTCGCCATTCTGGCGGTCTCAGGTGAATTGGCACCTAAAGACTGAGAAACCAAGACAGAAGAGGTCACACCGATGGCAAGAGGAGCCATGTAAAAGAGCGAGGTTAAGTTCGCAACGATCTGGTGCGCGGAAACGACGTCGGCGCCTAAACGAGAAATGAAAATCGTCATGAAGGTAAACGATGTCACTTCAAAGAAGGCGGAAAGACCGATCGGAATTCCGAGCTTAAGCAGGTTGGTTAAAGCCTTGCGGTTGGGCATGGAAATTCGCTTCTGGCGCATCTTGGCGTAGAAGCTGTCATAGTGCCAAATGACCCAGTAAAGGAACAAGCTCAGGAACGCATTGATGGTAGAAGAGATCGCACATCCTGCGCCTCCGAAACTCGGAATAAAGGCCGAGCCGAAGATAAAGATGTAATTGGTGACGGCTTTGACGGCCAGCATAGAGAGCGCAATCCACATTGCCACTTTGGGACGGGAAACAGCCGCGTTCATCGCCATATAAGCGCGTCCTGCCATGGCAGCCGGCAGACCGATAGCGTTGATCAGCAGGAAGTTTGTCGCAATTTCTGCAACACGACCGGTGGAGTTTGTCAGCGTCATCCACATCGGCGTATAGCACATCAGGCCCATACCGATGATGGCAAGAAGAATGGCGAGCCAAATAGTTTGGTGAAGCTCGAAGCCGATTCTTTCGTGATGTCCTGCACCGTAGTGGTGGCCGGCGATCGGAGAAAGCCCCTGCATGACGCCGACTAAAGCAACAAAGACCGAGACGGAAACGGCTAAGCCGATGGCAACAGCGGCCAAGTCGGTAGAACCAAGATGGCCGGTCATTAAAGTATCGAGTGTGGCTCCGCCGACAATGGCAACGTTGGAGATCCAAACGGGGAGCGAGAGCTTAATAATTGCCCAATAGGAAGTATCCGGCGGTTGAAGCCGGCTCAAAATTCGAGTTGACATACCAAAAAGGCAGAAACTACTTTCTGCGAATTAAGAGGAACTTTTCGCTGCTTCTCGGACGGCCTTGGAAAACATCAACAACTTCGTAGCGAAGGTCAAGCGTGTTTTCATCGTAATCTCGGTCAACGGCACGCAGAATCCAAGGTGCGTCTGCCTGCTTATCAAAGTTGACACCGCCCCAGTAATTAAAAGCAGCGATATTGCTCAAAGTTAAATGAGAAGCACCGATCTTGTCGAGCGGAATTTTGTTTTCAACGACAACTGCTTTGAAGTTGTCGACAATCGGCTTCATAGAACGAGCTCCGTCAATCAAGTTGACGAATAAGCTCATGACGATGATCCATACCGCAGTCAGGCCGGTTCCGGCCATCCATGCGCCTCTCCAGGAGAAAACCGGGTGTTTGAACAAGCGCCAGAAGACGATTGCAATCCAAAGGACCGTGGCGGTAACGGCAAGGAAGAAGAGGAAAACGGAAGTTCCGTGCGGCTCAACCTCCGGGGCTAAACGAGTAAGGGAGAAAGCCATTTTGGCCGGAACGCCTTCTGTCCAGGCGAAGAAGTAAATCCAGACGGCAATTACGGCAAGTGTATAAATAATGCCGGAATACAAGTCCAGGAAGTTCTCGCGGCTGCGTTTAAGACTGACGACGCCGAGTGCGGCTAAAACAGACAGCGAAGGAACTAAAAAGAGCAGGGTGCTGTACAGCTCGGTTCCGGTGAAGATCACGGAGCAAAGTGCAACAACCGAGAAGGAAAGCGGAATAATCAGCGGAGCCTGACGAATCTGGTCTCTCCAGGCGTAGATGCCCCACAAAGCCAAAGGCCAAAGGGGGAAGGTCAGCCAGGAAATGTTTTTAAGCAGCCAAAGGTATTCGTCAGCTGGCAGCGGAGAAAGCACGGCAAGACTGGTAGAGATCCAGCTCTTGAACCATTCTGCGGCTTCTGCGGGGAAACAGGCAAAGACCAGGATCGGCCACAGCATTGCTGTTGCAAAGGCTATCGATAAAGTCAGCACGGCGCGTTTGGAACGGCTGGTGTAGTCGGGCGTCAGGAAAATCGCGACCCAAGCGCCGAAAAAGCACCAAAGGCCGGCTCCGGGACTGCTGGCTAAGGCAATTGCGCCGATAGAAAGTCCGGCAATAATGGAACCGCGCCACAGATATTGAAGACTTAATACGATGCCGTAGAAAGCCAAGGCAGAAAAAGCGAGCAGACAGGTAACCGGTGTCAGTTCGTGGAAAGCGGAAATGATGCCGTAGGTGCCGACAGTTAAGAGAACGGCAATATCGGCGACTAAGCGGCCGTAGTCTTTGCGAGCGGCTTCACCGCCGAAGGCAAAGCTCACGGGCTGAGCTTCATCGCGTCGGGAAAGAAGATAAGTGGAATACCAAATCGCGGCCGTGGTCACTGAAAACCACAAACCTGCGGTGATATGAAATGCCTCTACGTTTCCGAAAAGAGGTCCGAAAACCTTGATGCTGAGTGCTGCAAACCAGAAGGAAAGCGGTCCGACGTCGGAAGCCGGGAATCCGTTGACGTTCGGAAGAAGCCAGTCGGCAAAGGAACCGTTGGCCATGTTCCACGCAACACCGAACGAAATAAGCGACTTTCCGCTCCAGACATCCGTAGAAAAGAACAACGGCAGCACGAAGGCAACTAAAAGTGCAATCAATGCAGCTCTCGGAAGCTTACCGGCAGCCGAAGCGCTGACGACGGCCGGAGAGGAATGGTTACTTAACATCGAAGCAGTGTGGTTGTAGACCTGAAAGGTGTGATTTTACTAAAGAAAAGGGCAGCCCAAAAGGCTGCCCTTCGGATCAGTATGAAACTGAAAAATTATTTTTTAGCCTTAGCAGCCTTGGCAGCTTCAGCAGAAGCGTTAAGGGCAGCAGACTTAGCAGCGAATTTCTGACGGAATTTTTCAACGCGGCCGGCTTCGACGATACGTGTCTGAGCGCCAGTGTAGAAAGGATGAGATTCGCTGGAGGTATCAAGCTTAACCTGCGGATAGGTAACGCCGTCGATTTCGATGGTGTCACGAGCGTCGGCAGTAGAGCGAATAATGAAGGTCTTGCCGATGGACATATCGGTGAAGGCAACTTCACGATACTGCGGATGAATATTCGGTTTCATGTGTATTCCAAAAAATGTCGGTCGCCACCAACCTTGCGAGACCGCTCACCGTTGTGAGTCTTACGTCCAGCATGTCAGAACGTGCCTAAGTTAATAAAAACAAGGGCAAAATTATACCCAAATTTCCTTGTAAAGCAAACAGATGCCTGATTATCGGCGCATCATGGCAAAGAACTCAGCATTGTTCTTTGTCGGGCGCATCTTATCAAGCAGGAATTCCATTGCCTGGATTTCGTCCATGTCGTAGAGGAACTTTCTAAGAATCCAAATGTTCTGAAGTTCCTGCGGAGCTAGAAGCAGTTCTTCCTTACGGGTTCCGCTCTTGGCAACGTTAATGGCCGGGTAGACGCGCTTTTCAGCAAGACGTCGGTCCAGATGGATTTCCATGTTGCCGGTACCCTTGAATTCTTCATAAATCACATCGTCCATACGGCTGCCGGTTTCTACCAGAGCAGTGCCGATGATCGTGAGCGAGCCGCCTTCTTCCAGATTGCGGGCTGCACCGAGAATGCGTTTCGGGCGCTGCAGGGCGTTGGAGTCCACGCCGCCGGTGAGCACTTTGCCGGAAGTCGGGACGACAGTGTTGTAGGCGCGGGCCAGACGAGTAATGGAGTCAAGAAGGATGACAACGTCTTTCTTGCTTTCAGCCAGGCGTTTGGCTTTTTCGATGACCATTTCTGCAACCTGAACATGGCGGGTAGCCGGTTCATCGAAGGTAGAGGCAATGACTTCACCTTTGACGGAACGTTCCATTTCCGTCACTTCTTCCGGACGTTCGTCGATCAGAAGGACCATCAAGATAACGTCCGGATAGTTGGCTGTAATCGCGTGAGCGATGTGCTGCATTAAAACGGTCTTACCGGACTTCGGAGAGGCAACCAGCAGAGCACGCTGACCTTTACCGATCGGAGCGAGGATGTCGATCAAACGACCGGTGAGGTTCTCGTCGCCCGAGATATTGCGTTCGAGTTTGAGCGGCTGGTTCGGGAAAAGCGGAGTCAGGTTTTCGAAGAGAATGCGGTGTTTAAGAGCTTCGGGAGGAAGACCGTTAACTTTGTCGACTTTGACTAAAGCAAAATAACGCTCGCCGTCTTTCGGAATGCGGACTTCACCTTCAACCGTGTCACCGGTATGAAGATTGAAGCGGCGGATCTGAGACGGAGAAATGTAAATATCTTCCGTGCTGGCTAAATAAGAAGAAACCGGAGAGCGAAGGAAACCGAATCCGTCAGGAAGGATTTCCAAAGTTCCGTCACCGAAAATCTGTTCGCCGGCTTTCGCACGCTTCTTCAAGATAGCGAACATGAGTTCCTGCTTGCGAAGGCGGCTGGCGTTATCAACGTCGAGCTCTAAAGCAATATCGAGAAGCTCGGAGACGTGCTTGGATTTAAGGTCGGATAAATGCATAGGAAATGAAGCTCTTGCAAATAAGGATTACACAATAATCCCAAGCGAAGAGATTTAAATAAAAGAGGAAAGAAGAATTAAGGGAGGAAGGAAGCAACGGTTCGATAAAGAGGAAATCGAACCGTTGTAGAGCAAAATTAGATGAAGTTCTTGAGAAATTCAGAGAACTGAGCGGAATTCATAGCGCCGGCCTGCTGAGCCTGGAGCTGACCGTCTTTGTAAACGGCAAGAGTCGGAATACCGCGAACGCCTAGCTGAGAAGCAACATCCTGGCACTCATCAACGTTGTATTTAACGATCTGAACGCCGTCGGGAAGGGTTTCGGCAGCTTTTTCAAGAACCGGTCCGAGCATGCGGCAGGGACCGCACCAGGGAGCCCAGAAGTCAACGACCACCACACCTTTTTGATTCAGGACGTCGTCAACAAAGCTGGCGTCTGTAACTTGTTTCAAGGCCATTTTTTAAATTACCTCCAATTATTGATTCCCTGGAACCGAAATCGGCTCCAACGGATGATGGGATACTATCACCGAGAGCTTTCAGGGCTTAACTAACAACCCCAAAAAGGTGAAACTCATGCTGGATTTTTGTAACTATACACATTTGAAGCAACCTTGAGGGCGTGTGTGCGCAACGTTAGATATTAACAATGTGTGAAAACTTCTTAGAACGTTGAGCGGACAAGGAAGGAAAAGCTAAGCGGGTGCAGGCCGGAGTTTTGAAAACGATCCAAATAAGCAGAACTAAAAAGCGCCGCGCAAAAACTACTTTCCGGAGCGACGCTCGTTTGACTATTGGACAAGGTTAATTTTTAGCAAACGCATACCCTTTTCGGAAAATCTTTCCTGTGTAATCGACTTTCACAAGAATGTGTTTGCTTTCAATCTGAATTTTTTCAACAACAGGTTCTTTCTGAACAAAGGCTGTTTTTTGAATTTCAAATTTACCCTGGGCGTAGGCGGCAGGATCCCAACGACCAATAAATTTAGCATTGGCCGTGCCGGAGAACGCGAGCATAAGGGCGATGAATGGAACGCTGAATCTAATCATTTTCTCCTCCTTTTCTTATAGTTAGTTCATCTTACCACTCTGAATCGTGAAAAAGGCTCTCTATTTCAGTTTCACAGGTCGGACGCATCAGAAATTAAATAGAAGACCACGATAAGGGTTTCCTTTTGA
>OBXZ01000966.1_pt1 | contig 16894 bp, 15 predicted proteins | sample 1538171 | NCBI WGS metagenome assembly OBXZ01 (sample SAMEA2580161, study PRJEB22360) | human gut metagenome | biome: human gut; feature: human-associated habitat; material: faeces | place: Denmark | collected 2008/2010
CACCTCTACCACCCAACCGAATTGCCGCTGCACCCGGCAGCCGCGAAAGCGGTGCCATTAGTTTGGCGGTGCGCTATTTTGCTGAGCCGGAAACACTGTTCACCGTCTCTCCCGGTAGTTTTACACCGCCGCCCAAAGTAACCAGTGCCGTCATTAAACTGGTTCCACACACCGTTCCACCGGTGCGCCCGGCAAATGAAAAGCGCATGTTTGCCATTATTAAAGCAGCCTTTAGCCAGCGTCGCAAAACAGCAGTAAACGGCATTTCCGCCGGGCTTTCTTTACCGAAAGCAACCGTTGCCGAAGCTGTGGAATCGCTGGGACGAGGCGCGATGGTGCGCCCTGAAAATATGCTGCTTGAAGATTTCGCAAAACTATCTGCGCTGCTCTAGCCCAAAAATTTAGGGTTGACAATCGTTTTTTCGAGGTTTATACTGAACAAAAATCGAACCACGAGGTTTTATTATGAATCGCATCAACTGCACAGCTGCATATTATTTTAGCTTCGGTTATTATTTTACCGGGGCTTCTTCTGCTGTGCCGAAACGCGATTTGTAAGGTTTTCTACGTAAGCCAAACACCGCGCCGCTGCATTGCAGAGCGCGGTGTTTTTTATTTTGTTTCATCTAGCCGAAAGAAAAGGAGAGTACCCATATGATCATCATTTTTAAAAAATCTGCCAGTGAAGAGCAGATTGCCACTTTCACCGAGGATCTGAAATCACAGGGTCTCGGCATTCACGAAAGCGTCGGCGAAAACACGCATCTCATCGGCCTTGTCGGCGACGTATCTAAGCTGGATGTCGACCAGCTTGCTGCCAACGATTTTGTGGAAGAAGTAAAGCGCATTTCTGAGCCTTACAAAGCTGCAAATCGCAAATTTCATCCCGATGACAGCATAATCGAAGTAAAAGGAGTGAAAATTGGCGGCGGCAACTTTGCTGTAATGGCTGGCCCTTGCAGTGTAGAAAGCGAGCCCCAGATTATTGGTGTTGCCGAAGCTGTAAAAAGCAGCGGTGCAAGCCTGCTGCGCGGCGGCGCCTTTAAGCCTCGCACCTCTCCTTACTCTTTCCAGGGCCTCCGCGGCGAAGGGCTGGAATTGCTCTGTGCTGCACGCCGTGCAACCGGGCTGCCCATTGTAACCGAAATTATGAACACAGAAGATTTGCCTTTATTTGAAGATGTGGATATGATTCAGGTCGGTGCGCGCAACATGCAAAACTTTGAATTACTCAAGGCGCTTGGCACACTGGATAAGCCCATTTTGCTCAAACGCGGCCTTTCTGCTACAATTGAAGAGTGGCTGATGAGTGCCGAGTATATCATGGCCGGTGGCAACGAAAAAGTAATTCTCTGCGAGCGTGGCATTCGCACCTTTGAGCCAAGCATGCGCAATACGCTCGACCTTTCTGCGGTGCCGATGCTGAAAGCAAAAACGCATCTGCCCGTTGTGGTAGACCCGAGCCACGCGGCAGGCATTGCCTGGATGGTGGAACCGCTGAGCATGGCCGCTATCGCCGCAGGCGCTGATGGCCTGATGATTGAGGTGCATAACGACCCGAAACATGCACTTTCGGATGGTGCACAGAGCCTGACCCCGGCAAAGTTTGATGCGGTAATGCAGAAGGTAAAAGCCACTGCCGCATTTTTCGGCAAAACACTTAATTAACCAAACCAGTCATCTGGCACATAAAAAAAGAGCATGGAAGACGTTTACTTCGGTTCTTCCATGCTCTTTTTTTGTTCTGTAAAAACTGCCATCTGCAGGGTCGGTTCCTCTCCTGCAAGATATAGCCTCTCACACTCCAGCTGTGCTGCAATTAATAAATTAATTGCCTCCTCTGAGGCGCGAAACATCGTATGGTACATTTTTTTATAATCGGCCAAAAAAACCACCTCTTATATATTTTAGGACGAATAGTCCTAAAATTCAATAGGACATATTGTACTAAAATATAATTACTTTGGTGATGAACATGAAAATGAAAATTCGCGATCTCCGCGAAGATGCTGATTTGACCCAGCGACAGATTGCGGATTATCTGCAGTGTGACCAGTCGCTTTACTCAAAATATGAGCGGGGCGAACGTGTACTGCCTTTAGACATTGTGATAGCATTGGCTGACTTTTACGATGTCAGCCTTGATTATCTTGTCGGGCGCGATTTAAGCTAAAAGCAATAAAAAACAAGGGCTGCCCTTACATTTCGGGCAGCCCTTGTTTTTTATTTTTATCCTACCTCATAAAGGCTGGTGCAAACTACTTTTGTATTTGTCCATTTTAAGCAGCGTAACTTTACTACCGGTGCTGTTTATTTTGTAAATTTGGAAGCTCTTTTTTATTTTTCGTTTTTGTGGATCGCTTTGGGCACTCCCAACATAAAACCGTTTGCTGCGCGCCGGCAACGGGCAGCACCCCTGCGGCATCAAAGCCCTGTGATGAAAAAAATGCAAAGGTTTGCGTATCTTCAGGCAGCGGAGAGAGTAAAATCCCGTTATAATGCAGCGTAGCGGCAACGTGTTTTGCCTGTGCCATCAGCGCCGTACCAATTTGCTGCCGCTGCCATTCTGCTGTAACCACAAGTTCCACCGTAGCAAATTGCTGCCAGCCGCCCTCGCCCATAGAGCGCAGCAACAGAACGCCTTGTACGCGTCCCTGCACTTGAGCCACAAGGCATAGCCTTTGCCTATGTAAAAGGCTGCGGCAATCTTGCAGGCTTTGCAGCGAGTAAGAAAACAAAGCGGAGCCCATTGCGACTGGCTCTAATATCTGCCAAAGCGGTATCACGTCGCTTTCGCTATATTTCCGTATCAGTAGCTCCATTTTTTCACCCCGCTTGTGGTATTGATTATAAAAGAAAAAGCAGCGCCGCGCAAGAGAAAGGATTTTCTGCCTCTCTCACCTTTGCTTCGCCTGCTAAATTGATGCCGAAAAACAAAAAAGAGGTTATCGGGGCAGTGCCCAATAACCTCTTTTTACTGCATTTATCATACCACAAATCACCCTAAAATTCAAGACTTGTCATTGTTTAGATACGTGGTATCCTTGTAAGCCAGAGGTGGTAAAAATGGAACAAAACTTTGCACTGGCAATGGTAGAAATGCAAAAGATACAAGCGCTACAGGAGCTGCGCTGCTGTAACGCGTTATCTCAGCGCTTCGGGCTTTTTTTGACAGAACAGCAGATATCCAATCTGGTCGACCGACGATTTGAAGCACTTACTGAAACCGGCCGGGTAGAGTTTGATACCGGCATTTTACCCAAGCTGGTAGAAGCTTTTTGCGATTCTCCTTTTATCGATAATGCCAACTATGAGGAGGTATTACAAGAGCTTCAAAATTCGTTTTACTATTTTAAAAACGAGTGCCATGATTTGATTTCTGACGAAGAGCTGATTGAGTTTATGCGGCGTATATTTAATGGGCGCGCTCAAGGCTCTTTAGAATATCTAAGCGGGACTTCTCTGGATGAACTTTGCCGCAATACGCGCTATGGGTATGCCTATGAGGACCCTGACGATATACAAGCATTTTAGGAGGCTTGGATGGAAAACGCTTATCTTTCAGAAATTTTACCGCACATTTTGCAAGGCTCTGCGTTTACACAAGAAGAGGTGCATCGCCTACAAGCCGCACTATGGCAGTTGCTGAAAATACAAACCGCAAGCTATACAATGGGCGAAAGCAGCTCTGTAACCGTGGAAATGGCCGGTGAGCTGCTACAGTCTCTTTGCTTCACGCTTCAGCTGCATCTCACGCACACTGGAGATTTCAGAGCGCTTTTGACCAGCGAGCCTTCTGCCCTGCTCGCCAATGCGCAGCAAACGTTAAAGCGTGAAGTAGGTATTGGCAAGTTGTTGCTCGCTCGGGCAAAGGACACGGCCCCTGCGCTCGACAGCGTTTCTTATCAGGATACTTTAAACGGAATTGCACTCTTTTTCAAACAGTACGACCTTCGCTTTTTCGCGCATCAAATTCCGGGCGAGATTGATTATCAATTGGCACAGCCGCTGCCGGATTCTTTGCAAGGCATCGCATATATCAACGAGTACCTGCGCCGCCTTTGCGCAGAAAATATCTTTTGTTCGTATTTTTCTGCCGAGCATTTGGATTTGTTGCTGCAAAGTATTTCTCCCGAATACGGCAGCCTGCTGATTAATTTGTTCGAGCCTGCCGCAGTGAATGCGATAGGGCTTGCACTTTTGCAAAAAAATGTCCTTGGCTTAAATATTTCGGCAGCGGACCGAATTGAACTGCAAGCTTTGTTTTGGGATAAAGAACAAGATTCTATGCTCTCTTTGCTGGCTTTGGCATCCAAAGAAGTCTGCCGCCAACTTGCAATCAAAGACCCTCTACTGCAAAATTATCTGCTGAAAACTGCACAGGATATTTACCCCCGGTTGGAAACTGCCACCAACTTAGAGGGGATTTTTCTCGCTTTTTATGAGCAGGCCGAGGATGAACTCTCGCCATTTTTTTGCGACGGGCCGCAGCTACCATCCAAATGTCTTGCCGCTCTTATCTGTGAGCTGCAAGATTCGCCCTGCATCCCTGATAAGATAGCTTTGGCGCTGCGTACGCTGCATAGCGTCGCAGACCTCGCGGAGGTTTTAAACGTTTGCTTTTGGGAGGAAGAGGCAAGTCAGCTTCTTGAGGCTCTCCCCGCTGAAACGCGCCAACAGCTCACCGCTTTTATCACCCGTAAACCGGAAGGCTGGCATTCTGAAACTGGTTGGGAGAAGTTTTTAGAGTAGCAGACATCCTTTATTTGTTCACCATTGTTGATATCCACTTTTTAAAATAGAGCCTAAGGCTAAAACAAACGCCCCGGCAGCAAAATAGCTGGCAGGGCGTTCTATTTTAAAGGCTATCCGGTGCAGGTAAAAAAATCAATTCCGCAAAGCTAAATTCAGCTGCGTTTCTTTTTATTTTTAATAAACCAAAGCAGATAAATGCCGCTGGCGATTACGCCTAAAAAACCGACAATCATCCCCAGTGCATCAAACTGTTTATTGCCGAGCAGAAAATACTGCAAGCCCTTGATGACAAACAGCAAAATAGAAAACATTGCGCCCCATGCAAAAATCATCGGAGGCTGGCCGTCGCCCTCTTGCTTTTTGCGCACATCGTCGTCATACTGCTGCATTAGTTTTGCGGCTACCTCTTCATAGTAGCCCATTTTGTTCATTGCTTCTTCGGGCGTTTTTCCGGCTTCAATCATCTGAAACAGCTCAGTTTCCAGCTGGTTGCGGATGCGTCCTTTTGTCGTTTCCGAAACATCGACAGCCTGCATAACCTCACTGATATATTCTTCCAACGTCATTGGTTTTGCTCCTCTCTTGCGAGCGGGGCATAGCGCCCGCTTTTGCTCATAAAGAATATTATAGCGCAAAGACAAGCTTTTCTCAAATGGAAATATGTTATACTATTCTTATCCAAATTTATTTTGCAACGATGCGGCTATCTTTTGCAGGCAGTATCAAAAAAGCACCTTTAAGCATTTTATCAGAAAGGCAGGCGGCACCAATGGCTTTTGGCCTCTATCTGCACATCCCTTACTGTAAATCCAAGTGCAGCTATTGCGATTTTTATTCGATGGGCAGGCGCACCGAAGTGCCGCAGCCCTATGTTGATGCACTGCTGCGCGAAATGCGCCGCTTTACCAACTGTGATTGCACCGCCTTGCGGCCGGACACTCTCTATTTCGGCGGTGGCACACCAAGCCTGCTTACACCTGCGCAGGTGGCACGGCTAATTGACGAAGCTTCCCCTGTGCGGGGCGCTGAAATCACGCTGGAGGCTAACCCGGATACGGTAACCGCAGAGAGCCTTGCCGGATATCGCAAAGCCGGTGTGAATCGACTTTCTATCGGGGTGCAAAGTGCCTCTGACCGCCAGCTTGCGCTGCTGGGGCGGTCGCATACCGCGCAAACAGCACGTGCCGCATTTGAAATGGCGCAAAAAGCGGGCTTTACCAATATCAGCGGCGACATTATGCTGGCTCTGCCGCACTACAGCCGGACTGAATTTGACGAAACACTGTCTTTGATTGCCGAGGGCGGTGCAACGCATATCAGCAGCTATTTGCTGAAAATCGAAGAAAAAACAAAGTTCGGGCTACACCCGCCGAAGGGTCTGCCAGACGAGGATCAAGCTGCTGACTTTTATCTTTACGCGGTAGAACAGTTTGCCGCACGCGGCTATGTGCAATATGAAATCAGCAATTTTGCGCAGCCGGGTTACGAAAGCCGCCACAACATGATTTACTGGGAGCTGGGAGACTATCTTGGAATTGGCCCGGCAGCTTACTCCTGCATGGGCGGCGAGCGGTTCCATTACCCCCCAGATTTAAACGCTTTTATCGCACGCACAGCGCCTGTACTGCCAGACGGCAAAACCGATGCTGAGGAATACATTATGCTGCAGCTACGTCTGGCGCATGGTCTTGATTTCAAAAAACTGCGCACCGGTTTTGGCCTCAGCCTAAACGAGGAACAGCACAAAAAAATCACCCTTTACCAAAAGGCGGGGCTTTGTACCTTTTCCGACGATGTGTTGCGGCTAACCCCTAAAGGTCTGCTGGTGCAAAACTCGATTTTAACAGAGCTTTTTTAAAGCGCTGTTTTGGATGCGGCAGGACAGCTGCCAGCTTTGCAGGTATGCTCTCTACTTTACGTATTAGAAATCTTTAGCATCTGCAAAGAGCATTTCATATCAGCGAAATTGTATAAAATGCAAATTTGCATTGCTTGCCACTTGCTAAAAAAGCCCCCACCGGTTCACAAAACCAATGGGGGCTTTTGCTTTGCTGCACTTGGGGAGATTTAGTCTTCGTCGGCCAGCTGCATGATGGTTTCGCAGGCAACTTCGATGCCTTTTTGCAGCTTATCATAATCGGTCCACTCTTCCGGGCAGTGGCTGCGTCCGTTTTTGCTCTGTACAAAAATAAGGCCAACTTTTGTAACGCCGCCCATTACCTGAGCATCATGGCCTGCACCGGAAAGCATTTCTTTATGGCTCATATCTGCCGCTTCTGCATTTTTGGTCATCAATTCGCAGACATGCGGATCCATGTTGACGGGGGTGATATCCATCATCAGTTTAACATCAGCAGAAAGGTCTTTTACACCTTCCACTGCTGCTTCGGCCGCTGCTTTCACCTTGCCGAACACTTCGTCTAAGCACTCAGTATACTGGCTGCGGATATCGACAAAGAATTCTACTTTGCCGGAAACGATGTTAAATGCGCCGGGCAGCACGTTTACTTTGCCTACGGTCGCAACAGTGCCGTGGCCTGCTGCGATAGCAGCTTCGTTTGCAGCAATCGCTACTTTACTTGCAGCAAGAAAAGCATCTGCACGCATGTCCATCGGGGTAGTGCCTGCGTGGTCAGGGCGGCCGGTGATGGTCACCTGCACCTCTTTGATGCCAACAATGGTCTTGACGATGCCGACATCAATGCCGCCATTTTCAAGAATCGGGCCTTGCTCAATATGCAGCTCAATGAAGTTTTTCACTTCTTCAGGCTTTTTCACAGCTTCGCTCAGCTTTGCAGGGTCAAGGCCAAAAGCCTTCATTGCTTCGCCGGTGGTAATGCCGTCTTTATCGTGGAAAGTGGCAAGCTCTTCTGCCGTCAGGCGTCCAGCCATGGCACGGCTGGCAAACAGTCCGCCCGAAAAGCGGGTGCCCTCTTCTTCAATCATTGCAACAAACTCGACCGGGTGTTTCGGCTGCTTGCCGAGGTCCTGATAGACGCGAGCAGTTTCGAGCCCCATCACTACGCCAGCAGGGCCATCAAAGTTGCCGCCGTTTTTTACCGAGTCGTAATGGCTGCCTGCCATCACCACCGGCAAAGTCGGGTCGCTGCCTTCCAGTCGTCCAATTACGGTGCCAACCGGGTCAATGCGCACAGTCAGACCGGCTGCTTCCATTGCTCCAATCAGGTAATCCTGTGCAGCTTTATGCTCTGGGGTGAACGAAAGCCGGGTAAGCCCTGCACCCGGGGTGGAGTTAAATGCGGAAAGTGCCTCAATATCCTTTTGGATACGCTCTACTTTTGTTTTCATTTGTAAACTTCCCTCCATACTTTTTGGCTATGCCACTTCAATGTATTAGTGTAATTATAGCGGAATATAACCACCTGCGCAACCGCCAATGGCTTTTTTATCCAGAAACCTTTTTCAAAAAATGGATTTGACGGCTATAACTTGATATGTTATACTTCCAAATAGTTTGAAGTTCAAAGTTTGAATATCAAACAATTGGAGGATAACATGACAAAACAACAGCAACTGAATGCATTTTTGGTGCGTGTATTCAATGATATTCTGCGCTTGGAAGAGCAAAGCCTGGCGCACGGCCCATACAAAAACCTTTCGGTTAGCGAAATGCATCTGCTGGAGGCGGCCTCTCGCAGTGAAGAACCGCTTACTATGACAGCCCTAGCGCGTATGCTTAGCATTTCTGCGGGCACGCTGACAGTAGCGGTAAAAGCATTAGAGCAAAAAGGTTACTTGATGCGGCAAAAAAGTGAAGAGGATAAACGCAAAGTCCTCGTGGTGCTCAGCGATACGGCCGCTGGCGCGTGCGAGGCGCATCGCAGATTCCATGCACGAATGGTGGAAGGTGTTGCCGGTGTGCTTTCGGAAGAAGAACTGGGCACATTAGTGCAAGCACTAGATGCGCTGCACGGCTTTTTTAAATCTCTGTAACTTCACTTTTTCTTTTTGCAAATTTAAGATTTTCTATTGAAAAACCTCTTGCCAAATTATTGTGCGTTCACGCGCCGCCCCTTTGGCAGAACGAGAAAGGAACTTTGCCATGATTCGTATTCTTACTGATTCTACTGCTGATTTTTCTGCTGCACAGCAACAAGAGCTTGGGGTCCACGTTGTGCCCCTTAACGTCAACTTTGGGCCAGATGAGGTTTACCGTGACGGTATCGACTTGGATGCTGAAGAATTTTACGAGCGGCTGTCACAGGCAGACCATTTGCCGACCACCAGCCAGCCCAGCCCGGACGCTTTTTTGCAGGAGTTTGAAGCCGCGCGCGACGCCGGTGATGATGTTGTAGCAATTTTGCTTTCCAGCAAACTTTCCGGCACGGTGCAAAGCGCAGAGCTGGCACGTGGCCTGTGTGAAGGCTGGGGCGACCATATTTATATTGTGGATAGCCTTACCGCCACCCTTGCGCTGCAGTTGCTCTGCCGCCATGCGCTGGAGCTGCGCGCCGCCGGAAGCACCGCTGCCGATATTGCAACCGCGGTGGAGGAAGATCGTCACTTTGTGCGCCTGTATGCTGTCGTAGACACGCTGAAATACCTGCAAAAAGGCGGGCGGTTGCCAAAAGCCGCCGCGGTTGCCGGCACCCTGCTCGGCATTAAACCGGTTGTGACAGTACGCGAAGGCAAAATTGCGGTTGCGGGCAAAGCACGCGGGCTTGCCGGTGCCTATGTTAATATCTTTAAGCTGATTACAGACGAAGCCGGCGGCATGGACAGCAGCCGCCCCGCAATGCTGGGTTACACCGGCCATGCCAATACGGTAAAGCCTTTCCAAAAATATATCGGCGATCAGCTGCATCTGCCAGCGCCGCTTGTTTCTCCAATCGGAACAGTGATCGGCACCCACGCGGGCCCCGGTGCCTGCGGCATTGCCTATTTTGCAGCTCAATAACTTCGCGCAATAAAACAAAAATGCCCAGTCTGAGCAGTTTCTCGGCTGGGCATTTTTTATTATGTTTCGGGCGGTACTGACATTTGCTTTGCAACGACAGCGCCTACAATACCAAGCGCCATAATGGGCAGTTCCAGCGTGAGGTTGCGTGCAGAAAATCCACCTCTAATCAGCAAAAAGATGGTCTGTGCTGCAAAGCAAAGTGCAAAGCAAACTGCAACATTACTCAACCAAAAAAGGTTGGCTGTTTGGCTGGGGTCGCGCAAAAAGACGGCGCGCAGCAAAGCAGTAAGAAAAAGTAATCCAAAAATACAGCCGCTAATTGCCACCGTAAGTGTAAAATGCTGGTTGCTGGCAGGGCGCTCCATATATTTCAGTAGAACAGAAAGCAAAACCGCGCTTGCGGCGGAAAGCCCAAACCCTAGCGTGCCAGAAGGCGGAAATTGACCCGCACGCATTGCATTGCCGGTGCAAAAAAACCATACGCTGCCCAAAATGCTAAGCACCGCAAATAAAACGCGCGCCACGGTCAGGCCCGAGATGAAAACAAAAAGCGCCGAAAGAACAAAATAAGCGCCCGCTGCCCAAAACACAATTGCCAGCAGCGCGGTCGGTTTCAGCACCCGCTCGGTTTTTTTTACCCGGCGAGAAAAAAGAAACAGCAGGCAAATAACCAAAGCAAATGCCCCGTAATGCAGCCAAACACTGCCGAGTGTTACAAACCCGGTCGCTGGTGCAACCTCCATAAAAAGGTCTACGCTGAACAGCACTGTCCAGACCAATGTTAAAACAATAGAACTACGAAACTCTCGCATTCGATATACTCCTCATCTGGTGGGCATCTTCTTTTTTTCTGTCTGCCCGCATATTGATATTACAGGCTGTCCTGCTTTTGTCACAATGGTTTCATGATAGAACAAACCGCGAAAATAATCAAGCTTTTGGTGATAACTGCATCGGTTTACAGAGCCTTTTCTCGCCGTTGGGCAGCCGGGCCTGCTTGGCAGGCAAGGAACAGAAAGGATTGAATACGATGAAAAAAAGTTTTCCTGTTTTAATAATGTTCGCACTGCTCACGCTGCTAATTCCTCTGGCCGCCAGTGCGCTTACCGGGCTGGGCACAAAAACGCCCACGCCCCCTGCTTCAACTGCGCAAAGCACACCGCAAGCACCCGCCTCCTCGCAAGCAGGCAGCACGGCTTCCTCTGCCCCGGCACTGGATGCCGAGGCTCCTATGCTTCTGCTCGATGCTGCCACCGGAGAGGTGAAAACAGTCGCAATGCGCGACTTTTTGATTGGCTCGGTTTCCAGCGAAATGCCAATCAGCTACCAAAAAGAAGCGTTTAAGGCACAGGCAGTTGCCACCCACAGCTACGCTTTGGCAAGCAAGGCTGCACAGCTGCTCTCGCCCGATGCCGCACTTAAGGGTGCCTATCTGCGCGTCAACCCTGCGGCACATGAGGGCTACATGTCCGATGCCGAGCTGCGCGCCACCTGGGGTGACAACTATGAGTCGAATTACGCTTATGTCAGTGCTGCCGTGGATGAGGTGCTAAACGAAGTGCTGATGTATGACGGCGCCCCTGCGCTTGCGACCTATTACGCCATTTCAAACGGTAAAACGGAGGCCAGCGAGGCGGTTTGGACCACCGCCCTGCCATATCTTGTCCGGGTGGATGCGCCGCTCGACAAAACCTCTCCCGATTATGAGGTATCCACCGAGATGACCGCACAGCAGGTGTATGATGCACTGACGCTGAAATTCAAAGCGCTGAATCTTTCCGGCAAGCCTGCCGCGTGGTTTGGCGAGCCGACCCGGACCGAATCTGGTTATATTGCAACTATCCCTTGCGGTGGGCAGGTGCTGCGCGGCGTTGATGTGCGCGCCGCGTTGGGCCTGCGCAGTGCAGATTTCACAGTAACCTGCAGCGCTGACAACACTTTCACTTTCGTCACCCGTGGCTATGGGCATGGCGTCGGCCTTAGCCAGTTCACCGCAAACACGCTTGCGGTGACTGGTAAGACCTACCGAGATATTCTGGCTTATTTTTACCCAGGAACCACCCTTGCTACTCTTTAAAAATATCCCCTGCGCGTTTTTCAATGGAAGCAACGCAGTCGCGCAGTAATTTTTCGTAGCTGCCGGAGCTGGAAGCGCTGTACCCACTGCGGGCAATAATTTCAATGCAGCGGTCGGTTTGCGGCAGCTCTGTAGAAGCGAGATATTTACGCAGCTCTGCATAGGCGCTGCCCTGTTTGAGCAGCCGCGCGTAACTCTCTGCAAACTCTCTGCGGCCGGCGTAAACGCGGAATTGCTCTGTTTTGCCTCCCGGTACGCAAATGCTCGCCCAGTTCTGTGCCCGTTGCGATGCCGCGGTGCTGCCCCATCCACTTTCCGCTCCCCAATGCGCTAGAATAAATTTCTGTGGCAGACCGTAACATTGACGGCTCACCCACTGAGCCGTTGGTGCAAAGCTCATGACAAAAGCCTGCACTTTCGGCGTAGGCTCGGAATTTGGGTTTTTTCCCACCAGCTCTTCTGCGCCGTTTGCCACCATCACTGTCTGCACCGGGATGTCTAAATATCGATTCAAAATGTACCATTCCTTTCTTCCGCTGTTTTTTCCCCGGCGGTATAATAGAAGCTTATTCCGAAGCAGGCGAAAACTTCCCTGCCCAGAAGCCCCCGGCACAGTATATGTCGAAAACTGTCGGCTGGTTCTCTGGCCGAACAATATGCAAAACAGCGATGAATCTCCCACAAGAAGATTCATCGCTGTTTCATTTTTATATCGACAAAGAGAACGATTAGAGATAATGCGCTACCAAAATAGCACTAATCAGCACCGTGTTCATCAGCAGTGCTGCCGCTGTGGATGCATAACGCCAATACCTTTTTTCTTGCGCAAACGGTGCAAGCGCCACCGGCACCAGCATGAGCAGCTCGATAAAGTAACGCCCCTGAATGCCTGTAACAGAAGGTGCACCCACTACGTTAGAGGTGATATACATTCCAAGATAGGTAGCACACCACACACAAAATGCCACCCCGAAGAACGGTTTCGTACAAGCACGGGAAGAAACAGGAAGTGGTTTTTCTGTCCGCATAAGCCACATTAAAACAAACGGTAACAGCAGCCCCAGCCAGGCGATGTCGTACGTGTTCCATCCTAAATTGAAGAAGCCTTTATATAAAGTGTAAATTTCGAGGAACATCGTCCCCAGCACTGCATTCACACCCGCGCCCAGGTTTGTGAGCAGAAAGTGCAGCTGGGCTCCGGCATCTGCCCCCTCGATGACTCGCAGGCCACGTAGACCTGAAAGCATCGTCCAAACCCCTGCTAGGGCAACGGCAATTCCCAGCTGCAACCATACCCAGCGCTTGCCGTTTTTTCTTGCATATGCGCTTTTGGGTAAAAGCAGAATCAGCGGCAACAGGCAGATATACGGAATGCGCGTCAGCGCCATGCAGGCGGTAACGGCAAGCCAAACAGCGGGTTGCCACAACTGCACCTGCCCGGCCGCTTTTTCACGCAGCCGCAAAAAGAGTGCGATAGAGATGAACCCCAGTGCAATCGTAATTCCATCCGGGCTAAAGCTAGCGGCCAAAAAGATGCTGTTGGGGAAACAGGCCAAAAAGGACAGCACCCGCTTATAACCCGGGCTGATTGCAACTGCAAGCCCGCAAAGTGCAGCGTAGTACAGCACATTCAATACGCGGGCAAGGTACAAACAGCTCATGGCAGAAATACCGGCAGCCGTGCCAATTTTAAGCCCCAGCGCAGAGGCAAGGTACCCGATAAAGAAATAGTTGCCCGCTGTTCCCGCCGTGGATTCCACACTTTCCTGCCCGGCAGGCATCGCATAAAGATGTGTATCCGAGAACCGCGCAAAGGTATTCTCCGACTGGCTGCCCATTGTCATAATTTGTTCTATATTCGCGTCTGCCTCAAATAAAGTGTCCGAATAGCAAAAAACTTTCCCTTGTGCCAGTGTTTGAGCACGCAGGGCATGAGCATGCTCGTCCGGTACATCCCCCAGCGGGTTGAGCATTGCCACAAAAAGCCCGATACCTGCCACCATGATAACTGTGTTCATCACCGGCTTTTTTCCGCTAAGCAACAAAATGCCGGCAAACAGACAAACAGCAAGCGCCGCAACCACTTTATAAGTCGCAAGTTGCCCATTGGGCTGGTTGTTAAATTGTAATGCGAGCGGAGCATCCAGCGGCTTTCCGTCCAGCACCGCGTTTTGTGCAAAATCAGTGCCTTGCATTGTTACAAAGCGGGCCGCGTCATGCTCCATGGTGCGCACCACTTTCAGTTCCAGCGTATAGGTATTGCCCGCAAGCCCCTTTAAGGGAGAGAGCAACACATTCACAGGAGAAGTCGCTTCCCCCGTTTTAAAATCGTTTTGCATCACCACTTCGCCGTTCACATCATACAGCGTTACCAGATACATCACCGAGTAGGTTGTATCCGAAGCGTCGAAGGAAAGATAAAGCGCCCGCAGCTTATCGCAAGGCGCAACGAATGTTTGCGTCAGTAGCGAGCCTTCTGCCAGCGGCTCGGTGGTACCCGTAATTTCAGGAATATAATATTCATTTTCGCTCGGTCTATCATATAGTCGGCCAAACGTATAAACATAGCCTAACAGCAAAACACAGGCGCAAAACCATAATGCCGCCTTTTTCAGCAATTCTTTTTTAGAAAAATCGCAGTGTTCTTTCATGCACCTGGCAATTGTACTCATTACTACCCCTTACTTGTCGCCTTCTGTTTCTCGGGCGAATCTTTGTCTTGTTTATGGGCCATCCGGCATTGCACGCTAAAGCTGACGCAATAAAGTGCACCTTCCGTAATCAGCTTTGCACACCACGGTGCAATGGAAAGCGGATTGGTAAGCAGCCAGATAAGGCCGCAGTTCAGCACCAGAATGCACAAGGCTAAAAGCGCATAACGGCCAAATGTATAATATTTTTGGGCACCGGTAAATACCCATCTGCGATTCATCGTGTAGTTGCAAACCGCACTGATAACACGAGCACCAATGGTAGCCGGCACCGCAGCAAACGAAAACAGATAAGCAAACAGCGTGAACAGAAGATAATCAATCCCAAAAGAAAGCATCGACACCAATGCAAAACGCGGAAATTTGGCAAACAATAGCCGATAAATACGCATACCGTCCGCAACAGGACGGAAATGAGACGAAGCATTGTTCTCGATATATATTGTTTTGATGGCAATTTCCTCAATTCCGCTAAAAAGGCGAGGAGTGGCAATCAGCATATTCATTTCGTATTCATACCGGTCGCCTTCCAGCCGCAGCAGCTCTTCTGCCCTGCCCTCTGTAAGCGGAATACCACGTAATCCGGTCTGGGTATCGCCCAGATCAATGCTGTACAACGCACGGAACAAAAATGCCGTCAATCGGTTACCGGTGCGCGAACGCGGCGGCATTTCTGCTGTATTGCGACTGCCAAGAACCAGCGCTTTGGGATACTGTCTCATCGCTTCTGCGATACGTACAATATCCTTTACGGTATGCTGCCCGTCGGCATCTGCGGTTACCACGCCGGTATAGCCTTGCGCTGCGGCCTCAGCAATGCCGGTTTTAAGGGCATAACCTTTACCGTGATTTTCAGGATAGGAGATGACCTCGGCCCCCATCTGGGCTGCGACATGAAAAAGCGGCCCGTATACGGGGCCGCTGCCGTCATCTATTAAAAATACTGATAAATTCTCTGCGCGGAGCGCCTGGACGAGCGCACACATTTTTTCATCCGGTTGGTATGCCGGAATCAATACTGCTATTTGTTTCATTTGCGCCTCCACCTTATTTTTGCACCTTTTAGAAAGTACTTTGCAAGTTTACATTATTATTTTAACATATTATTCCAAATTCGACAAGGTATTCCATGTGTAGATAAGACTCCTTATCCACCTTGATGGTCAATAAATGAGACTTATCGGCACAAAAAAACCGCCCTGCTTTGCAATACGCGCAAAGTAGGGCGGTTGAGTATTTATCATGTAATGCTAGCAGAGTCATTAATCATGTTCGGGGCAGCTGGTTTTCGGCAACTGATTCGCTTTGTAATAACCGGTAGTATGCGGGCAGTTTTTACCTGCCAGTCTTCCGGTTACAGTACAATATTCGGCCGTTACAACGGTTTCATCTACCGGGAACTCTTTATGCTCCAAACCACGCTGTGCCGTTGCCATCACGTTGCGCCATGCCAAGGTAGGCGGATGCGCATGATAGTTGACTGAAAGCGACAGGTTATCATCGTAACCATACCAGCTGGAAGTGACATAATAGGGCGTTAAACCGATAAACCAATGGTCGCGGTCGTCGCTGGTGGTGCCGGTTTTGCCGATGCAGTCCATCCCGTCACCAACACTGTAACCAGCCGCGGTGCCAGCGCCAGTCATTACACCGTGCAGTAAGCGGTTCATAATGTAGGCCGTATCACTGTCAATCACCTGCCGGGTTTCTATAACGGGTTTGAGCAGCACTTTACCATCACCGCGCTCTGCAGTGGTATAGCAGTGGGGTGTGGTATAGATGCCCCCGCTGCCAAAGATGCTGTAAGCCGATGCCATCTCCAGCGGAGTTACGCCCAATGTAGAAGCACCAAGAATCATCGGCGCAGAAGATTTATCTTTGCTCAAAAAGGTGCTGATACCAAGCTCGCGGGTAGTAAAGCGGTAGATGTTGCCCACCCCTGCGCGCTCACCCACCCGCACCGCAATTGTGTTAATGCTGCGGGCCAGTGCATCTGCAACAAGCAAATCTTTATCTGAGTAGGTTTTGGAAAAATTCCGCGGCCAGTCTTTTTCTTCTCCGGTCTTTTCGTCTTTGATTTTACGCACAGGAGAATCCAAAAACGCAGAAGACCAATTGATTTTATTATTTTGCAGCGCAACTGCATAGGGGCCGATGGGTTTCATCGTGCTGCCTACCTGCCGTACCGCCATAGTCGAACGGTTGTAAGAGCGGCTCGTTTCTTTTTTGCCCAGCGCACCGGCGGTGGCACAGATTTCGCCATTATAGTTAAGGCTCACCATGCCCGCCTCGGGATAGACGGTCACTTCGCCCATTACACTTTTGCCCTCTTCATCTAAAACAGGGGTGCCGTCTTCATTTGTCAGGGCTTTTACCACTGTTCCTGCTGGCCGTGGATAAACTTTTGCCCCCGCAAGCTGGCGGGTCATG
>OBXZ01000974.1_pt1 | contig 16704 bp, 8 predicted proteins | sample 1538171 | NCBI WGS metagenome assembly OBXZ01 (sample SAMEA2580161, study PRJEB22360) | human gut metagenome | biome: human gut; feature: human-associated habitat; material: faeces | place: Denmark | collected 2008/2010
GGTGTAATTAAAGATCCAGATACTTCTCTAAGAGATGAAGTTATTGCAGAGGAAGAACCAACAACAGCTACAACTGCAACAACAGCTACAACAGCTACAACTGCAACAACAGCTACAACAGCTACAACTGCAACAACTGCTACAACAGCAACAACTGCTACAACAGCTACAACTGCTACAACTGCAACAACTGCTCCTCAACCATCAAAGACAACATTCAATGGTAAGGATGTTAAGGTTGGAGATGAAGTAACAGTTACATATTACATCCAGACAGAAAAACTTTGTGAAGACTTCCAGGGTTATTTCTACTATGGTAACAAGTCAACTAGCGATACTACCGGTATCGAACTTAAGTCATTCTATATTAGAGAAGATTTACCAGGTCTAATGTGCAACACTGCTCCAGCAGGCAAGATTGTATTTACCGGTGTATCACCACTAAATCCATATGACTTTAAAACAAAGGGTAAGTTCATTAGTGCTACATTCAAGATTAATGAAGCAAACTATGACTACTATGCTAACGCTGTATTTGAGGTTCTAAGTGCAGTTGATGGTACTAACTATGTAAACTTTGGTAAGATTGAAAATCCATTCGTTTGGGAAGAGGAAACATCTGTACCAACACCTACAACTGCTACAACAGCAACAACTGCTACAACAGCTACAACAGCTACAACAGCAACAACTGCAACAACTGCTACAACAGCAACAACTGCTACAACAGCAACAACAGCAACAACAGCAACAACTGCAACAACTGCAACAACTGCAACAACTGCTACAACAGCAACAACAGCAACAACTGCAACTACTGCAACTACTGCTACAACAGCAACAACTGCAACAAGTACAACAAAGCCTGTTGAAAAGGTAAAGGTTAGATACAACCTAACTAATGTTGTTTCTTCAAATAAGGTTGAAGAAATTGAAAAGAATGATGTTTATACAACAGTACTATCTCCTGTTAAGGGTTATGAAATCTCTTCAGTAATCATGGTAGTAAACGGTAGTGTTGTTCCTGTAAATAAGAATGCTGATGGTACATACCTAGTAACAGTACCAGCAACAGGTGACATTACAATTTCTGCTTATGCAAACGAAATCGTAATTCCACCAACAACATCATCAACAACAGAAACAAGCACAAGTGCTACAACTGCTACTTCAGCAACAACAGCAACAAGTGCTACAACTGCTTCAAGCGCAACTAAGCCTCCTGTTAAGACATTTAAGGTAACAAACAACCTAACTAATGTTACAACAAACAATAGTGCAACAACTATTGAAGAAGGCAAGGTTTATACTGCACTTCTATCCCCTATGAAGGGTTACGAAATCTCAACAGTAGTTCTAATCGTTAATAACGAAGTTGTTCCTGTAAATAAGAATGCTGACGGTACATATCTAATCAGTGTACCAGCAACAGGTGACATTACAATTTCTGCTTACGCAAATGTAATTCCACCAGAACCTACAACAACATCTTCATCAACAACAAGTACTACTTCAACAACAAGTACAACAACAGTTCCACCAAGAACTACATTCAAGGTAACAAACAACCTAACTAATGTTGTTACAAATAATAACGCTACAACTGTTAACAAGAACGAAGTTTATACTGCAGTTCTTTCACCTGTTAAGGGTTATGAAATCTCAACAGTAGTTTTAGTTTCAAATGGTGAAATTGTTCCTGTAAATAAGAACACAGATGGTACATACCTAATCAGTGTTGTTGCTTCAGGTGATATTACAATTTCTGCTTATGCAAGTCTAATTCCACCAGAACCTACAACAACATCTTCAACAACATCAACAACAACTTCTTCAACAACAGGTACAACAGGTACAACTGCTCCAAAGACATATGCAGTTAATGCAATGCTAACTAACGCAGTTTCAACTAATAATGCTAAGACAGTTGAAGAAGGCTCAATGTATAGTGCAATCATTGCTCCTGTTGAAGGCTATGATATGGTAACATTCGTTGCTACAATGAACGGTCAGCAGATTGAACCTGTTAAGAGTGGTAATGCTTATATCATCACTGCTAAGGTAACAGGTGATATTAACATTGTTGCTTATGCTGAAAAGAAGCCTGAACAAACAACTGCTACAACAGCAACAACAGCAACAACAGCAACAACTGCTACAACTGCAACAACAGCAACAACTGCAACAACTGCAACAACTGCAACAACTGCAACAACTGCAACAACTGCAACAACTGCAACTACTTCTCCGGTTCCAACTTCTGAAACAACTCCATCAACAAAGCCGGGTCAGGTTATCGAAATTAATAAGATGACTATTGATAAGGCTACTGTTACAGTTAATGAAGGTCAGAAGTTCAACATCGTTGCAAGTATCTGGCCTGGTTATACAACTGAAAAGACAGTTACATGGTCAGTAAATAACTCAAGAGTTGGTGTTGTTTCTCAGACAACTAATACAGTAAACGGACTATATGACAATGAAGGTAAGCTATACTGTACAGAAACTGCTACATTTACTGCTAAGGCTAGTGGTCAGACAATCATCAAGGCTGTTTCAAACACAGGTATGGTTGTTAAGTGTATAGTTAATGTTAAGAAGGTTGCTACTTCAATCTCTGTTAACAAGAGAAGCGTTACACTAAATGCCGGTAAGGCAACAACTGTTAAGGCTACTGTAGGTCCTAGAAGCATCCCATCACAGTATAAGGGTGTAAAATGGACAACATCTAACAAGAAGATTGCTACAGTTAACTCTAAGGGCGTTATCAAGGCTGTTGCAAAGGGTATATGTTATGTAACTGCTACAAGCAAGGATAACACAAACCTAAGCAAGAGAATTAAGGTAACAGTTAAGCAACCTGTAACAAGAGTTAAGTTCAACAAGTCATTTGTTAAACTAACAAAGAAGGGTAAATCAGCTACTCTAAAGGCTACTGCTTATCCATCAAATGCTAATGTTAAGAAGCTAACAATTAAGTCTGAAAATACTAAGATTGTTAAGGTTTCTAAGTCAAGAATCAATTCCGGTGCAACATTCAAGGTAACTGCAGTTAAGAAGGGTACAGCTTATGTTCGTGCTACTGCAACTGACGGTTCTAAGAAGTACGCTAGAATTAGAATTACTGTTAAGAAATAATAGTTTTCTAAATACTACAACCCCCTATTTTAGGGGGTTGTTTTTTTATGCTTATATGTGGAAAACTTTTTGAGTCGTAATGATGGAAATTTTGAGTTGATAAAAATAATAATTTATGTAGTTAATTAAGAGATTTACAAAATTACTTTGCTGATATATAATATATTTAGAAACTAGAGGAGCAAAATTATGGCTTTCAATGCAATTATTACTGACGATAAAATTAAAGAACTTTTAGCTAAAATAGATAGTGGTGATGATAAAGCAAAAGCCACTTTAGGTGATTATTATAACACTTTAGGTGTACAGTACTTTTCATCAAATGAAGAAGATAATGTGGAAAAATCTATTTATTGTTTTGAAGAAAGCAGTAAGCTAAATGATGAAAACGGTAAGAAAAACCTTGCTATTCTATATAATCAGCTAGGTGTAAATTACTATAATGGGAAGGATAATTACAGTATAGATTATAATAAGGCTGAGGGTTACTTCAAGAAGTCACTTGAACTAGGTAATGAAAATGCTAAGAAAAACTTAGGTGTGTTATATAATCAGTACGGTAAGCAATATGGAACAGGTAATCACGCAAATATTAACCACGAAATGGCCGAAAAATTCTTTGAAATGGCAGTTGAAATGGATAACGAAGAGGCAAAATATAATCTTGTAAAGGACTATACCAATTGTTATTTTAATTTTAAATATGGTGTTAACGGTTACTTAAAGGATACTGATAAGGCAAATCAAATGCTTACTAAGGCGAAAAATACAGACATAAATATGGTTGATAAAATTGCTGATGAATACTATAATAAGGCAAAGAATCTTGTTGCCGGTGGTATAAATTACGATAACTACAGAAAGATAAATGGATACCTTAAAAGGGCTTCTAAATTAGGTATGACAGGTATTAACAGTGACTTAATATCTTTTTATAAGTATGTTAGTAATTGCTACAGTAAGGGAAAAAAAGGCTTTACAAAGAACAAGGTTAAGGCCAACTTCTATATGGGCAAAGCCGGTGAACTTGGGGATGCCGATGCTATTAAAAAGCATAAGCCTGAAAAGTAATTTTTAATATGCAAGGCGAAATCTTGAAATGCTATTATTAAATTTATAAAGTATAACAATAAAAATTATAAGAAATAGAAAAATGCGACTATCAATGATAGTCGCATTTTTCTTGTTATATTTTAGGATGTTTAGGAAAAATCTTATTTAAAGTATTTAACACCTGATTCAAAGATTTGCATATCCTTTTCAAATGGAACATTTGCGTAAAGGTTAGCACCCTTTCTTTCACAGTGACCCATCTTACCTAAAACTCTACCGTCAGGAGAAGTGATACCTTCAATAGCACAAACAGAACCGTTTAGGTTAAACTGAATGTCCTGACTTGGGTTACCCTTTAGGTCAACATACTGAGTAGCTACCTGACCGTTTTCAATTAACTTCTTAACTGTTTCGTCAGTGGCAACAAATCTACCTTCACCGTGAGATACAGGGACTGCAAATACATCACCGGCATTAACACTTGAGAACCAAGGTGACTTTGTACTTGTAACTCTTGTGTATGCCATATGGCTGATATGTCTGCCAATAGTGTTAAATGTTAGAGTTGGGTCATTTTCCTTGATTTCAACGATTTCACCGTTAGGAACAAGACCTAGCTTAATAAGTGCCTGGAAACCGTTACAGATGCCAAGTGCAAGACCATCTCTGTTCTTTAGTAAGTCGTTAACTGCTTCGCTGATAACAGGGTTTCTAAATGTTGTAGCGATGAATTTACCTGAACCGTCAGGTTCGTCACCACCTGAGAAACCACCTGGGAACATTAGAATTTGGCTAGACTTAATAGCCTTTTCCATTGCCTCAATAGTTTCTTCAATGTCAGATGGCTTTAGGTTCTTAACAATAAGAACTTCAACATCTGCACCGGCTTTTTCAAAGGCTCTCTTTGTATCAATTTCACAGTTTGTACCTGGGAAACATGGGATAAATACCTTTGGCTTTGCAACCTTAATTGCAGGGCTGTGAGTATTTCTTTCTGTATATAGAGGAGCATCAACTGTGATTTCAGGAACTTCTGCCTTAGTTGGGAATACCTTTTCAAGTGGAGATGTCCAAGCCTCAATTAGGTCCTTAAGTTCTAGGCTTTCACCGTTAACAGTAATTTTACTGCTTTCGTTAGTTGTACCAAGTGTGTAGTGAAGAACATCTTCGGAAAGTGTTGCACCATCCTTAAGTTCAAGGATTAGTGAACCTGCCTTTGGAGCAAATAGTTCTTCCATTGTGTATTTATAGTCAGGTTTAAATTCAAAACCAAGCATATTACCGAAACAAGCCTTTGCTACTGAACCGGCACAACCACCTTCTTTAACAACTGATGCAGATAGTACCTGACCATTGTCAAATAGAGCATAAACTGCCTTGTACATTTCAACCAGCTTGTCCCAGTCCGGCATTAGAGTTTCTTTGTTCTCTGGAACAGGAACATAAATTACATTTGAACCACTCTTCTTAAATTCAGAAGAAATTGTCTTACTTGCCTTAGTCATTGCTACTGCAAATGAAACAAGTGTTGGTGGAACATCTAAATCTTCAAATGAACCTGACATTGAGTCTTTACCACCGATTGATGGAAGACCTAGCTTAATCTGAGCTTCCATAGCACCAAGTAGTGCTGCAGCAGGTTTACCCCAACGTTCTGGTTTATCGTGTAGTCTTTCAAAATATTCTTGGAATGTTAGTCTAGCTTTTAGTGGGTTAGCACCGATAGCAAGTAGCTTTGATGTGCTTTCTACAACTGCATAAGCTGAACCATGGAATGGACTCCATCTTGATGTACCCGGAATGTAACCGAATGACATTGCAGATGCATCATCTGTTTCACCCTTTAGTACAGGAATCTTAGCTGCCATTGCTTCTTGTGGTGTTAACTGTGTCTTACCACCAAATGGCATAATAACTGTTGCTGAACCGATTGATGCGTCAAATCTTTCAGCAAGACCAATCTGTGAACAAACTTCAAGTCTTGATAGGTTGTCCTTAAATGCATCCTTAACACTCTTACCTTCAAGTGCCTTTGGAACATTGTTTCTGTAACAATCATCAGCATCAGGAACTGTGATAAATGCATCAGCCTCTTGAGTCACACCGTTAGTGTTTAGGAATTCTCTGCTAACATCAACAATTGTGTCACCTCTCCAGTTCATAACCAGTCTAGGTTCTTCTGTAACAACTGCAACTGCTGTAGCCTCTAAGTTTTCCTTTAGTGACTCTGCAATAAATTTATTTACATCTTTCTTGTCCAGAACAACTGCCATTCTTTCTTGGGATTCTGAGATAGCAAGTTCTGTACCGTCAAGACCTTCATATTTCTTTGTAACCTTGTCAAGGTCAATAGTTAGACCGTCAGCAAGTTCGCCAATAGCAACACATACACCACCGGCACCAAAGTCGTTACATCTTTTAATCATCTTAGAAACAACAGGGTTTCTAAATAGTCTTTGGATTTTTCTTTCTGTTGGAGCGTTACCCTTTTGAACTTCTGCACCACAAGTTTCGATAGATTCTTCTGTATGTGCCTTTGATGAACCGGTTGCACCACCACAACCGTCTCTACCTGTTCTACCACCTAGGAGAACAATAACATCATCGGGAGTAGGAACTTCTCTTACAACATTTTCCTTTGGAGATGCACCGACAACTGCACCGATTTCCATTCTCTTTGCAACATAACCTTGGTCATAAAGTTCTGTTACCTGACCTGTTGCAAGACCAATTTGGTTACCGTATGATGAGTAACCCTGAGCAGCACCTGTTGTAATCTTTCTTGATGGTAATTTACCATGCATTGTATCCTTGAAAGGAACTGTTGGGTCACCTGAACCGGTAACACGCATTGCTTGATATACATAAGAACGACCACTTAGTGGGTCACGAATTGCACCACCAAGACAAGTAGCAGCACCACCGAAAGGTTCAATTTCTGTTGGGTGGTTATGAGTTTCGTTCTTAAACTGTAGTAGCCAGTTTTCTGTTACACCGTCAATAGTAACAGGAACATTAATAGAACAAGCATTGATTTCTTCACTTTCGTCAAGATCAGGGATTTGACCACGCTTTTTAAGTAGCTTCATACCCATAAGTGCCATATCCATTAGGCTAACATTTCTATTTGTGTCCTTGCCGTAAACTTCATCTCTGGCATCATAATAAGCCTGTAGAGCATCTTCGATAGCCTTTGAAAGAGCCTTTTTCTCAATTTCGACCTTATCAAGTCTTGTTAAGAAAGTAGTATGACGACAATGGTCAGACCAGTATGTGTCAATAACTCTTAGTTCAGTAACAGAAGGATCTCTCTTTTCAGTATCACGGAAGTAATCTCTACACCACTTTAGGTCAGCAAGTGTCATTGCAAAGCCCATTGAGTTGTAGTACTTTTCCATTTCTTCATCGTTCCACTTAATGAAGTCAGTAATTCTAGCAACATTTTCAGGAACTTCAACCGGAATATCAAGTGACTCCGGCTTTTCAAGAGAAGCAACTCTACTTTCAACAGGGTTAATCATATATGACTTGATTTTTTCAAATTCTTCGTCAGTAATATCCCCTTCAAGTGAAACAACTTTTGCTGAGATAACCTGTGGTCTTTCTCCTGCAGTTAGTAGCTGTACACACTGAGATGCTGAGTCTGCTCTCTGGTCGTATTGACCGGGTAGATACTCCATAGCAAAGACTTTCCAATCCTTATCAACCGGATATTCTTCATCATAAACAATATCCTGATTTGGCTCAGAAAAAACAGTAACCTTTGCCTTAGCAAATTCTTCATCTGTAAGACCCGCAACATCATAACGATTAGCAAATCTTAGGTTTGTTAAAGAACGAACACCAAGGTTGTGACGCAAATCCCAAAGAATCTGCTTAGCTTCAACATTGAATCCGTCTTTCTTTTCTACGAATATTCTTTTTACTTGTGACATCCCATTGACCTCCATCTGGATAATAATCAATATACCTTTAATATTTTACCATAAAATCACTTTTTTAATTTTCAACTAGGGAATTATAAAAAATATATTGTTGTTTTTTACAGTAAATTTTTTTGTGAATAAAACTTATCAAATAAATTTTTGATAATAGGGTAGTAAATATAAGAAAAAGTTACGCATATATATAGAAATACATAAAACCATTTGCACAAATTATTTTCATGAATTTCTAATTTATAGTAATATTTTATCATTGCAAATAGTTTATATATATGTTATTATACGAAAGAATTATATTTATATATTGTTTAGATATATAAATATTTCACTAGAGAGGAGAACAAAATGAAAAAGATTATAATTGTACTTTTAGTGCTAACAATGGGTTTTGCAGTTATCGGCACAGGTTGTTCCGATAAAAAAGATGATAATTCATCAAGTAGTACAAGTTACAGTTCATCAACTGTAAGCAACAGTGACAGTTCATCAAGTGACTTAAGTTCTGACAGTAATTTAGACAGTGACTTTAAGTGGGAAGACGGTAAATATATTGTAGGACTTTCAGACCAAGGTAAAAAGAAAAAGAATATTACTGTTCCCGAGGGTAGCTTTATGCTTATCACTGATTCTGAAGCAGCATCCAGTGTGTCAAGTAGTGATGAAAATAACGGCTTTAACAGTAATGATTTATTAGAAAGTATCTCATTTGAGTCTGATACAATCACTTCACTTCCAGGTTTTATGTTCCAAGATGACACAAATTTAAGTGAAGTTAAGTTACCAAAAAATCTTAAAAAAATTGATACATGTACATTTGCTGGTTGTACATCTTTGAAAACTGTAGAAATTCCAAGTACAGTTACAAAAATCAAAGAACTAGCATTTACTGATTCAGGTATTGAGGAACTAACACTTCCTGAGGGTGTAGAAGAAGTTGAAGGACCATTGTTTAATGGTACAAAATTAAAGAAAATTTACTTACCAGCATCACTAAAAGAAATTCATGGTTGGTTCTTAACGGATATAGATAATCTTGATTCTAAAATGAATCCTGTTTATAAGGTTGAGGTATATGTAAAGAAAGGCTCATATGCCGATAAACACTATGATGATTACGGAGAGTCATCATTCATAAAGAAATATTATTAATAACATTACAAACTTTTAAGAGGCTAGAAATAGCCTCTTTTCTTTAATATATGAAAGTGTATAAAAACCATTTGCACAAATTATTTTCTTTATTTATTAGAATTATAGTGGTAGTTTTTCCTTGCGAATATGGTTAAACTGTGGTACTATAAAAAGGTATAATTATAAGTATATGATTTGTTATTAGAAAGGATGTTGACTATGTGTGGTATTTGTGGTTTTACAGGCCAGATTGTTGACAGAAATGAAACAATTAAAAATATGACAGATGTTATCACTCATCGTGGGCCTGACTCTGACGGTCTTTTCCAGGATGATTATATTTCAATGGGCTTTCGTAGATTGTCTATTATTGACCTAGACGGTGGTACTCAGCCTATTTATAATGAGGACAAGTCCCTTGTTATTACTTTCAACGGTGAAATTTACAACTACAAGATTTTGCGTGAACAGTTAATCAAGGCAGGTCATAAGTTCTATACCGATACAGACTCAGAAGTTCTTATTCATGGCTTTGAAGAATGGGGCGAAGAAATGCTCCCAAAACTTCGTGGTATGTTTGGTTTCGCTATTTATAACAAGAATGACGGTTCTCTGTTTATTGCAAGAGATTTCTTTGGCATTAAGCCAATGCACTATACATTGATTGACGGTAACTTAGTTTATGGTTCAGAAATTAAGTCAATCCTACAACATCCTGACTTTAAGAAAGAGTTTAACGAAAAGGCTCTTGACTCTTACCTATCATTCCAGTATGTTGTACCACCTGAAACATTCTTCAAGAATGTTTATTGCCTACTACCGGGTCACTATATGTGGTTTAAGGATGGCAAGATTACAACAACCAGATATTTTGAACCAACATTTGAACCTGATGAAACTTTAACAGAAGAAAAAGCAGTTGATGAAATTGCTGATGTATTTGAAGATTCTATCAAGGCTCATAAGATTGCCGATGTTGAGGTTGGTTGTTTCCTATCAAGTGGTGTTGACTCATCATATGTTTCAACTTACTTTGCTGACCAAAAGACATTTACAGTTGGCTTTGACTTTGGTGAAAAGTATAACGAAATTTCTTGGGCTCAAGAACTTTCAAAAGAAATCGGTGTTGAACACCATACAAAGATTATCGGCAGTGAAGAATTTTGGAGTACAGTTCCAAAGGTTCAGTACTATATGGACCAGCCTCTAGCTGACCCAAGTTGTATTGCACTTTACTTTGTATCTAACCTTGCAAGTCAGTATGTAAAGGTTGTACTTTCAGGTGAAGGTGCTGATGAACTGTTTGGTGGTTATACTTGCTACAATGTTCCTCGTTCACTAAAGCCATATAGCATTGTGCCATTCCCTATTCGTAGAGCAATCGGTAAATTAGCAGAAAAATTCCCTAAGGTTAAGGGTAGAGCATACCTAATGCGTGGTGGTAAGCGTCTTGAAGAAAGATTTATCGGTAATGCATTTATGTATGACAAAAAGCAAAAACAGGCTTTACTTAAAAAGCCTGAAATTGCAACAGACCCACAAAATCTATGTAAGCCTTATTATGACAGAGTTAAGGATTATGACGATATTACAAAGATGCAGTACCTTGATATTAACCTTTGGATGACAGGTGATATTCTTCTAAAGGCTGACAGAATGTCAATGGCAAATTCACTTGAACTTAGAGTTCCTTTCCTAGATAAGGAAGTATTTAATGTTGCAAGAACAATTCCTACTCACCTTCGTGTAAACAGTGAAAATACTAAGTACGCAATGCGTAAGGCTGCTCGTAGAAGAATGCCTGAAAAATCTGCTCAGAAGAGAAAGCTGGGCTTCCCTGTACCTACAAGAGTATGGCTAAAGGATGAAAAGTACTATAATGTTGTAAAGAAGGCATTTAAGTCTGCTACAGCAGAAAAGTTCTTTAACACAGATATTCTTGTTAGTTGGCTAGACGGTCACTTCCAAGGTAAGGCTGACAACTCAAGAAAAGTTTGGACAGTTTATGTGTTCCTAGTATGGTACAATATTTACTTTGGCGATGATGACAAAATCAACACACCTAACCTAGACTAAATAATAACTGCTAGGCAAAGGGCTTTTTGAAGAATTTTGTATTCTTCTTCAAGGTCTGAAAGTGGCAGAGGGTTCTTCCCTTTACCTATTTCAAAAGTGAATCCCGGTTTGTTAAATCGGTGAATAAACCAATCTTTAAACCCACCACCATCTGCTATTGATGGTGGTGTGGATAATTTATAATTACAGGTTCTTGCCAGTAGTCTTGCCATTGTTTTGGAGTCTTTTGGTGTTTCATCACCAAATGTATAGTAGATTTCTCTACCTTGACTATGAAAAGCATAGCACCTACTGAAATTCTGTTTTATACAGTAGTTCATAAGTGAGATTGTTTCCGGTTCTGATGATGGAGTTTTGCCACCATACCTTGTGTTGTGTGGTACAGAGATTCCTAAGGCAATTTCTCTCTTGTGTATTTCTTCCCAATTTGCCGGAAAGTTGTGGTTAATGTCAACACCTCTTGCATTTGATTGCCATATGCAAGAATGTGGACAAATATAATTAATAAGTGAAGAATATTTATTTGCTGAGGATGAACCAAGTAAGTTAATGTCAGTACCGTCAGGATTGACACAAGGTATTATGGTTACACCTCTCCTATGTAAATATCTTTTCATTTTAATACCGGCAACTTCACTTCCGTCTCTGTATGAACAACCAAGTTGCCACAAAAATTTATACAGTAAATTAATGGTCAGGTATTCACTTCCGTGTACTCCCCCAACCATAATTATTTTTTTATTTTTGTTACCTATGGTGAATGCCTCAATGTTTCTGTTAACAAGGCTTTTCCCTATGGTTTCTTTTTTTATAAAGGGAAATTCCTTTATTAATCGGTTTTCAAATTCTTCACGATTTTTTGTGTGGGGATAAAAATTAAACATATCATACCTCGGAGATTTTATTATGAAATTAGAAGAAAAAACTATATCATCAAAGCAAGTGTTTGATGGTTGTTTATTAAAAATATATAAGGATGAAGTTCTCTTGCCTGATGGCAATACTGCTACAAGAGAATACAACAAGCACCATGGTGCAGTTTGTGTTGTACCACTAACCAAAGATAATGAAGTGCTGATGGTTAAGCAGTATCGTTATCCATTACGCCAAGTAATGTTAGAAATTCCGGCAGGTAAGCTGGAAAAAGGTGAAACACCTTTGGAAAATTGCAAAAGAGAGTTGAAAGAAGAAACAGGTGCTGATGGCTATAGTTATATGACACTTGGTAGCTATGTTGGACTATGTGCTTATTCTGATGAGATTGTTCATATGTATATGTGCAGAGTTGATGGTTGTGGTGAACAACACCTTGATGATGACGAATTTCTAAATGTGGAAAAGATTCCATTTGATAAAGTTGTGGAAATGGTGCTGAATAATCAAATCATTGACGGCAAAACTCAAGTGGCAATTCTGAAGGCAAAGTACCTACTTGACAGTGGCAAAATTTAATTTATATTAAAGTATATTTGAGAGTTACTATATATATGAAAGAACAAATTAACGAAAATAATTATTCTGCAGTAGCACTTGGATTTTTTGATGGAATACATCAAGGTCATAGGGCAGTTATCGAAAAAATGATTAAAGTGGCTAATGAAAAGTCGCTGACTCCTATTGTTTATACTTTCCGGAAAAACCCGGCATTGCTATTTGGCAGAAGTGTTGAAATTATCACTCCTAATGAAGAAAGACAGATTATTCTTAAGAATATGGGTGTCAGTAAAGTTATTGAGGATGATTTCTTAACAGTAAAGGATTATTCACCAAGAGAATTTGTGGAAAAAATCCTTGTTGAAAAATTAAATGCAAAAGAAGTGTTTTGTGGCTTTAATTATCATTTTGGCAAAGGTGGAGTTGCTGACCACAATACACTTAAAGAAATATGCAAAGAATTTTCTATTAATGTTACGGTAACAGACCAAGTTGTTGTTGATGGCGATACTGTCAGCAGTACAAGAATAAGGAAACTTATTAAGAATGGTGAAATGGAAGAAGTAAATAAACTTCTTGGTCATAGATTCGGCTATACATCTGTAATTGAACAAGGCAATCACATAGGTAGACTTATGGATACACCTACTATTAATCAGAAACTACCGGAAAATATTGCAATTCCTAAGTTTGGTGTTTACACAAGTTTAGTTACTATTAAGGGTAAACAATACGCCGGTGTAACTAATGTTGGTGTTAAACCTACTGTTGGTAACTACAAGCCACTTTCAGAAACATGGTTGCCTAAATACAACGGTCCGGATTTATATGGTGAAGTGATTGACACAAGACTTTTATGTTTTCAGCGTCCGGAAAAGAAGTTTGACTCTTTAGCTGAACTGGAGAAAACTATTAAAAATGATGGCAAAAATGCGTTAATCAACATTAAAAAGTATATTTGTTGATTATTATAATTTTTTTTGATAAATTATACTTTTACAACTGAAAATTAATCAAATTAAAATCTTTCCTAGTGCATTTAGGAAAGATTTTTCTTATTTTATATATATTTTTAACAAATGGAGAACAAACTGAAACACAAGGAATGGTGGGAGTTATGATATATTTTGGAAATTTTATAAAGCTAATTTAACAAATGGACTTCAAATTTTAACAAATTGTTAATACAATATATCCAAAACATAAAGATTTGGTTACAAACGTTATACAAATTAAGCTTTTTATCTATTTTCAACAAAGATAAAGTGTTAAATTCGTTACTTTGCTAATTGAAAAGTACTTGAAAAAAAGACTATAATAAATATGCAATTAAATGCGATACTTTAAAAGGAGGTTTTTCAGAAATGAAAACAAAAAGAATTGTTAGCATTATTCTTTCAGTGCTAATGGCTTGCTCAGTATTTGCAGGCCTATCAGTAGCTGCTGATGATACTGCTACACACACTTACACAGTTGTAGGTGACGCTAAGTTCTTAGGTGCTAACTGGACTCCTAATACTCCAGCTGACGATATGGCACTTCAGGAAGGCGGCACTTACAAGAAGACATACACAGGTGTTGCTAAGACTGACTGTGCTACAATCAAGGTTGTAGAAGATCATGATTGGTTCACATCATTCGGTGCAGTTGCAGGTGTTGTAAACCCTGAAAACATTGAATTCTCAGTTCCAGAAGACAACTCAACAGTTGATGTTATTCTAACTCTTTCTGGTACAAGAGAAAAGGAAGTAACAGACGCAGATGGTAAGCCAACAGGCGAAGTAAAGACTATCAACGACGGTACAGTTAAAGTACTAGTTAATGGTGCAGATGCACCTGCTAAGGTTGTTCCTCTAGAAAATGCTTATTATGTAGCTGGTGAACCTGGTCTATGTAATGGTGTTGAATGGAAAGTTCTAGCAAATGCAGAAACAGAAGAAGAAAAGACTGCAGTTGAAACAAAGAACAAGATGACTAAGAATGAAGATGGTTCTTACGAAATCACATTCAAGAATGTACAGCCTAAGGAAGGCGGCGCTGCTTACGAATTTAAAGTAACAACAAACGGTGCTTGGGAACCAGCTTATGGTTATGACGGTCTTATCGGACAAGGTGGTGCAAATGCACAAGTTCCTGTAACAGAAGCTAACTCAACAGTTAAAATAGTTTTAACAGCTGATCTAAAGGTTAAAGCTTATGTAAACGACGTTGATGTTACTCCAGCTCCAGTTCCTACAGAATCAAAGCCAGAAGAAACAACAGACAATAAAGGTAACACTAGTGCTGTTACAAGCCAGGGCGGTATCTACACAGGTCCTTCAACAGGTGAAAAATCAAAAAGATATTTCTTCGCTATGCGTAAGGATTGGTACACATTTAATAATGCAACAGCATGTGCTTACTGGTGGGATGGTACAGATAAATGTGTTGACTGGCAGCATTCATATCAGTTGAGATCAACTCCTCTAACACTAGAAGACGGCTCAAATGTGTATTACATTGACCTAGGTGAAACTGTTGCAAATGTTATCTTCAACAACGGTATCGACGGTGGTGCTAAGGCAGCTGAAGGCGAAAAACCATCTCCAAACTGGGGTAAGAACTTCCAGACATCGGACATTAACCTAGAAGGTTACATGGCTAACGACAGTGATACATACCCAGAAGGCTTGAAAACTTTTGCTAATATGATTTATGTTGTTGACCCATCAAAGGTTAGTGTAAGTGAACTATCAGGTGCTACAACATATGGTGGCGAATGGTATTATCTACATGCTGACGGTAAGTATGACACAACAGCTGGTTCAACTTATGAAGTTAAGGATGTAACTGCTGTTATTACTACAAAGAACGTTTCAGTTTACCCAGGTAAGACTGCTAAGATTAATGTTAAGTATACAAACACAACAGCTCAGACAACAAAGGTTTGGTCTTCAAGCAACACAAGTGTTGCAACAGTAGACAAGAACGGTGTTGTTAAGGGCGTTAAGGCTGGTAGGGCTGTAATCTCTCTAACAGTTCAGAACCCTGGCGATGCTCAGGCTCTAGTAGTTACAAGTACTGTAACAGTTAAGCAGTATGTAACAAGCATTAAGCTAAACGCTAGATTAAAGACTATCTACAACGGTAAGTCATTTACACTAAAGGCTACAGTTAACCCTAAGAATGCTGCTAACAAGGGTGTAACATATAAGTCATCTAACACAAGATATGCAACTGTTACATCTAAGGGCGTTGTTAAGGGTATCAAGCCAGGTACTGCTTATATCACAGTTAAGGCTAAAGACGGTAGCAACAAGTATGCTAAGTGCAAAGTTGTTGTTAAACAGCAGAAGGCTACAAAGCTAAAAATCTCAGCTAAGAAGAAAATTACTCTAAAGAAGAAGGGTGCTTCTGTTAAGATTAAGGCTACTCTATATCCATCAAACACATACAACAAGCTAATTAAGGTTACTTCTTCCAAGAAGCGTATCGTTAAGCTATCAGCTTCTAAGATTAAGTCCGGTAAGACTGTAAAAGTTAAGGCTCTTAAGAAGGGTTCAACAGTTGTTAAGTTTACAGCTGCTGACGGTTCTAGAAAGTCTGCTCAGACAAAGGTAACAGTTAAGAAGTAATTCTAATTGACTACTTTGTTAATCTACTAACTAGTAATTCACCCACCTGTTTTCAGGTGGGTGTTTTTGTTGTGTAAAAAATTATGTTGTGTAATCAATTTGATTATAATAAAGAATTTTGGTTGTTTGTTATAAGCCTGTTGTGCTAATTTGTTTTTTCAATTTTGATTATGCTAATCTGAAAATGCTTTAACAAATTTAGGCTTTTCAATTTTGTTTCTGTGTTACGATAAATTAATTTTGCAAATTAGGGTTTGTAGGGTTGATTATGTAATGTAGATAAATTAGATAATAACCGATTAATTCATCTAATT
>OBXZ01000977.1_pt1 | contig 16688 bp, 14 predicted proteins | sample 1538171 | NCBI WGS metagenome assembly OBXZ01 (sample SAMEA2580161, study PRJEB22360) | human gut metagenome | biome: human gut; feature: human-associated habitat; material: faeces | place: Denmark | collected 2008/2010
GGCGCGGCAGTTGAGCAAACAGCTGCAAAATGGCGGCCTGATTGCCTTTACCGGTGGCCTGGGTGCAGGCAAAACCGCCTTTTGCACCGGCCTTGCAGAGGGCCTTGAATGCACCGATGAGGTGCAGAGCCCGACATTTAGCATTGTCAACGTTTATCGGGGCAAAATAACCTTTGCCCACTTTGATATGTACCGCATTTCGACCGAAGAAGACCTCTACGCCGCGTCTTTTTATGATTACCTTGACAGCGGTGCAGTAGTAGCGGCGGAGTGGAGCGAAAACATCGCACAGTTCCTCGAAGAGCCGTATATTAAAATTAATATTGAAGTGCTTGGAGAAAACGACCGTAAACTGACGATAGAGGGCGCTGCACCGTTAGAGGAAACGCCCGATGCAGCGCAAAACGGTCTGGCTTAGAAAGGAATTGTAACATGAGCGAAATAACTCTGGCAGTAGATTCTGCCGGAAAAGCAGCTGGTATCGCCATTTTGCGCGATGAAGCGCTGATTTATGAATCTTACCTTGATGCAGGCCTTACCCATAGCGAAACCTTGTTGCCAATGCTGAAAAGTGCGCTTGCTGCCACCGGCATTGCCCCCGCAGAAATAAACCTTTATGCAGTGTCGGCGGGGCCTGGCAGTTTTACCGGGCTGCGCATCGGCATGGCGCTGGCAAAAGGGCTGGCACTGCCCAATCAAACCCCTTGCATCGGCGTTTCTACCCTTGAAGCACTGGCACTTTCGGTATTTGTGCCGCAGGGCAGTATTGTCGTAGCAGCAGAAGATGCTCGCCGCGGCGAAGTGTACTATGCAGCCTTTGAGCAGACCGCAGAAGGGTTGCACCGCCTTTGCCCCGACACCGCAGGGAAACCTTGCGAGATGCAAGAAATGTTGGAAAATGCAAAAAAATCGGTTTTTATTGTTGGTGATGGTGCCGAGGTGTGCTATAATAATTTAGAAAAAAATTTGACGCTGACGGTATTGCCCGCGCATTTGCGCAAAGGGCGGGCCTCTGGCGTTGCCTTTGCTGCCCGCGCAGCTTGTGCAAGAGGAGAAAATACGGACGCTGCATTACTGGCTCCGGAATACCTCAAACTTTGCCAGGCCCAGCGTGAAAGGCAGGAAAAACTGAAAGGAAGCGAAACAACATGATTGCACTGGGTGCAGACCACGGCGGCTACGCGCTGAAAGAAGAAATCAAACAATATCTCGACGCAAAGGGCATTCCCTACAAGGATTTCGGCTGCTACAACACCGAAAGTGTCGATTACCCCGACATGGCCAAAGCTCCCTGTGAGGCGGTCGTCGCAGGCGAATGCGAAAAAGCACTGCTTTTCTGCGGAACCGGCGTAGGTATCAGCATTGCTGCCAACAAAATCAAAGGCATTCGTGCTTGCTGCTGCAGTGACGCGTTCAGCGCTAAATATACCCGTCTGCACAACGATGCCAATGCACTTTGCCTGGGTGGACGAGTTGTCGGCGCTGGCCTTGCTACCGAGCTGGTAGAGCTGTTCCTCACTACAGAGTTTGAAGGCGGCCGCCATGCGCGGCGCATCGAAAAAATCGCAGCGCTCGAAGGCTGAGTGTGAAATTTGTTGTTTGTGCCTTTACCGGTGGGCGGGGTGCAAATATCATTTTGCCTGCCGGAGATTGGAGAATATCATGAAAGAACCTATGGTTTTAGAACATCCCCTCATTAAACATAAGGTCAGCCATCTGCGCGACGTGAACACCGGTACCAAGGAGTTCAAAGAGCTGGTTAGCGAAATCGCAATGCTGATGTGCTACGAGGCAACCCGCGATTTGCCCACCGAGAAGGTAGAAATTACTACCCCGATTACCACTGATAAATTTGAGGTGCTTGCAGGCCGTAAACTTGCAGTTGTGCCTATTCTTCGTGCTGGCCTTGGCATGGTAGACGGCGTGCTTACGCTGATTCCCGCTGCTAAAGTTGGCCACATTGGCCTCTATCGCGACCCGGAAAGCCTGGAGCCGGTAGAGTACTACTGCAAGCTTCCCGCTGATATTTCTGAGCGTGAAGTGATGGTTGTCGACCCCATGTGCGCCACCGGCGGCAGTGCTGCCGACGCGATCACCCAGATCAAAAAGCGTGGCGCAAAAAACATTAAGTTCCTCTGCATTATTGCTGCGCCGGAAGGCATTAAGCGCCTGCACGAGGCACACCCCGATGTAGATATTTATGCTGCTGCGCTTGACCACGAGCTGAATGACCATGGCTATATTGTGCCAGGTCTTGGCGATGCGGGCGATCGTATTTTTGGCACGAAATAAGAAGTTTCTGTGCAAAGAGCCGATACGACAAGTATCGGCTCTTTGCTTTTTGAAATAGACGAAAAGTATTTTAGTGGTAAGCGTTAACGTACAGAGAAAAATTAAATTTTAAAAAACAGCATGAAAAAGCCTTTTTTGTGAGAAAAAAGTGTATAATGAATAACATTCCATCTTTTATTATCGCAACTGCCCCCCGCAAACTGAAAAGCGCTGGTGCAACGTCTGGTTTATTACACATCGCAACAGCGTTTTAATTCACGAGAAAGCAGGACCATGTTTTATGGATAGAAACACGATATTGATTGTAGAAGATGATCGTGTCAACCGAACAATTCTAAAAAAAATTCTCTCCGCAGAATATCATATCTGTGAAGCAGAAAATGGCTCGGATGCGCTTTCTGTGCTGGAACAACGGGCCACCGAGATTTCGGTAGTGCTGCTGGACTTACTGATGCCTATTATGGACGGCTATGAGCTGATTAAGCGTGTTCGCTGCAATAGTCGTTTTGCCGGCGTGCCGCTGATTGTGGCGACCGACGATGCCCAGCGCGAGGCAGAGGCAGAGGTGCTTTCACTCGGCGCAAACGATTTTATTTTAAAGCCTTATGACCCAACCATCATTCGGCACAGAATTGCGAATACCATTCAGCTGTGCGAAACCGCAGCAATGCTGAACGTTGTCCAGCGCGATTCACTGACCGGTGTGTACAGCAAAGAGCATTTTTATCAAACAGTAAACGAGATATTAAACCGCAAACCCCACCGCCCTTATGATATGGTTTGCTGCGACATCGAAAACTTTAAGCTTGTCAACGATTTATTTGGTACCCAAACCGGAGATGAATTGCTGAAATATGTAGCGCAGGCAGTGGTAGAAGCTTTGCCGGAAGGCAGCATTTGCGGCCGAATGGGTGGCGATGTATTTGCGCTGCTGGTGCCGCATCAGGAGGTTTATCGCGACCAATGGTTTGCCGAGGTCGTATGGAAACTGAATCGCTTTTCGGTAGACTTAAATCTTGTAATGCGGTATGGCATTTGCAGCCGTGTCAGTCCGCAGGTACCGGTAGCAACTCTCTGTGACCGTGCCAACCTGGCAAAGCAGACCATCAAAGGCAAATACAATGCCTACTATGCTTATTACAACGAAGAGCTGAGAGAACGGCTGCTGGACGAGCAATCAATTACGGCGAATATGAATACCGCCTTGGCACAAAAGCAATTTAAGGTTTACTTACAGCCCAAATATCATCTGCAAAGCGGCAAAATTTCTGGCGCAGAGGCTTTGGTACGATGGGAGCACCCGGAAAAAGGGCTGATATCGCCGGATAAGTTTATCCCACTTTTTGAAAAGAATGGGTTTATTACCTCTCTTGATATGTATGTTTGGGAAGAAGCCTGCAGATTGCTGCGACAATGGCTGGATGCCGGCGAACGGCCTGTGCCTATTTCGGTCAACGTTTCTCGCGCAGATATCTACCATCCACAGCTCTGTACAATTTTGACAAAGCTGGTGGAGAACTACCGTCTGCATCCCAAATACCTGCATTTGGAGATTACAGAAACCGCCTATACCGAGCACCCAGTGCAGATTATTGAAACAGTGCAAAAGCTAAAAGATCAGGGCTTTGTGCTGGAAATGGATGACTTTGGCACCGGGTATTCTTCACTGAATATGCTTTCAGAGCTTCCCATAGATGTATTAAAGCTAGATATGCGCTTTGTGCAGTATGAAGAAAAGCGCAATAGCCGCAGCATTCTCAGCTTTATTATCAGCCTTGCAAAATGGCTGGACCTGCGGGTTGTGGCAGAAGGTGTGGAGACCGAAGAGCAGGTGGAACTGCTGCGCTCGATGAGCTGCGATTATGTTCAGGGCTTCTATTTTGCAAAACCGCTGCTGCCCGAAGCATTCGAAATGGTGTGGCATCGGTCAAAGGATAAAGCCAACCTAAACCTTTATACCACTGTAGGCCCCGGTAAAAAAGTAACTCAGCAGGATGCCACACTGCTTCTCATGGTGGACCACGGCACCGAGGTAGGCTCTGAATTGGAAGCGGTTTTGCAGCAAGACTACGATGTGCTGCGCGTCTCCAAAGAAGCTGTAGCAAAAGCCTACTTGAAAAATACCGAAATAAGCTTGGTATTACTGGATGTTACCCAGCCGAATGAAACCACAGATGCCTTTCTCGATGAGTTTGCAGAGCAAGGCAGAATGTCGCATATTCCGGTGATTGTGGTGACCACCGAACCCGTAAGCAAAACCATGGTTCCTTATGAAGAAAAAGTAAGCGATTATATGGTAACGCCGCTTCGTCCGGTGCTGATTAAGAAAAGAGTACAAAATGCCCTTGTGGCCTCTCGCGCGAAAATGCTGGAGCAGGAGCAGGAGGTAGCACACGCGCTGGAAGAGATGAAAAAGCGCGCCGAGATAGACGCGCTGACCGGACTGCTGAATCGCTCGGAGTTTGAGAACCGGGTGGAGCACTTTTTGACGCGCAACAAAAACAGCGATGGTTATTTTATTATTCTGGATATGGATAACTTTAAGCTGGTCAACGACAATTACGGACATATCAAAGGCGATGAAGTGCTGCGCCAAACAGCAGATACGCTGCGTGAGAACTTTTTTGAAGCAGATATGCTCAGCCGTTTGGGTGGCGATGAGTTTGTTATTTTTATTCCGTACGAGCACAATTGGCAAGAGCTTGAAGAAAAAGTATCAAAGCTTTGCAGCCGGCTATCGCTGCGCGTAGGGGAGATAGATGTTTCTTGTTCCGCAGGTGTTTGCGGCACCAAAGAGGGCAACCGAGACTATCAAACCCTTTATAAGTTTGCGGATATGGCGCTGCTCATGGCGAAACGCAGCGGCAAAAAGCAATGCAAACTATTCGATGAAGCTATGTGTATTCCGTCGCCGCAAATTTTGGAAAACGGCAGTGACTGGTTACTGAACCAAACCTCGGATGCGGTATTTGCCTGTGATGCGGAAACGCTTGAAATTGTTTACATTAATGATACTGCCTGTGAACTTGTAGGCAAAACAAAAGAAGAGTGCATGGGCAAAAAATGCCACGATGTTATGTGGCAGCGCGGAGAAGCCTGCTGGCGATGCCCCTGTATTTCTGATTGCGTGAATGAGTTTTACCACGAAGATGTTGTGCTGACAGATGGCAAAACCGCAGTGCACTTAAAAGCAAAGATGCTAATGCTGCAAGGGCGTCCGGTAAAAGTGCATTATTTGCAAAATGCACATCCGATAGAAACGAAAACGCCATAAAAATGTGCTTAATATAAAAGGACCACACCATGCATCTTCCCGAAGTGGAAAGCATTCGTGTGGTCCTTTCTGCTTGCGGGAGGCGGGGAAGAAACACTGCCTGTATTTTAAAGCGCTGAAGTAGGTCTTTTTGATGGAAACCAGCGCAATTTTCCAAGTATCCGATTCGATGCTCATGGTGATCAGCTGAATTGCTCTGCTTCTCCAAATGGTTTTGCGGAAGGTTTGTCCGTTTTATTGCATAAAAGGTCCCCCCTGCTAAGGGCAGGGGGGAAGCGATCATTCCGGATTAGCGCCGGAAATCCTCGTCGTCCTCATCATCGCACTCTCTGCACGGACGCGGACGGCAGCAAAGCTTTTGGATGATGCAAAGGAAGGTCCAAAGAATGCCAACCATCATAGCGGCAAAGAAGGCGAAATACAGCGCGATCAGAATCGCGGTCAGTATTGTCGGGGAAAGCGGGAAAAGCATCAGTACCAGCCCGACTACGATGGTACCGAAAATGGCGAAGACGGTGGGTTTGGCGCAGGCGCACAGGCACATATGCTGAGCGTTGCGGTCACGGGTGAGGTGCCCAAGCACGCAGGCCATGCCAATGGCTGCCAGTACAGCGAGACCAAACATGAAAAAGATAGTGGCCCCGAAATAAAGGGAAGGCATGAACCAGAACAACAGTGCCGCGATTACACCGGCAATCAGGCCGATCAGCACTTCCAAGCACAGGCAACTGCGGGAACTGCAAGAAGAATCGCACATAAAATTTCCTCCTTGTACAAAGATGAATATGACAAAGAACTTTGTCACGTCACCATATGAAGGAGTGGTGCGTTTTGTGCGTTGCATTCCGCAAAATTTGGCGATACAGCGGTAGTGAAAAACACGAAAAACAAAAGATTTTTACCGAAACACGCAGCAAGTTGCCTCTTTTCAAGCAACAAAGCGCGCGAAAAGCTTAAAAACAAAAATAGCAATCATGCGAGCCGAAAGCTATGGCCAACGGGAGGGCCGCCAACTGAATGCGATGGCTGCCCAATGAAAAGAATATCAGCGTTTCGCCTTCAGTTTGAAAGCATGCACGAAGCACAAACATAAAACAAAAAAGAAGTTGAGGAATCGCATCAGATACGATTCCTCAACTTCTTGGTGCCGCTCACCGGGCTTGAACCGGTACGGTATTGCTACCGAGGGATTTTAAGTCCCTTGTGTCTGCCAATTCCACCAGAGCGGCAAGCTAATATATTTTACAATACGCACGCGCGCTTGTCAAGCAATGTGTGTAGGCGATTTTTCTTTGGGTGTTTGTGAATGAAAAACAAGTATACTGTCAAAATCACCCCTAGAAGTCACTTTCCCGCTGCTGTTTTGTGCAACCGAACAATTTGAAGAATTTTTCTTGTTTCTTGCATACAAAAGTGATATAGTGTCTATGTAAAAAACATTTGTGCTTGTCACGTGAACAGTCTGTCTTGCACAATAAAAACCACTCCATTTGAAAATAAAAGCGAAACGCGGTCTCGGCTTCGGCAAGTATCGCAAAGAAAGGGTGCACGATATGGAAAAGAAGTTTTTGATTGTAGATCAGGCTATTTTGCCGGAGGTTTTTTCCAAGGTGTTAAAAGCAAAAGAATTGCTTGCAAGCGGTAGTGCAAAAAATGTTTCTGCCGCTACAAAAATGGTAGACCTCTCGCGCAGCGCGTTCTATAAGTACAAAGACAGCATTTTTGATTTTGAAAATACCAAAGCCATCGTTACGGTCAAAGCGGTTTTGCTGGACGAAACAGGCGCACTGCAAAGCCTGCTTTCCGAGCTTTCGGCCAGCGGCGCTTCTATTGTTACCATCAACCAGTCGGCACCCGAAAACGGTACCGCAGTGGTGTCGGTAACCATTCGCACCGATTCGATGCCAATGCCGCTCGACGACGTGCTGCGCCGCATTCAGACACAGCGCACGGTGGTAAGTGTTCACCGCAATGTAAAAGAGATTGGCTGAGCGAATAGAGAATAGCGCATCAAAAAGCGCACGGTGAAAGGAACTGGTTTAAGCATCATGGCAAAAATAGCGATTTTAGGATTTGGCAATATTGGCAGCGGTGTGTTGGAAGTGCTGCGGCAAAATGGCGCGGCGCTCACCCAGCGTGCAGGTCAGCCTCTCGATGTAAAATACATCATGGACGTGCGGGATTTCTCCCAAAGCCCGGATGCAAAACTGTTTGTGAATAACGTTGATGTTATTTTAGAGGATGCAGAGGTCTCGACCATAGTGGAAACCATCGGCGGCACCGACCCCGCTTACTATTATGTGAAGTCGGCGCTTTGTGCAGGCAAAAATGTCTGCACCTCCAACAAAGAGTTGGTTGCACGCCATGGCGCAGAGCTGATTGCACTGGCAAAACAGCATAAAGTGGCCTTTTTGTTTGAAGCGAGTGTAGGCGGCGGCATGCCGTTGATTGCACCGATTCGTGGAAGCCTTGCGGCTAACGTGATTGAAAGTGTGCATGGCATTGTAAACGGCACCACCAACTTTATGCTAACCCGTATGGAAGAAGAGGGAATGGATTTTGCTGCCGCGTTGGCAGAAGCGCAGCGCCTGGGCTATGCAGAAACCCGCGACCCTTCCGCCGATGTGGATGGATTTGATGCTGGCAGAAAAATTGCTATCTTGGCTTCGCTTCTTTACGGCACAGAAGTACATCCGGAAGATATTCCTACTACCGGCATCCGCGAGGTGGCTCCGGCAGATTTTTACTTTGCGCAGCGCATGAAAGCGACTATTCGCTTAATTGCCTATGCGAAAAAAGATGAAGCAGGCCGTTTTGCCTGTGCGGTAGAGCCGATGTTTATCCCGCGCGAGCATCCGTTTGCAGGGGTGTGCGATGTATTCAATGCTGTGATGCTGCGAGGCAATATGCTTGGCGACACGATGTTTTACGGCAAAGGTGCTGGTAAGCTGCCCACGGCCTCGGCAGTGGTGGCGGACATCATCGATGCAGAAAAGTATGGCGTGTCGCTCCATGACACATTAACGTGGAATTCGGCTAAATCTTTGGGTAAAATCACCGATGAAAGCCGATATACATACTATATCAGAGTAACCGACCCCGATGCGGAGATGCTGAAAAAAGTGCTCGGCGGCACCCAGTTTATGATGCAGCACGGCGACGAAGCAGCGGTGCTGAGCTGCCCATTGACCGAAACCGAGCTGGCAGAAAAAACACAGCAGCTTGCAGCACAAGGCATGAAAGCAATGCTGTGCCTGAAAATGCTGGAGCAATAAATCGGGGAAAGGACGATCGAAATGGAAAAAGTGGTCATCAAAGCGCCTGCTTCCACCGCCAACCTCGGCAGTGGTTTTGATGCAATGGGCATTGCGCTTGACCTGTGCAACACGGTAGAGCTGGAAGAGTACGACCGGCTTGTTATCGCCTCTGCTGATGGCAGCGAAACCCCGGCGGACGAAACCAACCTGGTTTATCAAACCGTGAAAGACGTTTACGAGCTTTGCGGAAAAAAGCTAGAGGGGCTTAAAATCACTCAGTGCAGCCCTATCCCACAGGCACGGGGGCTTGGCAGTTCGAGCGCCTGCATTGCAGCCGGTATTGCTGGTGCAAACCAGTTGCTGGGAGCCCCACTTTCTCAGCAGGAGCTGCTGGATTTGGGTTGCAAGATGGAAGGGCATCCAGATAATGTGGCACCCGCTATGCTGGGCGGCTTTGTAACCAGCGTAATGGAAAACGGCCATGTTTACACCATTCGCAAACCGGTTAGCGAAGAGCTGTGTTTTTGTGCCTTTGTGCCGGATTTCCCACTGCTGACCTCAAAAGCACGCGCAGCATTGCCACAGGCGGTGCCGCATAAAGATGCAGTTTACAACCTTTCTCGCGCGGCGTTTATGGCGGCAGCTTTTTGTGAAAACCGCCCGGAGTATTTTGCCGTGGCAGCGGGTGACCGCTTGCACCAGCCTTATCGCATGGGCTTGATTCCGGGAGCAGAGCAGTTGTTTGCACGCCTGCCGGGCCTGGGCGCAAAAGCGGTGTTTATCAGCGGCGCAGGGCCCACCATTATGGCCATCACTGAAAAAAGTGACAAAGCATTTGCCGAAAAAGCAGCCCAGCTGCTGCAGGAAAATGAGGTTTTGGGTCGGTTCAAGCTTACAAAGCTTGCTGCTCGAAACGAGAGTATGATTTAAGGCGATAGCGCCCAACACAAAGCGCCGGGCCGCACCGGCAGCGCAAAACCAGCAAAAACCGGTGCAGAGCAAAAGTTACGCATTTCCAAAAAAGGAGGGTGACCCGAAATGGCACTCATTGTACAAAAATTCGGCGGTTCTTCCGTTGCAAACAGGGACCGCATCTTCAACGTGGCGCGCATCGTCGCAGATACCCATAACGAGGGCAATGATGTAATTGTCGTTGTTTCCGCACAGGGCGATACGACCGATGACCTGATTGCAAAAGCGGCAGAGATTACCCACGACCCGTCAGGGCGTGAGATGGATATGTTGCTTTGTGCGGGCGAACAGATTTCGGTTTCGCTGCTGTGCATGGCGCTGGGCGAGCTGGGCTGCAAAGCAGTTTCGCTGCTGGGCTGGCAGGCTGGTTTCATCACCGACCGCAGCCACCAAAAAGCGCGCATTCGCAAAATTGATACCGAGCGCCTGGAATGTGAGGTCAGCAAAAACCAAATCGTGGTTGTTGCAGGCTTTCAGGGCATCTGCCGCTCAGACGATTTGACCACACTGGGGCGCGGCGGCAGCGATACCTCTGCGGTTGCGATTGCAGCAGCGATGAAGGCGGATGTCTGCCAGATTTTCACCGATGTGGAAGGCGTGTATACTGCAGACCCGCGGTTGGTGAAAAAGGCACGCAAGTTGCCGGAGATTACCTTTGATGAAATGCTTGAACTGGCAAGCCTTGGTGCACAGGTTTTGAACAACCGCTCGGTAGAGCTTGCTAAAAAATACAATGTACAGCTAGAAGTACTCTCCAGCCTCAACCGGGCGCCGGGTACAATCGTGAAGGAGGTTGCCAAGATGGAAGGCATGATGATTAAGGGCGTAGCAAAGGATACCAACGTATCCTCAATTTCGGTGCTGGGTGTATCGGATACTCCGGGCATGGCGTTTAAGGTGTTCAGCCTGCTGGCACAGCGCAAAATTAATGTGGATTTGATTTTGCAGTCCTCCGGGCGTGACGGCACCCGCGACCTTTCGTTTACGGTAGCTTCTACCGACCGCAAATTGGCAGTAGACCTGCTGAACGAGCATCTTGCAGTCTTCGGCGGTACTTCGGTAGAGTATGACGATGATGTGGCAAAAGTTTCGGTAGTTGGTGCAGGTATGCAGAGTAATGCCAATGTGGCAAGCACCATGTTTGAGGCACTGTTCGAAAACAACATCAATATTCGTATGATCTCCACCAGCGAAATCAAAATTTCGGTGCTGATTGAAAAAGCGGATGCTGACCGTGCGGTACTTGCCATCCACGAGGCATTTTTAGGTTAATAGATTACATAGAACAGGAGAGTGGCCTTTTGGCGGCTCTCCTGTTTTGTTTTTCGCTTTGCTCCCAAGGGGGAAATCTTGGATACAACAGGATGAAAAGAAGCCGAAACGGTAAAAATGCACTGGCAGTATAGCTGCACCAAACCGCATAGAAAGAGGCTTTGCCACAAAGAGACGAAAAAGTGAGGTGCTGGGCCTAAAATATGGAGCCCTATGATAAAAGGTGAAAGGTAAGCAAACCACCTTGTTTTGCAGCGGGCGGTATGGTATAGTAATTGAGCAATTAGACCCTTTATTTACGCTCTGATAGAGGAGACAGAAGAATGAGTTTAAAGCAAAAACGCTTGGCAATGCTTTTGGTTGCCGTTCCTCTTTTGGGGATTGGTGTAGGCCTTTTTTTGCGCGCCGGGCTTGGCTCGGACCCATATACTGCTTTTAACCTTGCAGTTGCCGCAATAACAGGCATCGATTTTGGTACGATGTCGGTCATCGACAATGCGATTTTAATTGTGCTGGTGGTCTTGTTCCACCGGCATACGCTCGGCGTTGGTACAGTGCTGAACATGGTTTTTGTAGGCTATGTTGCCGACTATTTCATGAAGATTTGCGACCGCTTTTTTGGCGCGCCTCAAAATTTCATGCAGCAGCTGCTCATTATGGCAGCGGGCGTGCTGGTGCTGTCGCTATCCGCCTCTCTTTATTTTACCGCGGCGCTTGGGCTTGCCCCATATGACACTATGGCGTTTATTTTGCAGCGTGCAATACACCTGCCCTTTGTCTGGTGCCGCATTATTACAGACAGCACCTCGCTTGTGCTTGCATTGCTGCTGGGCGGCAGTGCAGGAATCGGCACCTTTGTGTGCGCGTGCTGCCTTGGGCCGTTTATCAATTTCTTTAATAACAAACTAAGCATTCCTCTGCTGGGGGCTACGCGTACAGCAACCGATGCCACAGAGGAAAAGGAGTGACAATTTTTTGAGCAATCGACAGTTTTATGACCAGGATAAAGAACCGAAAAAAGGGCAAAAACACCGTCCGGAACCACCCCATTCAGCGCCCCGGCGGGCGGCTCCGCAGCAGGGCCAGCGCCCGGCCGCGCATCGCCCCACGGGCCATCCCCCGGTGCAGCGCAGCAATCGCCGCGCAAAAAAGCAGCAACTTGCTCGCCGCCGGGCTCTTTTGCTGTTGGTAGTTCTCATTGCCTTGTGCTTTGCTGCCTGGGGAATTGTAGAGCTGATGACAAAAGATAAAAAGCCGGCAGATAGCACGGCTCCATCCTCGGCAGCTTCTTCGCAAATCTCTTCGGCGGCTTCTTCTACGCCGCAGGAAACACCTGCCCCAACGCCCGAGGCTACGCCGTGTGCGACCCCGGAGCCCACAAAGGCACCGGCCACGACGGAGCAGGACTGGAAAATGCGGCTTGTCAATGCCAATAACCCGCTGCCGGAAGGTTTTGAGCCGGAGCTTGCAACGCTGGCCAACGGCAAACAGTTTGACGCGCGCGCTATCGATTCTCTAAATGCGATGCTTGCGGATGCCAAAGCGGCAGGCCTTTCTCCGCTGGTTTGCTCTGCATACCGCAGCATTGCGCGGCAGGACGAGCTGTTTAACCAGATGAAACAGGACTATATGGCGAAGGGCATGACAGAGGCGGAAGCCTATGCCAAAACTGCGACTATCCGCACACCGCACGGGTGCAGCGAGCATTCCAGCGGCCTTGCAGCAGATATTGTTGCGGTGGATTATCAGAGATTAGATGATGGATACGAGAATACCCCGGAGGCTCAGTGGCTGCATGCGCATGCTGCGGAATACGGCTTTATTCTGCGTTACCCTAAGGGCAAAGAGGACGTGACCGGTATTATCTACGAGCCGTGGCACTTCCGCTATGTCGGCGTAGAAAATGCACAAAAGATTAAAGACAGCGGCCTTTGCCTGGAAGAATATCTCGAGCAAAACGGCTAAATAGAATCATACAAAAAGCAAGTTTTCCGGCAGGGCACAAAAGCTCTGCCGGAACTTTTTTTGTTCATATAAATGTGGTATACTATACTTTAATTATTGTAAAAATGACGAGGTATATGAATGCAGCGAAAACAATTGGCAGACGGGGTCATGTTGACCGATATCCCCGCCGAACGCTTTAAAACTGGTCGTATTACGCTCAACTTTATTTTGCCTTCGCAGCGCAGCACTGCCACCGCAGCCGCTTTGCTGCCGCTGGTGCTCGAGCGCAGCTGTGCCGCTTGGCCGGACATGACAGAGTTTTCTAAAGTGCTGGCAAAGCTTTATGGCGCATCGCTTTCAGCAGAAAGTGCTGTGTATGGCAACCGCCGCGTAATTTCGGTAAGCATCAGCGGTATTAAAGATTGCTATGCGCTGGATGGAGAAGCCCTTTCGCAGGAGTATGCACGCGTTTTGTTTGAAGTGGCGTTTCGTCCGCATTTTACGGACGGGGTGTTTGACGAAGAAGCTCTCGAAATTGAAAAGCAAAAACTCCGCGAAGCGCTGGAAAATGAAATCAACGAAAAGCGCACCTACTGCATCCGTCAGGCAAAACGTCGCTTTTTTGGCGACAGCCCCAATGGTGTGGAGAAAAACGGCTACCTCGACGAGGTGGACGGCATTACTGCGCAGCAATTAACCGCGTTTTACCATGAGATGATTCGCAGCGCTGTGATTGAAATTATGGTTATCGGTGCCGATGCGGCACAGGTAGGCGAAAGCATTGCCGTGCAGCTGAGTCAGGTGGAGCGTGCGCCCAGCCTGCCAGAGGCCCCCTCTGCGATGCCCCGCACCGCACCGCTTGTGATAAAAGAACCGATGGACACGGTGCAGGGCAAACTGTGCCTGCTGTTTACGACAGATGCTATTTTTAACGAAGCGGATGAAGCAAAATTGCGCCTTGCAACGGCTATTTACGGCAGCCTGCCGACCTCGCGCTTGTTTATGAATGTGCGCGAAAAACAGAGCCTTTGCTACTACTGTGTTGCCGGGTATGCCCCCATGAGCGGCATGTTTATGGTAGACAGCGGAATCGAACATCAGAATGCAGAAAAGGCAAAAGATGCGATTCTGGCAGAGCTGGAAGCCCTATGCAAAGTGCCCGTGCCAGAAACTGAGCTGGCAGAAGCAAAACTTGCTCTTTGCAGCGCAATGACCGGGGTAGGCGACAGCTTGAACGGCCTTGAAAACTGGTATTTCGGCGGTATTCTGAAAGGGCGTATTCGCACCCCGGAAGAAGCCAAGGCGCGAATTCAGCAGATTAGCGCAGCGGATATTCAGGAGATGCTGTCTCACCTTTCGCTCTCTGTTGCTTATTTTTTGACCAAGGAGGAACCCACCCATGACGCAAACTAAACAGATTCTTCATAACGAGCGGGTGGATTTTACCTGTGAAAAACTGGTGCTTGAAAATGGCCTCACCTTGCTGTGCGCCCCGATGCCCGGATATGCGGGCGTGCACGCGGTATATGGCACTAATTTCGGTTCGGTCGATCGCGCTTTTACCCAAAATGGCAAAACCGTAAAGCTGCCGGCTGGCATTGCACACTTTTTAGAGCACAAAATGTTTGAAAATGAAGAGGGAGATGCGTTTTCGCTGTATGCGGCAACCGGCGCCAGCGCCAATGCCTTTACAGGGTTTGACCGTACTTGCTATGTATTTACGGCAACACAACATATCCCCGAAGCATTGGATATTCTTCTCTCATTTGTTTCCCGCCCTTATTTCACGAAAGATACCGTGCAAAAAGAACAGGGCATCATCGGGCAGGAGATTAAAATGTACGATGATTCTGCCGACTGGCGAATGATGTTTGCTTTGCTGCAAAGCATCTACCACAACAACCCGGTACGTGATGACATCGCCGGCACGGTAGAAAGCATTGCTGAAATTACCCCGGAGCTGCTGTATGAGTGCACCGACGCATTTTACACCCCGGGCAACATGGTGTTGAGCGCGGCAGGCAATATTACTATGGAAGAGCTTGTTGCGGCAGTGGAAAGGCAGGGCTTGCGCTCGGCAGCGGCACCGGCCGAAAAGCTGCGTGAGCCGGAGCCGGAGAGCATTCCGCGCCCGTACCATGAGTTTACCATGGCAGTGGCACAGCCCACCTTTGGCATTGCGTTTAAGGAAAAACCGGCGTCACCGGCAGAGCGTTTTCGGTGCGATGTGATTTGCGATATGCTGACCGAGCTGATTTGCGGCGACTTTACGCCGCTGTTCCGCCGTCTTTATGACGAAGGGCTTATCAACAGCAATTTTGCCGGTGAAGTGGGCAGTGGCGACGATTATCTCTGTTTCTTCTTCTCTGGTGAAACCAGCGATCCGGAAAAAGTACGCAGTGAACTACTTTGCGAGATTGCGCGTCTGAAAAAAGAAGGCATTGCGAAAGAGGACTTTTTGCTTTGCCGCAACCTAATGTACGGCGAAGCGGTGGGCGATTTAGAGAGCATCGAAAATGTTGCTACAACCATGGCCGGTTGCGAAATGCGAGGCGAAACCCTGTTTGAGCAGCTGGAAGTGCTGGCATCGCTCACGCTGGAGGATGTTCAGCAGACGCTGGAGCAGATGCTCTGCGAAGAGCGCAGTGCCACTGTGGTTATTCGCCCGGCACAAAAAAGCAAAGGCTAATGCGAAATTGCCTCGCTGTGGCCCGGCACAAAGTGCAGACGGGCGCGCGGGGTGAATCGCTGAAAAAAGTTTTCGACCATGTGGTCGGTAACTGCGCTTTTTGGCGGGCTGCCGATGCAGGTTCCTTAGAAAGGAAGAAACAGCAATGACAAACTATGTAGAATTTCCCGGCCTTGGGTTTGGTTTTACCATCAATCGCATCGCCTTTTCAATTGGCAACTTTAACTTTTATTGGTATGGGCTGCTGATTGCTACCGGCTTGCTGCTGGGTGCGGTATTTGCCATGCGCCAGGCCAAACGCTTTGGCGTTGATGAAGACCGGATGATTGATGTCATCATGCTTGGCACGGTGGGCTCCATCATTTGTGCACGCGCTTATTATGTAGCGTTTGCGCCGTTTAAGTATCAAAGTTTTTGGGATATGATTAATATCCGCGACGGCGGCATCGCAATTTACGGTGCCGTTATCGGTGCTTTTGCCGTTGGCGCCCTTGCTTGCAAGTGGCGCAAAGTACCCCTGTGGCCGATGTTTGACCTTGGTGCAATGGGATTTTTGATTGGACAGGCCATCGGCCGGTGGGGCAATTTTGTCAACCAGGAGGCGTTTGGCACCAACACCAACGCGCCTTGGGGCATGATCAGCCCGCAGACGACCGCGTACCTTGCCTCGGTGCAGCAAAGTCTTGCAGCCGAAGGCGTAATGGTAGACCCGATGATGCCGGTGCACCCCACCTTTTTGTATGAATCCGTCTGGTGCATTGTGGGATTTTTTGCACTTTGGGCTTATATCAAACACCGCAAATTTGACGGCGAAATTACGCTGTTTTACGTTATCTGGTACGGCTTGGGCCGAGGCTGGATTGAAGGTCTGCGTACCGACAGCCTTTACGCAGCAAGCGGCTTCCGCATGAGCCAGGTGCTGGCCATTATTTCTGCCGCTGCCGCATTTATCGTATGGCTGGCGCTGCGCCCGAAATAATGCCTT
>OBXZ01000984.1_pt1 | contig 16411 bp, 11 predicted proteins | sample 1538171 | NCBI WGS metagenome assembly OBXZ01 (sample SAMEA2580161, study PRJEB22360) | human gut metagenome | biome: human gut; feature: human-associated habitat; material: faeces | place: Denmark | collected 2008/2010
CTCCATTCCCTTAAAATGGTATTCAAATTTATTTATGTCACATAACCGCTATTTTTAATCGCTTATCCGCTATATACACATAATAAGCATGAATTTTGGGGGGTGGGGCGTGCAGGCCTTTATTACATATTTTTTTATTTCTTATATTTACTACGTCTTATTCATTAAAAGAGTATATGAAAATCATATGATAATGTGTGATGGATATATAATGTTAACCTTTTTTATCAGTACGCACTTGATAAATCGGAATAATTGTGTAGCAAGCAAGCTGACCTATATATATTCTGTTTGTACGACGAGCCGGTTCGTGGAGGATTTCCTCCGCGGACCGGCTCGTGTTTGCGGACAGCCTATGCGGGAAAGGTCATCCCACCGACACGACACGCTAAGCCGGGAATGGCGAGAGAATCCCGGCGCACGACATCTTGGCAGCAAGCCGGGAAGGTGGTCTCCCGCCTTGAAAAAGGCTGTTTTGACAGGTCCGACACCAGACCCTGTTCAGTCCGACACCAGACCTCGTTCGGTGTCGGACCGGACGGGGTTCGGTGCCGGAGTCTCATTTTCCCCTTTCCGGCAGGTAGCCATTAACCTTTAAAAATGACATTATGGCATTTTATAAGAAAAAGAAGCAGAAAGTCAACGGACTGTGGTATCCCATGGCCGTTACGGTAGGCAAGCCGGTCAACACCGATGAGGTGGCGGACCGCTTGGCGCAGATCTCCACCGTGAGCCGTGCGGACACGTACGCCGTCTTGAAGGACCTCGCGGGTGTCTTGGCCGATTATATGGCGCAAGGCCGTACAGTGAAGATGGACGGCCTGGGCACGTTCTACTACACCGCCAATACGATCAAGAACGGGGTAGCGGACGAGAAGGACGTGAGCGCCGCGCAGATCGCCGGCGTACGCGTGCGCTTCATCCCCGAGGCTCGCAGGAGCGGCAGCGGACGCAACATGGTCCGCTCGCTGATCAGCGACAACATCTTCTGGGTGGAGCTGCCGGCCGACGCAAAGACCACCGATCCCGGACAGGGCGGTGGCGGCGATTCCGAGAGCCCGGACGAGATCTGATCCGGCTCCTCTGGCATATCCCCGCCGGGGCTTGGGACGGCTAGCGTATCCGGGCCACCGGCGGGAATATCTTTCTGGCTAGCGTATCGATGTCTTATCATAGGGGAGATGTCGATACGCATTACGAATGTAAAAACACCTATCTATAAATTTATTGCTTATGAAAACAATTTTACGAGGAATTAGTATGAGGTTGTCGCTCATCGCGATGGTCTTATGTTTATGCGCCGCATGGCCGGGGCATGGACTGGCTTGGGGTATGGCCGGGTCGGCGAGCCCGGCGGGAATGACACCCGGGGCTCGACAGAGCCAGGCGGAAGGGGAGGTACGGTTTTCCAATACTCTGGATCCTGTAGCTTATAGCTTTATCTACAAGTGGGATCCGATGGCTACTTGGAGCTTGAATTTCAATATCGAGAACTTCACGAAGGGCATGGCTGTACGTGTACAGCTGGCGAACACGGCGAATCCGGACGGGGTAGAGTTCCGCTTTGAGGATTCTGAGCCGGCGCAAACGTTAGACAATGGCGGCTTTTGGATACCGGACGAGAAGTTGACGGACTATGGATATAGCGTTGGGCTTCGTCTGCAAATGAATAGCTCGAAGGAGTGCGAGGCTGGCTATACCGTGAAAGTGTACAGCTCGCGAGACATGAGCACGGCTGCTTTAGTCTCCACCGGGCAAACGATACGATTTATGCTGGGTGATAAGGCTCCCACTATGGGAGAGTTGTTGCGTACATCCGGTGATTTGAACGAGGATATCCCTTTTGCGATCAACGTGACGAAGGCGGGTTTCCTGCAGGGGCAACACGCTAAGATGAAGATTTATCTGAATGGCCCTTCTGAAGGCTTGACCCTTTCCGGGCAGAACCTAAGTAAAGAGACTGGTCTATATAATGAGCCCATATACGTATTAGATATCCCTTCCTTCTCCGCTACGCAATTCACGTTGATGGCTCACGCCACGGAGGAATGGAACGGAACGGTTCAAGTGGATATTTGTGATGCGGACGGCAATAGGGTAGGGTATGGTAGCCAAGCACCGTTCGCTTTCCCAACCAATAACTCGCAGGACGATATAGCCGCCTTGAAAGCGATCGCCGAGGCCAATCCGCTGAACTCGGACTTGCAGAACTTCATCTCCAGCAAGGAGTACCTGAAAGACAGGACGCAGGGTGATGGCTATAACGTGGGCGTGACATGGAATGAAGAATCCACGAGCCGGGTGAAATCCTTCTTTATCAAAGACTATAGAACCCGTACGGTTTCCAAGTTGGATTTATCGGCGTTATCCGGACTGGAAGAGTTGGATTTGGATGGTACCCAAGTTGAGAAATTGGATCTGTCGAAATTGACGAGACTGCGGAACTTGGGGTTGAGTGGTAATAATTCGCTTACTTGGGCTACGGTGACGTTGCCTACTCCGTTACCTCAAAATTTGAACGTTTATGGTTTTACTACAATCAAGGCTGGTACGCAAGTAGACAATAACAATGCTTACGCCGCAGCAGGTACGGAGATCGATCTATCCGCTTACGCTACGGCGGGTGGCGTGAAATCGGTATATCAATGGTACCTTATTGATCGGGCTACTGGTAAACGGACGAAAGCGACTATGCCGGCGGTATCCGGCAAGGAAGGTGCTTTCGTCTTTACCGGAAAGCCGGGTGAATATTATATGTGTTCGATTACCAATTCGAATTACGGCAATTGGTGTATGGAGACACCCCAGATCAAGGTAGCCCGTAACTCGGACAACTACTCCCCTGCAGACATCGCCGGATTGAAGAAGTTGGCTGCCGATAACCCGAATATCACCCAATTAAAGGAGTTCGTGGATAGCAAGGGCTGGGAACGCGAGAATTGGAACTCGTATCAAGACGTGATCCGTACGGACTGGAGCACGGACGAGGTCGGCCGGTTGACACATCTAGCTATTGAGTTTGATTGGAGCTCGAAGGATACGATCTCTCAATTAGACCTAAGCGCTTTCACCGAGCTGAAGTATTTCGATTGTGAGAATTTCATGAATATAGAGAAGCTGGATCTATCGAAGAATACGAAGCTGGAGCACCTGCATGTATATAGTAAGAATCTGGAGTCTCTTGACCTATCTAAATGTCCGGAACTGCAATATTTCGGATTTGGCACGCGATACACGGGCGAGGGATCTTACCAAAAAACGAAGTTGGCGAGACTGAACTTGACTGGTTGCTCGAAGTTGACGGAGCTTTACCTAGAGCATTTATCTTTGACTTCGTTGGATATCTCTTCCTTTAAGCGATTAAATAGGCTGACGATCGAGTATTGCCCAGACTTAAAGGTACAAGGCTTCGATAAGGCTACAAGCTTGACTTATGTGGCCTTGCCGCATACGAAGCAGTTCGCAGATCTGATAAAGAACTTGCCGGCGTTTATCCGTCATCTATATTTGCAAAATACGGAGTATGAGCTTCCTTCTGCGCAAGAGGGAAAGAATCTGGAGTCGTTGGGATTGCCGGAGTATCTGGAAAGTTTCGATCTGGCCCAGTATCCGAGCTTAAAAAACATGACGGTAGGGCATGGGCAATCTCTCTTGAAATATACGGGCTTGAAGAATTATCGGCAAAATGTAAGTTATGATGGACGAAGTGTCTTCCAGCTTACTTCTCCCTCCCATCCTGGAGATAAATATTGGTTCGAGAACGGCGATACGATCGACCTCTCCTCGGAGGCCGTGATCGATGGTATAGAGACCGTATTCTTGTGGGTAAACGCCAAATATAGGACAGAGGAGAAAGAGGCATTGAAGCCCGTGCTAAACCGTCCGGGTGTATTCGTGCTGGATAGCAAGGAGGAAAAATATGGAGACTATTATTGTAAACTGATGAATCCGAAGTTCTGTGAGATCACGGAGATCACTTATTTCTCCGGCTGGCAGATCGAGACCTCGCGCATCCATGTGGAGACCACCGTACCCCAAGTATTCGCCGAAAGCGACGTGGCTACCTTGGTACGTATCGTAGACGCTTCCAACAACAAGGCGTTGAGCGAGTGGTGGAGCAGTGGCGCATGGCAGACGAACGAGAACTCACAGTACGCACAAGCGATCTGGAACGATGAGAACCCCCGCCGCTTGACACATTTATATATGTATCAAATGGGCAATAACTTCGCTAAGGAGGTGGACCTATCTGCCTTGGATAAGCTACAAGAGTTGTCGCTTTACGGCAACCGGGTGGAGAAACTTACCTTGCCGAAGAATAATACCGTATTGCGCTCCTTGACGCTTGCCGGCAATACGCCGCTTTCTACCTTGATCGTCTCTATGTATCCTGCCTTGGAGTATCTGGATGTGGCCAATACTGGCCTAACGGCTATCGACCTGTCTAACAACAAGAACTTGAAAGAGCTATTCTTGAACTGGACGATGATTGAGGCGATGGACGATGAGATCGCCGCTCGATTGATCTCCTATGGCGTGCCGATGCCTACTATGCGGATCGACTTGGCCAAGTTCCCTGTGTTGAAGGCTTTATGCGCCTCTGGATCGCTCTTGGAATTTACCGGCGTGGAGAACCCGCGGCAATTGGAGTCTGCCGATGGTCTCGTGACGTTGCCGGTCGGTGAGGCCCGTGTGGGCGGTTTTGCGGCCTATGGAGAGACTATCGATCTTTCCGCGCAAAAGACCGTGGGAACTTCCGCCTCTCGCTTCGTTTGGACGGTTGGTAGCGATACGATTGCGCATACGGAGAATCGTCTCACGATCACGGACGATCTGCCCGCTAACTATCAAGTGGCTGGTCTCGTAACCAATCCGTTATTTCCGGGCTGGACAGTCCAATATGGAGCATGGATCTACACCTGCGACGGCGACGCGAACCTCGATAAGTCCGTGAACGTGCAGGACGTGACGGCTACGGTAAGCTACATCTTGAAAGACAAGGATAACATGATCCCCAACTTCGGTTTCGCCGAGGCGGACGTGAACTATAATAATAATGTAGAGATCGCTGACGTGATCGGCATCGCCAATATCATTCGCGACGAGCCGATTACCAAGGCCAGCGCGCTGCGTTCCGAGGCTGAGGCTCCCGTACAAATGGAGCTCGACGCTGACAACTTCCTGACCATGAATAGCCAAGTGCCGGTAGCCGGTATCTATCTGGAGTTGGTGGGAGCTATCGACGAGATCCCGTTATTGGGCGACGCCGCCAAGTTCATGCAGGCTTCCAGCTTGAACGGGGATACCTTGCGTGTGATCGCTTATAGCTTGGATGGCCGTACGATTCCTTCGGGCAAGAGCCGTATCATGCGTCTGCCGGCGGGCGTTACCTTGGTAGGAGCCTCCTTCTCCGACGCGAAGGCCAACAGCTTGAGGTCCGGTGGCGACGCGATCGTAACCTCCAATGCCCCGATCGAGGCGATCAGCCGCTTGGAGGCCGTCTCCAACTATCCGAACCCGTTCCGTGGCAGCACGACCTTCTCTTATCAACTGGAGGAACCCGCCCAGACGGTTATGATCCATGTATTCTCCGCGAGCGGTGCGTTGACCGCGGTACTGAACGGTTTGCCCGGCGAGGTAGGCGAGAACCGCTATACGGTTGCCCTTCCTTTACCGGCGGGCGTTTACTACTACCGCTTGACGGCGAAGACAGGCCATGGTGTGAAGGCAAGTAATACTAACATCTTTATCTGTAAGTAAATTATGAAAGTGAATCATATAAAACAATTATTCGTAGCCCTCTTCCTGCTGTTATCGGCGGGAACGGCTACCGCCGCCCAGTGGAAATTGGCGAAGACGAACCTGAACGCCGCTGGCAGCAAGGATACGCTCACCTTGAAGGTATCCGATAATACGGTAGATTTCTCCTCATTCCAAGTGGATTTCACCTTGCCGGCGGGCGTATTGCTGAGCGGTACGCCTATCCTCGGCGAGCTGGCGGACGATCATGCGCTCACGTGGAGCAAGCGCGCCGATGGCAGCTTCCGCTGCGTGGTATACAGCGTGAGGAATACCGAGATGAAGGCCCCGGGTGCCGTGCTACGCATTCCGGTAGAGCTGGCGGTCTCTTTCGTGGAAGGGACGTTCACGGCGAAGAACGGTCTCTTGTCCGACAAGGCATCCAAGGGACAGCCAGTCACGGATCTCACCGCTACCTTGACCTCTCATAAGGAAAAGGCCAAACTGGTCGTGAACGTATCGGGCTTGGAACAGGTGGTCAATACGGAGAAAGCCGCTGTATTGGACTGTAAGACCATCCCGGCGACCCTTCCTGATGGCAAGACCTTGACGATCGGGTACTATAAGGACGAGAAATGCACAGAAGTCGCAGGCGAATCAGACCGGAAGCAAGAAGGCATCTTCTTTGTCAAGGTATCCTATCCGGAAGACGCTGAATACGAGGCTTTCGAGCAAATCTATACCATGAGCCTGACAAGCAAGAAGGCTATCGCCGAGGGCGACATCACTCCCCCGACTGCCGCAAGCATCAAGGCGGGCCAATCGCTTTCAACCTCCTTGCTGTCCGGCGGTAGCGTTACAGATGAGGGATATCTGGTAGCCGGTACCTTCGCTTGGACATACGGAAACACCGTGGTGCCGGCAGGTACGCATGAGTACTCCGTGACGTTCTATCCGGATAACTCTTCTTATTACAATACGGCGGCGTTGTCCGTGGCGGTCAAGGTAGACACGACCTATAAGGTCACCGCTGTACAGACAACGGGTGGTGCCGTAAACGTATTAGGCAAGGCTGAGGATAACGTGTATGTAAAGGGTCAAAAGATCTCCTTGGTAGCGACCCCTCTACCCAACTATCAGCTTTCAAGCTGGTCGATCGCGGGCGAGAGCGTAGACTTGGGCAAGAAAGACACGCTCACGGTTACGGTAGGTGCGGATCGAACCTATAGCGCCAACTTTACCCCGATCCTGCATAAGGTATCTATCGAGACATTCGGCGATGCCAGCGGCGACCTTAAAGTGACCACGCCGGACGATCAGGCGGCGGATGGGCAGAAGCCGGTCTCAAATGGTGATGAATTGCAGCAAGGCTCGATCCTACAGATTGCGGCAATCCCGAGCGTGAACACCCAGCTGAAATCATTGCAGATAAACGGGGAGTCGCTCAAGGGCGACAAGGTAACGCTGACCGGGCCTTTGACGATCAAAGCCGTATTCGAGCCTAAACCGGTCAACATGGCCCTTGTCACCCTCGAAAAGAAGAACATGGAGCACGGCTCTATCTTATTATATAAGGAAGACGGTACGCTGATCACTTCCGGCTCTACCGTAGCGGTAGGCTCGAAGATTCGGGTAATCTCCCTTCCGGATGCCGGGTATAAGCTGGAGGGTAACGTCGGTCTGTCCGGCGTGACAGGACCCGGCACCGACAATCTATGCGCCGTGACCGGCGATATCACGTTGGTAAATGCCTCTTTCGTTGCGAAAGGATATGCTGTGACCGCCTCCGCCGTAAGCAGCAACCCGAGCCAGACCGCCTCCGGTACGATCACCTTGAGTAAAGAGGGTGAGGATGGTAGTTGGACTGAAGTAGGCAGTGGTGAAGAACTGGCATATGGAACGAGAGTGCGCATAGCTAAAGCGGAAGGGCAAGCCGGCGCAAGCTTGCTTACCATCTTGGCGAACAGCAAGGAAATATCCCAGAGTGATATCTTGACCGTAACCGGCCCCTTGACCGTGACGGCCGTGTTTGACCATCGGGTGAAGATCAAGAGGGAATACATCTTTTGTCCGTATCAAGAATACTACTACAGTGGCGTATCCCGCCCCTTCACGCCTTTCGCCTCGCAGACTTACGCAGGCTTCTCGTTCGATGTCAAGTATAAGATAAATGACGGTGAGGAAACTTCGACGGCTATTGATGCGGGCGATTATACGGTCGTATTGAGGCGTGCCGAGGATGGCTTGTATGAGGCGTTTGAAGAGATCTATCCGGATCCTAATAAGCCGGATGAAGGACGTGTAGGCTTGAAAATTAAAAAGTCTAAAGTGACGATAACGAAGGCTCCTACATCGCATGGAGCGAATCCTGGCACTCGACCGGGTACTGAGTTCGTGAATATTATATCAGAGACGAAGGATAATGTAACGACATACAAGATTACACCGAAAGGTGATGCTCTTAAGAATTACGAGGGTACGACTATTTACTATTATTCAACGAATCCTGTTGTGAACTTCTCTTTAGGTAATAGCACTCCTGTTTTACGTTCGAGTAATGGATCGCAACCGGAGGGTGTGAGGATTACGAATGGTGGTCTTCCTTGTGATTTGAATGATATTCGAGCAGGGGTAACGATCACATTGGAGGCTGTTGCGCCTGTAGGTCAGCACTTCGTTGAGTGGTCAGACAAAAATAGTGACAATCCAAGGGTATACCAAGTAACGGGAGATGTCGAGATTTATCCTATATATGCTCCTAAAGATGAATACCCAGCGTGTACATTGGCTAAGTCATCTGAATATAATGGCATGGCACAAACCGTGGAGGTAAAAGGTAGTGATACTTCTTGCGTGATCTCTTTCTACCAGAATGAAGAAGATTGTAATGCCGAGGTTAATAAAGTGCCATTGAAGAATCCGGGTACATATTATGTACGTGTTGATCGTCCGGAAGATAAAACTTATAAATCTTATACGAAGGTGTTTACTTATGAGATTACTTTGGGTACACCTACGGTTACATGGCCTGCGGCTTCCGATATATTGTCCGGTCAAAAACTATCCGAGTCTGTTTTACAAGGCGGTCACGCCGGTATCGTAGCCGGAACATTCGCTTGGAGCGATCCGGATAAGGAGATTACCGAAAAGGGAATGCAAGAGATTGCCTTCACGCCGACCGATCCGAATTATAAGCCGGTTAGTAGCAAGATAGAGGTGAAGGTTGTCTCCTCTACCTCTTCCTCCACCGATCCGGAAACCCCGGTCATTCCTGTGGATCCCGTAGACCCGGAGAACCCGGACGTGCCTACCGGCGTGGAGTCCATCGAGGAGGGTATGAGCCTGTATACGGCCAACCAATCCATCTTCGTGGATATGCCGCAGGAGGTTGCCTTGAAGGTGGTTGACGTAGCCGGTATCGTTATTTTCGAAGGAAAGGTTTGCGGCAAGATGGAGATTCCGGTAGGTCATGCCGGTGTCTATTTCTTGAAGTGTACCGCTCCAGATGCCTCGTTCGTGAAGAAGGTCGTGGTTCGTTAGCGCGAGCCGTTTTTATCGTATCATAACACTGCCCATCATAAGGTCTTTATGATGGGCATCGTAAGCAGCTTATACTGCCCATCGTTACGACCTAACGATGGACAGTGTTATTTAGTAACAGATGTAATTGTTTATCTTACGTTTTATAAGAAATATCCTGTAAAAAACTTCGAATTATATTTGGTGGTATCAAAAAAGGCCGTATCTTTGCAACGTTCAAACAAAAACAATAAAGACAAGAACAATGACACGCAACTTGCAAAATAGTCTCATTATTTCTCTAAACATTATTCTACTCTGGGAACGGGATAGGAAGTGAGACTGTATGCTTTGCGAGCATTACGATAGATGAAAGAGCCTTTCTCACTTCCTTGTGAGAGAGGCTTTTTTAGTTAGTATAGGATATTAGTAAATTAAGAATATAAGATTATGTCAGACAGATTATTTATTTTCGACACCACCTTACGTGATGGTGAACAGGTTCCGGGATGCCAGTTGAATACAGTGGAAAAGATTCAAGTAGCTAAGGCATTGGAACAACTAGGTGTTGATGTGATCGAGGCTGGTTTCCCTGTCTCCAGTCCCGGGGATTTTAAGAGTGTGGTTGAGATCTCAAAGGCCGTGACTTGGCCGACCATCTGTGCCTTGACCCGTGCGGTGGAGAAAGATATCGACGTGGCAGCCGAGGCGTTGAAATTCGCTAAGCGAGGACGTATTCATACGGGTATCGGTACTTCTGATTCTCATATCAAATACAAGTTTAACTCCACGAGAGAGGAGATTATAGAGCGTGCGATCGCCGCCACGAAATACGCTAAAAAGTATGTGGAGGACGTAGAATTCTACTGTGAGGATGCCGGGCGTACGGATAATGAATATCTGGCCCGTGTCGTGGAGGCCGTGATCAAGGCCGGGGCTACCGTAGTGAATATCCCGGATACGACAGGATATTGCTTGCCGGATGAGTACGGGGCGAAGATTAAGTATCTGATGGAACATGTGGATGGCGTACATAACGCTATTCTTTCCACTCATTGCCATAATGACTTGGGTATGGCTACCGCGAATACCGTACAAGGCGTGTTGAACGGAGCCCGTCAGGTGGAGGTAACCGTAAACGGTATCGGTGAGCGTGCAGGTAACACGTCATTGGAAGAAGTCGCCATGATTTTCAAGAGCCATAAAGAACGTGATATCATCACCAATATCACGACGAATAAGATCTATAGTACGAGCCGTATGGTTTCTAGCTTGATGAATATGCCGGTACAACCGAATAAGGCTATTGTCGGACGTAACGCATTCGCTCACTCCTCCGGTATCCATCAAGATGGCGTTTTGAAGAATGCGCAAACCTACGAGATCATCGATCCGAAGGATGTGGGTATCGATGATAACGCGATCGTATTGACTGCTCGTAGCGGTCGTGCGGCGTTGAAGCATCGCCTGCATGTTTTAGGTGTGGATCTGGAGCAGGAGAAATTGGACAAGGTGTATGATGAGTTCTTGAAACTGGCCGATCGTAAGAAAGATATTAATGATGATGATGTTTTGATGTTGGTCGGAAAGGATCGTACGGCCACACACCGTATTAAATTGGAATATTTACAGGTAACTAGTGGTGTTGGAGTACAATCAGTCGCAAGTATTTGTTTAAATTTGTCGGGAGTAAGAAAATACGAGGCCGCGGCTGGTAACGGTCCGGTTGACGCAGGCATCAAGGCGGTGAAAAAAGCGATTAGTAATAGTGACATGACGATTCAGGAATTCTTGATTCAAGCCATTAATAAAGGTAGCGATGATACGGGCAAGGTACATATGCAGGTAGAGTATAACGGGGCTACCTATTATGGGTTCTCCGCGAATACCGATATTATCGCCGCTTCCGTGGAGGCTTTCGTGGACGCCATCAATAAGTTTATAGTAGACTAAAAATAGACAAGACAATGAGCAAGACATTATTTGAGAAAATCTGGGACAAACACGTGGTGGACACGTTGCCCGACGGAACCATACAATTGTATATCGACCGTCTGTATTGTCATGAGGTGACTAGCCCGCAGGCTTTCGCCGGATTACGTGCACGTGGATTGAAGCCCTTCCGTCCCGCGCAAATCACTTGTATGCCGGACCACAATATCCCGACATTGAACCAAGATAAGCCTATCGAGGACCCTATATCCAAGAATCAAGTGGATACCTTGGAAGAGAACGCTAAGTATTTTGGCTTGACGTATTACGGTCTTCAACATCCGAAGAATGGTATCATCCATGTGGTAGGTCCGGAGACAGGCTTGACGCAGCCGGGTATGACGATCGTTTGTGGCGACTCCCATACTTCTACGCACGGTGCCATGGGCGCTATCGCCTTCGGTATCGGTACGAGCGAGGTGGAGATGACCTTGGCTACCCAATGTATCATGCAGCGTAAGCCGAAAACGATGCGTATCACGATCGATGGTGTACGTAAACCGGGCGTTACGGCGAAGGACTTTGCCTTATACATTATTAGTAAGATGAGTACCAGCGGTGCTACGGGCTATTTCGTAGAGTACGCTGGCGAGGCGATTCGTAATACGACCATGGAGGAACGTCTGACGATCTGTAACCTTTCGATCGAGATGGGTGCCCGTGGCGGTATGATCGCTCCGGATGATGTTACTTTCGATTATTTGAAAGACCGTGAGTTTGCCCCGAGAGGCGAGGAATGGGAGCGGAAGGTGAGCGAGTGGCGTCAGCTGTATAGTGATCCGGACGCTAAGTTCGATAAGGAGATCGTTTTCCACGCCGAGGATATCGACCCGATGGTTACGTACGGAACGAACCCGGGCATGGGTATGAGTATCAGCAAAGATATCCCCTCCTTAGAAAGCGTGCCCGAGGCAGGCCGTATCTCTTATAAGAAGTCTTTGGATTATATGGGCTTCAAGGCAGGCGAGTCTATGTTGGGTAAGAAAGTGGATTATGTCTTTTTAGGTAGCTGTACGAATGGCCGTATCGAGGATTTCCGTGCTTTCGCCTCTTTGGTGAAAGGAAAGAAGAAAGCGGATGATGTAACGGTTTGGCTGGTTCCCGGCAGTTGGCAGGTAGAACGGGAGATTCGTGCCGAGGGGATCGACAAGGTTTTGGCCGAGGCCGGCTTCGTCCTTCGTCAACCGGGATGTTCCGCTTGTCTGGCGATGAATGAGGATAAGGTTCCGGCGGGTAAATATGCGGTCTCCACTTCCAACCGTAATTTCGAGGGCCGCCAAGGACCGGGTGCTCGCACCATCTTGGCGGGGCCGCTTGTGGCCGCCGATCTTATTACGCCGCCGCCGCTGTGACAGGTAAGATCACGGACCCGAGAGAACTGATGTAAAGACTAATCTAATAAAGTAGCATAAGATGAAAACAAAATTCAATATAATCACAAGCACTTGCGTGCCTCTTCCTTTAGAGAACGTGGATACCGACCAGATTATCCCAGCCCGCTTTCTGAAAGCGACTACCAAGGAAGGGTTCGGCGAGAACTTATTCCGGGATTGGCGATATGATAAGGAAGGTAATAAGATCGAATCATTCGTCTTGAACGATCCTACGTATAGCGGAAAGATATTGGTAGCAGGAAAGAACTTCGGTTCCGGTTCCAGCCGTGAGCATGCGGCTTGGGCGATCGCCGATTACGGTTTCCGTGTCGTGGTCTCCAGTTTCTTCGCCGATATCCATAAAAACAACGAGTTGAACAACTTCGTGCTGCCGGTTGTTGTGACTGAAGAGTTCCTCGCTGAATTGTTCGATTCGATTTACAAGGACCCGAAAACTGAGGTCGAGGTAAATCTACCGGAGCAAACGATCACGAACAAGGCTACGGGCAAAAGCGAGCATTTCGAGATCAACGCCTATAAAAAGGATTGCCTGATCAACGGATTGGACGATATCGACTATTTACTGGCAAATAAATCAAAGATAGAAGCCTTCGAGGCAGCACGCTGATTATGATAGAAATAATGGATACAACCCTCAGAGATGGGGAGCAAACTTCGGGCGTCTCCTTCGCCGCTCACGAGAAGCTCAGCATAGCGCAAGTGCTGCTGAGCGACTTAGGCGTGAACCGGGTGGAGATCGCCTCCGCCCGTGTGTCGGACGGAGAGTTTGAGGCCGTGAAGCGTGTAGCCGCTTGGGCCGCCCGTTCCGGAAACCTAGACAAATTGGAGGTCTTGGGTTTCGTGGATGGTACGGTCTCTCTCGACTGGATTGAATCCGCAGGTTGCCGTGTCGTGAACTTGCTTTGCAAGGGCTCTTATAAGCATGTCACCGAACAGCTTCGAAAGACTCCCGAGCAACACGTTGACGATATTCGTACGGTCGTATTGGAAGCGGCGAAACGGAAGATCGACGTGAATATCTATTTGGAGGACTGGTCGAACGGTATTAAGCATTCCCCGGATTACGTATTCTTGGTAATCGATGCGTTGAAAGGACTTCCGATCCGCCGTTTCATGCTCCCGGATACCTTGGGAGTCTTGAATCCCGGAAATACCTACGAGTATTGCAAGATGATGGTGGACCGTTACCCTGATTTACGGTTTGACTTCCATGCGCATAACGACTATGATCTTGCCGTCGCGAATGTATATTCCGCCATCCGTGCGGGTATCAAGGGAATCCATACGACCGTGAACGGTTTGGGAGAGCGTGCGGGTAACGCTCCTTTGAGTAGCGTACTTGCCGTTATCAAGGACCAGTTGGGAGAGGAGACGAGCTTGAGGGAGGAAAAGATAAACAAGGCTAGCCGTTTGGTTGAGACCTACTCCGGGGTGCATATCCCGCCCAATAAGCCGATCATCGGAGAGCATGTGTTTACGCAGTGCGCCGGTGTTCACGCAGACGGTGATAGCAAGAATAACTTGTATTGCAACGACTTGCTTCCTGAACGTTTCGGACGGGTTCGCGAGTACGCCTTGGGCAAGACCTCCGGAAAAGCGAATATCCGCAAGAATCTGGAAGCGCTCGGTATCGACATGGACGAGGGTTCGATGCGTAAGGTTACGGAACGGATCATTGAGTTAGGGGATAAGAAAGAAATGGTTACCCCGGAGGATCTTCCTTATATTATCAGCGATGTGCTTCATCATGATAATGCGCTGGAGGATCAGAAAATCCGGATCTTGAACTATTCCTTATCCTTGGCCCAAGGGCTGAAACCGGTGGCTACCTTGAAGATCGAGATCAATGGCGAGGCTTACGAGGAATCGGCTTCCGGTGATGGCCAATACGACGCTTTCGTTCGTGCCCTACGCCGGATTTATTCCCGTTTGAACCGCCCGTTCCCGATGTTGACGAACTATTCGGTATCCATCCCGCCGGGAGGACGTACGGATGCGTTTGTGCAGACGGTCATCAGCTGGAATTATGCCGGGGTCGATTTCAAGACTCGTGGCCTGGACGCTGACCAGACCGAGGCGGCGATCAAGGCGACATTGAAGATGCTGAACAAGATAGAGGATTAATAATTAAAAAGGTAAAGGGTATGAAAAAGTTGACTATCGCGCTTGTAGCGCACGACAATCGTAAGGCGGAAATGGTAGAATGGGCGGTACATAACGCTGAGTTCTTGTCTCACCACCATATTGTTTGTACGGGTACGACCGGAAATTTGGTTCGTAAAGCTCTCGAGGAAAAAGGGGTGAACGCGGATATTGCTTGCATGCATTCCGGTCCGATGGGAGGCGATGCTGAGATTGCCGCTATGGTTGTCCGTAAGGAGATCGATTTGGCGGTCTTTTTGATAGACGACTTGAATCCGCAACCGCACGAGGCCGACATCCAGATGTTGCTTCGCCAGTGCCGTGTTCATAACGTACCTATCGCTTGTAACCGTTATAGCGCCGACTTGATGATTACAAGTACCCTGTGGGATGATGACACGTATTTCCCCACGGAGCCTAAGTATGTACATTTTAACAGAGAATAATAACAAACATTTACGATGAAACTGAATATAGCAGTACTTCCCGGAGACGGGATCGGACCAGAGATTTCCGTGCAAGGCGTGGAAGTAATGAGTGCCGTTTGTGAGAAATTTGGACATGAGGTTCACTATGAGTATGCCCTTTGTGGCGCTGACGCGATCGATAAGGTAGATGATCCTTTCCCGGAGGAGACCTATCGGATTTGTAAGGATGCCGACGCTGTTCTTTTCTCGGCCGTGGGCGATCCTAAGTTTGATAATGACCCGACAGCGAAAGTACGCCCGGAGCAAGGTCTTTTGGCGATGCGTAAGAAGTTGGGCCTGTTCGCTAATATCCGTCCGGTGCAGACCTTCAAATGCCTATTGCATAAATCGCCGTTGCGTGCCGAATTGGTGGATGGCGCGGATTTCTTATGTATCCGTGAGTTGACCGGGGGTATGTATTTCGGTGAGAAATATCAAGACAACGATAAGGCATACGATACGAATATGTATACCCGCCCGGAAATTGAGCGTATCTTGAAAGTGGGCTTCGAGTATGCGATGAAACGGAATAAGCACCTGACGGTTGTTGACAAGGCGAACGTACTTGCCTCTTCCCGTCTATGGCGCCAGATCGCTCAAGAGATGGCTCCTAGCTATCCGGAAGTAACGACAGACTATATGTATGTGGACAATGCCGCTATGCGTATGATCCAAGAGCCGAAATTCTTCGACGTGATGGTAACCGAGAATACGTTTGGTGATATCTTGACGGACGAGGGTTCTTGCATCAGCGGCTCTATGGGCTTGCTGCCTTCCGCTTCTACCGGAGAGAGCACACCGGTTTTCGAGCCGATCCATGGCTCTTGGCCGCAGGCGAAAGGGCTGAATATCGCGAACCCCTTGGCGCAAATTCTTTCAGTAGCGATGTTATTCGAGTATTTCGACCTCAAAGAAGAGGGAGCCTTGATCCGTGAAGCCGTAGACGCTTCCCTCGACGCGAATGTCCGTACGCCGGAAATCCAAGTGGAAGGTGGAGCGAAATATGGAACGAAAGAAGTGGGTAGTTGGATTGTCAATTATATCACGGAAAAGTAGTATAAATAGGCCGATTTCGCACCAGTAGTGGCGCAGGCTCGCACGTATAGTGGCATCGGCTCACGCGAGTAGTGGCATTGGCCTACGCCACTACTCGCGTGA
>OBXZ01000985.1_pt1 | contig 16399 bp, 14 predicted proteins | sample 1538171 | NCBI WGS metagenome assembly OBXZ01 (sample SAMEA2580161, study PRJEB22360) | human gut metagenome | biome: human gut; feature: human-associated habitat; material: faeces | place: Denmark | collected 2008/2010
CATTAGGATGCCACTTACAATCCATATCAACCATATTACACTCCAAACGTAGTACCTCTGCCACACTGCCTCTTTCGGTCTGCGTGACCGGTCTACCACTTTTTGAAACTGAACCATACCCCTTCCCCCCTTTGCACTTTCAGTTTAGTCCAACCAAAATAAAAACGGGAAAAGGGTTTTTGCAGTTTAGATTAAGGATGTATTAGTAGGCACTAAAAGCCAACTTGTTCTTTTTTGCGCAAAACATTTATACGTTAAGTTTATTTGTTCCATCAAAATACAAATTCAGTGCTTTTTCTTCTCATTATTCTGTTTTTCTTGGATTTTGCTAATGTTCATCTCTTTTTCTTACTGTTATCCAACTCTTCTCCATTTTAAAAATTCAGTGCTAACGCGTAAGTTTTCCACAAAAACCACCCCGCCGGTGGAAAACGGCGGGGTGGTTTATCGGGTTAAAAGTTATCCGTGACTGCAGCAATCCAAATGGGTCGCCTCAATCAATTCATCATTGCTCAATTTACTATAAGCCAAAGCTTTGGACCATCTCAGCCCCGCTGCATCTACAAACATTCTGCCATACTCTTCGTCGGCAAGGATGCAGTGTGCGGCATGCCGGTATTGAATGCGGCGATCTACGGAGCCGATACTGCGCATCGTGTTGGCAATCAGTCTGCTCTTTTCGCCAGCGCTCATACTGCGGAACAGCTCACCCGCCTGGCGGAAATTATTGTCTGTCGGATCTTCTTTCGGGTCAAACCGCCACATTGCACCTTTGATGCAAACCGGTGGCTCTGCGGTGTCGGGCTGGGCCTGCCACTCTCCGCAACTGTTAGGGGTATAGGCGACAGTTGCGCCATAGTTGCCATCGGTACGCATCATGCCGTCGCGGTGCTGGTCGTGCACGCGCACCTGAGCACTGTTGACGGGGATAAGGTTGTGGTTCACGCCCAGGCGATAGCGCTGGGCATCACCATAGGCAAACAGTCTGCCTTGCAGCAGCTTATCCGGCGAAAAGCCGATGCCGGGAACCACATGCGCCGGAGAGAAAGCAGCCTGCTCTACCTCAGCAAAATAGTTCTCCGGGTTGCGGTTGAGTTCCAGTTCGCCGACTTCATGCAGCGGAAACTCTTTCGTGCTCCATTTCTTTGTAATATCAAACGGATTTTCATAATGGTGCAACGCTTCTTCTTCGGTCATGATTTGAAAGTACATCGTCCAGCGCGGAAAATCGCCCTGAGCGATGGCATTGTACAAGTCCCGGCCATGGCTCTCACGGTCCTTGCCAATCAGCACCTGGGCCTCTTCATCCGTCAGGTTCTTAATGCCCTGTTGGGTCAGCATATGGAACTTGCACCACACGCGGTGGTTGTCTTTGTCATAAAGGCTAAAGGTATGGCTTCCGAAGCCGTCCATATGGCGATAGCTGGCAGGAATTCCTTTATCGCTCATAACGATTGTAATCTGGTGCATGGCTTCCGGCAAAATGGTCCAAAAATCCCAGTTATTCTGCGCGTCGCGCAGGTTGGTTTTGGGGTCGCGTTTTACTGCTCGGTTTAAGCCGGGGAAGTTTTGCGCATCGCGCAAGAAGAAAACCGGGGTGTTGTTGCCAACCAAATCCCAGTTGCCATCACGGGTGTAAAACTTGCAGGCAAAACCACGAATGTCACGCTCGGCATCAGCCGCACCGCGCTCACCTGCCACAGTAGAAAACCGCACAAAAACATCGGTTTTTTCGCCGGGCTCAAACACCTTTGCTTTTGTCCAGCAACGCACATCGTGGGTAACGGTAAATGTGCCATATGCACCGCTGCCTTTCGCATGCATCCGTCGCTCTGGAATTACTTCACGGTTAAAGTGCGCCATTTTTTCAACCAGCCATACATCCTGTAATGCCGCCGGGCCGCGGGGGCCGATGGTTAGCGTATTTTCGTTGTCGGCCACGGGCGCGCCGACTTCGTTTGTCAATCTAGGGTCTGGCATATTCATAAGATAAGCCTCCTTTTTGTGTTAAAAGCACAAATGCGCCTTTGGTTCATCTTATGAATCTTCGGTTTATGCTGTGTCGTTTTTGCTCGTTTTTTCTGTTTTCAAAGGAAGTGGTATACCGAAATACAACTGAACAGAAGTACACACACCAGCGTTTGCACCGAAAGCGTGGTAGAAATATATTCTCCATCCTTCCCTACCCGCGCAAACAACGGAATAATAAAAGGCGCTGGCAGTGAGTAAAGAATCATGAGTGCTATTTGCAATTGCTTATCGAAAGGGAAAATAGAAAAAATCACAACGCTGCTCACCAAAAGCAGACCTGACATCATCAATAAGCGGCAAAGTACTGTTTTTATAACCGGCCCCAATAGTTGCTTTTGCAATTTCAGCTCATAACCTACCACTATAAGCACCAAGGCTCCGGTGGGTGCTTTTATCATTTCAATCACTGCACGTAGCATGGTGCCGACTGCTGTTGATTCCAATAAACAAGTAGTTCCTAAAGACCCCAGCAAAACTCCCGCTGACATTCCTATAAAACATGGGTTGAAAATCATATTGCGCACTAAGCCGCCCGCACTCGTCGCAGCTCCATCCTCTTTTTTTAGCGTCGCTAAAAATATGGTGTATGCAAAAATGGTTTGTCCCAAATCTACTGTTGCGAAGCCGCTTTGTTTCCCTGTAAGTACACCGAATAAAGCATATCCAAGCATTCCTCCTTCTGCACTGGAGAGTAAAAACGGCATAAACTTTTGGTAGGGCTGAGCAATCCGCCTGATGCCATAGCCCACTGCCAATGCCGCACCAAATCCACAGTAAACAACAAAAAACACTGCTAAGGTGCGCCATTCATATTGTGCACGAAAAAATGCATCAAATAAAACAACTGGCAAGCAGATCCGACTAATCACACTTTTTAGACCTTCCAGGCCTCGCTCGTCAAAAAAACTTTTTTTACGGCACCAAAAACCGATGCCCAACATCGCAAGAACCGGTACCACCATGTTTGCTACCTGCTGTATCATTTGCTGCTTCCCCCTACACTTATAAAAAGAGGCAGACCCTATGTCTGCCTCTTTTCCGTTTTATTGCGATGTCCTATTTAGTGAATTTCGTCTTCAAAGAATTCCCAGGCTTCTTTCGCCGTCATTCCTTCATGCACAATCTTATTTACGGCTTTTGCCATTTCGATGGGGTACTGGCTTTGGAAGATATTACGTCCCATATCTACACCGTGAGCACCCTTACGAATAACATCGTAAGCAAGCTCGAGTGCTTCTTTTTCTGGCAATTTTTTGCCGCCAGCTACCACGATGGGCACCGGGCATGCTGCAACAACCTCTTCAAAATTTTCGCAGTCATAGGTTTTCACAATTTGGCAGCCCATCTCTGCAATAATACGGGTGGCGAGCTTAAAGAAGCGGTCCGTGCGTTCCATCTCTTTGCCAACAGCACAAACGCCTAACGTAGGGATGCTGTAACGCATACCGGCATTGATGACCTGACTAAGATTATCAATGCTCGAAAGCTGGCCTTTTGCACCAATGAAGGTTTGCACTGCCATGCAGTCTGCATTCATACGGATTGCATCCTCAATATCTACCGCAACCACTTCGTGGCTGAGGTCGTCCTGCAGCATCGAAGAACCGGAGGTGACACGCAGCGCCACAGATTTGGTCAGCTCAGGAGCGACACAGGTGCGAATTGCACCACGGGTACCCATGAAGCAATCCACATACGGTGCCAGCTGCGGAATTAAGAGATCCAATCGCTCTAGACCGGCGGCAGAGCCCATGAAATAGCCATGGTCAAATGCAAACATCACAGTGTTTCCGCTTTTAGGATTAAAAATATTGGATATGTGTTTTTTCATGCCCCAATCCAGGCTGTTTGCTCCTTTCAGATAAAAACCATTCTGGTTAGCAAACGGTGTTTCTACATGGTAATCTTTTGCGACCTTCAGGCCCTCTAAATCTGCCATATGTATTTCCTCCTTATGGATAATAAGTTTCAGCAAATTGGTGCAAGCTGCCACACTTTGCGCCTAAGCGGACAATATCCTTATCCGCTTAGGCGCAAAGTAGGGCGGGTAATTGCCCGGCCTACTTTGCTGGGTATCGTTAAGAGAAAGAATCCTTAGAGATGAGACACTAGAAGTTATAGTCGTTCATGTTCTCAGCAGTGTAAACGGTGTCTTCGGGCAGAAGTACAACGCCGTTGTTGGTACCAGCAGTTGCTGCACCCGCGCTGATGGAATCATTCGGAAGAACTTCGCAATCGCCAATGCCGGGGATGCTGATGACATCGCCAACTTTTACAGTGTTGCCGGCTGCAAGGTATGCTGCAACATAGCAGCCCATGCCGCCCTGTACGCCGCAATCCCACAGGCCCCAGTTATACAGGGTGCCGTTGTTGCAGTATTCTTTGATTGCGTTGGGAGAAGCAAAACCGGTAATAGTAACTTTAGATTTGTCATAGCCTTTGTTCTCAGCAGCCTGCAACTGGCCGGGCAGTGCGGTAGAGTCGTTGCAGATAACGAGATCGATGTCGGGGTAAGCTTCGAGAACTGCCTCGCCGACGGTGATTGCTTTCTCAGCATCCTGCTCAGAGTAGTAGTTGTCGGGGTTTACGTTTTTCCAGTTCGGATAGTTTTCAGCAATGTATTTCTCGCCTGCAACCTGCCAGGAGTTCTGATCAGTTACAGTTGCCTGAGAGTAGTGCCAGCAGTAAGTAACTTCGTCTTTTGCAGGGTCAACGCCGCGGTCTTTCAAACCTGCTACAGACATATCAACCAGCATTTTGCCGAGAACTTCCGGAGTGCCCTGAGAAACCATGAGGCCACGGTCTTCGGGGTTAGCGTCAGAGTCCCAGGTGCAAACAGTGATGCCTGCATCGGTTGCGTTTTTCAGTGCGTCAGAAACACCTGCCGCGTCAACAGTAGAAATGCAGATAGCGTCTACACCCGCAGCAACTGCCTGGTTGATGACAGCCACCTGTGCAGAAACAGAGGCAGTTGCATCGCCCATGTAATCAATGGTGATGCCCCAGTCTTTTGCATATTTCTGTGCGCCGTTGTTAGCAGCCTCAAAAAATGCATTGCCGGTCAGTTTCGGAATAAAGGCAACTGTTTTGCCTTCGATGGATTTGATGCCAGTGGAGCTTGCGCCGGATTCCGCGGCACTAGAAGCGGGTGTGCTGGCAGCAGGTGCGCTGGAGCTCGAACTACCGCAGGCAGCCAATGACATAGCCATGCAGAGTGCCATAGCAAGTGCGAAAACTTTTTTCATGGTACATACCTCCTAAAATTTATACCCGGGGGGGAATTCCCCGAATAAACGATAAAATTATTTCGACGACACTGCTTTTTTCTTTTCGTGCCGCAATCTACTCAATTTTGCCGTAACTGCGGGGTTACTCGCCACCGCACGGCCAACAACTACCACGATGAGCAGCACGCCGATGGGAATATCGAGATACTGGGTATTGACCTTGAAGCAAAGCGGCATACCAAACCGCAAAAGTCCAATAATGAGTGCTGCCAGCGCAGTTCCAATCACGCTGCCTTTACCGCCGGTGGAAAGCGTACCGCCCAGCACCACTGCAGTAATGATGTTCATTGTAAGCCCGCTGCCAAGGTCTGATTTTGCGGTGCCGAGATATGCAGTAAGTACAACACCTGCAATCGCAGCACTAACTGCACTTAAAATGTAGGTGGACATTTTAACAAGCCGGCTGTTGATGCCGGAATATTCTGCAGCATTGGCATTTACACCAACCAAAAAGATGCTGCGTCCATATTTGGTTTTGTGCAGCAACAGGTAGGCGATGACTATCATGCCAAGGTAAATAACAATTTGAAACGGCACTACACCAAATACTTTATACTTTGCAATCCATTTAAACGAATCTGGAAATCCGCTGATTCCCTGATAACTTTCAGTGCTGGACAGCGTAGAAATAAGCAATGCAAGACCGGCATACAAGAAACTGCCGCCAAGCGTAACGACCATTGCCTGTACGCGACAATAAGCGATAAAGAAACCGGAAAGCGCACCGCAAAGCGCAGCCAACAGGATGGCGAAAATCACTGCCACGCCGGGGCTCATGCCAAAATCCTGCCAAAGAACACCGATCGTAATTGACGTCAGGCCGATGATAGACGGAACCTGAATATCGATGCCGCCCGTAATCATAACAAAGGTCACGAACAGCGAAACCATGCAAATTGCGATATAGTCATTGACGCTATTAAAAAGCAGCGCCGGGCGAAGAAATTTTGGGTTTTTGCTGCCAAAAATTAAAAATTCTGTAGCCAGCAACACCACAAGGAACATATTCCAACTGAATTTCGGTTTGTTCTTCAAGTTTTTCATAACCGGACGCCCCCTTTGACTTCTTCAGCCACCGACGTTCTGGCAGCAAGGCGCGCGCGGCGATTTTTCTCCGCAGTACGGTGCTGCATCAGTGCATCTGCCACAACAATGGTAATTAAGATGACACCGGTGATTGCGTTATCATAGTTGGACGAGAACCCCATAAAGACAAGCAGATAGCTGATAGAAGCCATAATCACTGCACCAATTGCAGCGCCGATTACGGTACCAACACCACCGGTCAGGCTGATGCCACCAAGCACGCAGGCTGCAACCGCTTTCATGTCATAGCCGCTGCCGCTGGTAGAGGTAACAAAGCCGATTCGGCTGCAGAAGATAATGCCTGCCAGGGCACTCATCAGTCCGCATATAACATACGCGGTAACTTTGGTGCGGGTTGCCGGGATGCCAACTAAAGTCGCGCCACTTGCGTTGTCGCCAACTGCAATAAAATAGCGGCCCCGACGGGTGCGGGTAAGTACTAGGTGGATCGCGACTACAAGCAGTACGGCACAGCAATAATAAACAGTAAACTGTCCAATCATCGTAACCGAAGAGAAATCTTTAAAATCTTTGGGCAGGTTTTCCACCCAGGCACCGCCAGCATAAATGTACATCATGCCGCGCAGAATGCCATTGGTACCCAGCGTGAAAATAAGTGACGGCACTTTCATCACCGCGACACCCCAGCCGTTAATTAAGCCAACGATGGCACCGATAATGAGGCCCATGGTAAATGCAAAAATCCAGTTTGCACCGTCGCGCAGCAGGCTGCCTACGACAGTTGCCACAAAGCCTAAAGTGGAACCTACCGAAACATCAATTTCGCCAACAAAAATCGCAAATGCCATGCCGACCGCTACCAAGGTATAAACAACGGAAGAGTTAAAGCAGGCACTGATACTGCTGACAGAAAAAAACTTGGGATTTATAAGACCAACAATCACGAACAGCGCAGCCAGAAACAGAAAGCTGGTTACTTCGCGCGCTCGCAATACTTTTTTCAAATTGCTCATGCCTGCGCCTCCTGTTCACAAGTTACACCAAAAGCGGCAGCCATCAGGTTATCCTGTGTAATCTGTTCTTTTGCAAATTCTCCGTTAATTGTGCCTTGGCATACGGTAACCGCACGGTCTGCTAGCTCTACAATCTCTTCCATATCGCTTGAAATAAGTAAAATGGAAACGCCTTGTTCTCGCAGGTCATGAATAATGCTGTATACATCGCCGCGAGCCGCTGCGTCAATTCCGCGTGTCGGCTCGTCCAAAATGATAATTTTGGGTTGAGTGGAAAGGCTGCGCGCAATCACAATCTTTTGCTGATTGCCGCCGGAAAGGCTGCCAGTTAACTGGTCTTGGCCAGTTACTTTAGTGCGGAAATTATCCACATATTTTTGGGTAACGGTGTGCTCGCATTTTTTGTTTAAAAAGCAGTTGCCCATTTCTTTATCTTTTAGCAATGCACTTGTGGTATTTGCGGCAACGTCGCAAATTTTAAACAGACCGTTGAGATGTCTGTCTTCCGGCACATAGTTTAGCCCTGCCTTGATGACGGCACGGGTCGAGAGACCTGTAATATCCTTGCCGCCTAAAATGGCTTTGCCGCCCAGAACTTTATCCATCCCAAAGATAGTGGTGGCCATTTCGGTACGTCCGGCACCTACTACGCCCGCAACGCCCAATATCTCACCAGGATAAACTTTAAGGTTCATATGAGAAAAACCATAGCCGCTGTAATTTTGCAGTTCAAATATCGGCTCGGCCGTATAATCTACTTTCGTATAAGGTTTGCCGCTGTGGTCGACCGCCTCTTCCATATTCGGCGGCAACAAGCCTTTAACCAGCATCTCGCGGGTAAAATCGCTTGCCGCCCCGCTAAGGGTTACAACACCATCACGCAAAATCGCAACATCGGTAGCAATCTCAAAAACCTCTGCCAAGCGGTGGGTAATATAAATGATGCCGATTTGCTTTGCACGCAGGTCATTGACACATTTAAAAAGACTTTCTACTTCGTCGAAAGTTAAGGCACTCGTTGGCTCATCTAAAATCAGCATCTGCGCGTGGCGCAGCAAGCCACGCAAAATTTCAACAAGCTGCTGCTCTGCGATGGAAAGGCTGCTTGCTTTGCGGTTAAGGTCAAGATGCCAGCCAATCTCATTCATGGTGTCTACGAGTTCTTTATGTAATTCAGACTTGCTCTTTTCAAACCCGATGACGATGTTTTCTTCCACCGTCATATTCGGAAAAAGCAACGGCTCCTGTGGAACCATATAAATTCCCTTGGACAGTGCCACCGACGGCTTTGTGAGCCGCACTTCCTCACCGTTGATTTCGATTGTGCCTTCGTCTTGCTGGTAAATACCCATGATGATTTTCATCAACGTGCTTTTGCCAGCACCGTTGCCGCCGATTAAAGCAACCACCTCGCCAGGATAAACCGCAAGGTCAATACCTTTTAAAACGGCATTCAGGCTAAAGGATTTATGTATCCCTTTTACAGCAACCAGCGGCACAGGGTTTATGGAACGTTCTGCTTGTGCCATTGAGGACCCTCCATCCGAAAGATTTGTAAGCAGCAAGTTTAAAACATTTGTTGCTTTGCTGAATTTTTATCCGCAGCTTCATCATAGTAGATTTAAAATCATTTGTCAATTGATAAATCATTGTTTTCGCATTTTATTTGCAACAAATTATCCTATTTTTCTCTCCATCAAATACATTTTTTATGTAAAACAGCTTAAAATTTGTTTAAATTGAGTATAAATCCACCTTTCACTTCGTGCGAAATACATAAAAAAGATTACAATCTCAGATACGTTTGACAGATTGTTTTTTGACTGCTATACTAAGTATATCTTAAACAAATGATTTTTAGTCAAACATTTGTTTAAGATTACAACAAAAGCATTGTTTCTGACAAAAGCGTACATTTTTCTATGCTGGATACATTTGTAAACGTATTCCAAGCTTCTATTACATTCTTATTTTATGGAGGATACCCCTATGGACCGTGATAACTCTCGTGATTACGAAGAGGCTCTAATTGTTAAAACCGCTTGGTATTACTATTTAGAAAACATGACCCAGCAAAAAATTTCTGAACTGCTCGGCATTTCTCGTATGAGAGTGATTAAATTACTTGAGAAAGCCCGGCAAACCGGAGTGATACAGTTTAAAATCCGTGAAGACAGCGCTTCTCGCATGGAGCTGGAACGTCGCCTTGCCGAAGCTTATCAATTAAAAGATACTTTCGTGGTTCCCACCAGCCCCGAAGCAGACAGTGTTAACGAAAGTATCGCACGGGCTGCCGCCATGTATATTAGCGATCGGCTTTCTGAAAACAGCTTTATCAATATGGGCTACGGGGACACCCCCAGCCGTATTTTAAACAACCTCGCCACTATGACCGAGCGGCCTATTTCTTGTGTTTCTCTGACAGGTGGTGTCAACTACTACCTTCCCAATACGCAATCCAACATCTTTAATGCAAAGCTTTATTTGATTCCGACTCCACTGCTGGCAGCCAGCAAAGAGGTGGTAGCTGCCATGCGGCAAGAAGATGCCGTGAAAGAGATTTCGCGTATGGCCCAGCTTTCGTCGATGACCGTGATTGGTATTGGTTCCATGACAGATGAGGCGACCATTTTAAAATCTAATATTCTTACCAAAAACGATTTCCTATATCTGCAGATGCAAGGTGCAGTGGGCGATGTGCTGAGTCATTTTATCGATCGCGATGGCAACCTCGTGAATGCAGAAATCGAGGACCGGCTCATCAGCACTTCGCTGGAAACATTGCGTCAGCTGAAAAACGTCATTGGCGTTGCCGCCGGCCGCTCAAAAGTCGAGGCAATTCGTGCTGCTCTGCGCGGCGGATATCTGGACGTCTTAATTACCGATGAAGATACCGCTTTGCGACTGTTGGAAACACCCCCAGCTACAGGTGAATAATCCCCCCCTTTTCGTTTTATGTTGCAGAAAATTCTGATTACCTATAATAAAGGAGCATGATACGATGGCACAAAAATATTTAATGGCGGTCGACGCCGGCACCGGCAGTGTGCGTGCTGTGCTGTTTGACCTCGCAGGCAACCAACTGGCTTGTGTGCAGCGAGAATGGGAGCACAAAGAAGACCCTCGCTGGCCGGGCAGTATGGATTTCGACTGGGTGCATAACTGGGGGCTCGCTTCTGGTTGCATGCGCGGTGTTTTGGCCGAAAGCGGTATCGACCCCAAGGAGATTGCCGCAGTTTCTACCACCTGCATGCGCGAAGGCATCGTGCTTTATGATGCAGAAGGTAACGAAATTTGGGCCTGTGCCAACGTAGATGCCCGCAGTACCGACGAGGTAGGCGAGCTGATTCGTAAGGATCCCGTGCTGGAAAAAGAACTGTACTTAGAATCCGGGCAAACCTACGCCTTGGGTGCACTTCCCCGCCTACTTTGGGTCAAAAATAAAATGCCGGATATCTATGCAAAAACCGCGACCCTGGGTATGTTTAACGATTGGCTGATTTATAAAATGACCGGCATTTTGGAAGTAGAGCCGAGCAACGGCTCCACTACAGGCATCTTTGATTTACAAAAACGGAACTGGGATGCTTCGATTGCAGAGCGATGTGGCCTGCGTACTGATATTTTCCCACGGGTACGGGAATGTGGCAGCATCATTGGTAGCGTCAATGCCAAAGGCGCTGCCGAAACAGGGCTTGCCGAAGGAACCCCTGTGGTTATCGGCGGCGGTGATTGTCAGCTCGGCTCTATCGGCGTTGGTGTCGTTGCAGCCAACCAAGCTGCTGTATTTGGCGGCAGCTTTTGGCAGTATGAGTTTAACACAGCCAATGGTAAAACCGACCCAGGCTGCCGGGTACGCGTTAACTGCCACGCGGTGCCTGGTATCTGGCAATATGAAGCACTGGCTTTTAAGCCCGGCCTCGTAATGCGCTGGTTTCGCGACGGCTTTTGTCAGCTGGAAAAACAACAGGGCGAAGCCGATGGCAAAGACCCCTATTATTTAATGGATAAAGCCGCGCAACAGGTGCCCGCCGGGTGTTATGGTATGATGTGCACCTTCTCGGACGTCATGAATTTTATCCAGTGGAAGCACGCTTCCCCCACCTTTACCAATTTTGAACTGGACCCTGAAAAATTCAATCGTTATACTTTTTACCGCGCTATTTTAGAAAACACCGCGCTGATTACCCGTGGTCATCTTGAACTGGTGCGCGAAGCAACCGGCAATATGCCAAGCGAAATCATCTTCGCGGGCGGTGCCGCCAAGAGCAATCTGTGGTGCCAAATTCTCGCAGATGCACTTGGGTTGCCGGTTAAGGTGCCCGTTGTAAAAGAAGCTACGGCACTGGGTGCAGCAATTCTTGCTGGCGTAGGCGTGGGCATCTACCCTGATGTTGCTACCGCCGCGAGCAAAGTAGTACGTATTGAAAAAGCCTACCAGCCAAACCCAGAAAACCACAAAGTTTATGAACAGATGTACAAACCCTGGCGCGAGGTTTACGCTGCTCAGCTTACACTTTGTGACAAAAAGCTGACCAAAAACATGTGGATTGCGCCCGGCTTGTAAGCCTAGCTCCCCACGGAATAGATGGAGGAAATAAGAATGTATATCGTCAACGAGAGTGAGCGGGACTACCGTTTCGGAGACAGTGGCCCCAAATATTTAATGAAAGGCCCGCGCATGAACTTTGCTGTTGTACAGTTTCAGGCTGGCCAAGATTTTAAGGCACATCTACATAATGTGATGGAAGAAGATTTTTATATTTTAAGCGGCGAGATTGATATTGTGGTAGACGGTGTTGTTAACCACCTTAAAGAAGGCGACCTGATTCATATTGAACCGGGTGAAACTCATTACTGTATCAATAATTCTTCGGCGCCAGTAAAGATGGTGTCGGTGTTGGCACCTTATCAAGAAGTAGATAAGGTGGAGGTCGACGGCTATACTTATTAAGTGTCGTCAAATCGCTTACAGGAGGTTTGTGATATGAAATCAATCAAAGCAGTCCCTGTTACGCATGAAAATTTCCGCCCATACGGCTTTATCGCGAACATTGCTGACCCTTCCGCAGACTATGCAATGAGCGACACATTGCCCGCCTTCCACCGTGACATGGTGCTGGCCCCTATGGCTGACCCCGCTCCTATTGCTTTTGGCTCACTCAAAATCAATCGTCGCCCCACTGAGATTCGGGACGTGGAGTACCACTCTGGGGCGTGTGAGGTTATGATGCCGCTCGACGATGATATGGTCATCTATGCTGGTCCCGCGAGCAATGATGTAGTCGAACCGGAAAAGCTGGAGGCGTTTGTGGTACCACAAGGCACATTGGTCGTTTTCCGGGCTGGTGCTTGGCATGGTGCCCCGTGGCCTGTACGCCACGAAACAGCTACCGTTCTCATCTGCCTGCCGGAGCGGACTTATTTAACTGACACGGTAAAATACCCACTGCCGGAAGAGCAAACTATTACAATCGAACTCCCCTAATTTGCGACAGTCTTTTCAGTTTCTCGAAGATTTGGCGCAACAATAAAAAGCACCGATGCCGAGTGTGGCATTGGTGCTTTTGTTTTAAGTAATATCACGATAGCCTAAATTATTGCGCGATGTGCTTTTTCTTTGCGTTGTTTAAGCGCGCAACGAATGGTGGGCAAGTAAAATGCAAGATTGATAAGTACAAACAATGCGCCGTAAAAGAACATCACGAAGACACCTTTCGGCATATGGCGGCTAAGAATCTCAAGCGGAGTGCCTACTCCACCGTTGATGTAGCCATAATCCCAGCCATACAACCGGTTGCCGATGATGCAGGGCACCAGCAACAATGTTACCGGCACAAAGCAAAGCAGAGTATCCAGCAGACGCGGCGTGTAATATCCGCTGGTCCAAAGTGCAGCAGCAATCAAAATCATCATAAAATGATAGAGCAGACTACGCAGGGGGACGAAGCTGAAAAACGGATAGCGATTGAGATAAACATTAAAAACCATGCCGAAAACACCGCCAAACAGGCCAATCGTGCAGATGTTGGCCAGCGCTGCCCTGCGCATCCACCCCTCTTTGCAGAATGCCGCAAACGGCAGCATCAACCAAAACAGAGAGCATAAATAAAGCGGCAGCGAAGTGCTTGGGTCAAGCACGCCGGAAGATTGGTATTCCCACACCCAGTAAATCGGGTCAAAGCATGCCATCAGCACCGAAGCGGCGCGTAAAAGCTGTGTCTGGGTTGCTCTGGTTTTGCGCTTGATAAAAATGCAAAAAACAGTTATAGCTACGGCAGAAAGTGCCATAAACAACAGATGAAGTGGTTGAAACATAATTCGTATCGCTCCTTTTTGTTACAGCACAGCACCTGTGGCTACTGTCCTGAGAGGATACTCTTACTTTATACTGCTCATCTTAATCTCACATTTATGTTATCTTAAAAAGAATTAAGAAAAGCCGCCTTTGGTATCCTGTCTGATAACAGAAACGCGCAAAGGCGGCAATTTTTTTCAATTTCTGCGAAAAAACTTCAAAATTAAAGCTTTTAGACCAATGCCCGGATACCGAAATACAACAAAACAACTACACCAAGCACGATCCGGTACCAACCGAACACTTTAAAGTCATGCTGCTTCACATAGTCCATCAAAAAGCGAATAGACACCAGCGAAACCACAAATGCGACCACCATGCCAAGTATTAATGTAGCCATCTCCGCACCTGTGAACTCAAACCCAAACTTGAGCAATTTCACTGCGCTTGCGCCCAGCATTGTGGGCACCGCGAGGAAGAAAGTAAACTCTGCGGCGGCAGTGCGCGACACACCAATCAGCAATGCGCCAATGATGGTTGCGCCAGAGCGGGAGGTGCCGGGAATCAGTGAGAGCACCTGGAAAACACCAATTGCAAACGCCACCCGATAGTTGATGTCAGAAAGTCGACGCACCGTGGGGCGATGGTGTCTATTGTTATTTTCCACCAAAATGAACAGCACGCCATATAAAATCAGCATTGCGGCAATTACAAGCGGCGTGCTGAAATGAGCCTCGAGCCAATCGTCAAACAAAATGCCAAGCACGGCAGAGGGAATGCAGGCAACTACAACCTTAAACCAGATGGAAAACGTCTCTTTTTTAATAACAGGACCGCCGCCAAAGCGAAACGGAAACATCTTATTCCAAAACAAAACCACAACTGCGAGAATAGCACCCAGCTGAATTACCACAATAAACATATCTTTAAACGCCTGGGTCATGTTCAATTTTAAAAACTGGTCTACCAACAGCATATGGCCGGTACTGCTAATGGGCAGCCACTCGGTAATGCCCTCTACAATACCAATAAAAATTACTTTTAACACTTCAACAAAACTCATGTCTTTGATTCCTCTGTGTTTCTCAACAGCCTTATCGGCTCTCGTTTTTTGTTGTGCCGCCTCTTGCGACCGTTTTTCAGTGTACCACATCCAAAGGGGTACCGCAATCCTTTTTGCCGGTTCTCACCAGCATTTCACTGTTCCTCTGCTTGACTGTGCCGCTTACGGTTGACACCTGCGCAGGAATGTGTTATATATAACCACTGGCTTTTATACCGTAAGCTTACAATTTTTGCTCACTTGCGGTTTTAATACTACAAGCTTCAAAAGAAAGGAAGTTTTTATGAAAATAAGCTTAATCCAGATGGATGTACGCCTTGGCGAGCCGGATTTCAACTTTGCCCATGCAGAGGAGTTGGTGCGGCGTGCCGTAGCAACCGAGCATCCCGATGTTGTTACCCTGCCAGAAGCCTGGAACGTCGGATTTTTCCCCAAAGGGCACCTGGAAGAGTTAGCCGACCAAAATGGCGCACGCGTTAAACAGGTATTCGGCGCGCTTGCCAAAGAGCTTTCTGTCAATATTATTGCCGGTTCTGTGGCAAATCTGCGCGATGGCGCACTCTACAACACCTCTTTTGTGTTTGACCGCAGTGGTAATCTAGTGGCAGAGTACGATAAAACGCATTTGTTCACCCCCTCTGGCGAACATCGTTTTTTTACCCTTGGCAACCACGTAGTTGATTTTATGCTGGATGGTGTCCATTGCGGACTCGTCATCTGCTATGATATCCGCTTTGTAGAGCTGGTACGCACTTTAGCACTGCGCGGGATTGATCTGCTGTTTGTCGTGGCACAGTGGCCCGAAATGCGCGGTTTCCATTGGGACACCCTCAACCGCGCACGCGCCATCGAAAATCAGATTTTCGTTGCCTGCACCAATGCCAGCGGCATGGCGGGCAAAATCAAAAATGCCGGGCATTCTGCACTCATCGACCCCTGGGGCGAAACACTGGTCATGGGCGATGACACCGAGTGCATCCTCACCGCCGAAGCTGACCTTTCGGTGGTGCAAAATATCCGCAATTCTATTAACGCTTATCGCGACCGCAGACCGGAGCTTTACGAAATCACCGGGAAACAGGAAAACTAGTCTGCTTCCCGCTCTCTTCTTATTCTCCCTATTTGAAAAGCACGCACTTGTCTGAGTCGGCAAGTGCGTGCTTTTATTAATCAGATAGCTTGTCTCTCACAAAATTACTGCTTTGCCACCCTCTCTTCCAGCTTCGGCATGTCTGCCCAGCACCGTCGGTGAATAAACTGGTAACAAATCCCCCGGAAAGAGGTTATTTTTGATGAAGCTTCCTGTCATTGGAATCCCCTGCACCGCACAGCTCGCAAGCAACGGGCAAACAAGCGTGCTCAATCTGCCGCAGGCATATGCCGATGCTGTTTTATCCGCGCGCGGTATTCCGCTGCTGCTGCCCCCTACCGACGACCCCCTACTGCGCCAAAGTGCGCTTTCGCATTGTGATGGTCTGCTGCTGCCCGGTGGCGGGGACCCTGACCCTCGCTTTTACAGCGAATCGCCCCATCCTCTTTTGGGTGAAGTTAATTTTGCGCAAGATCGGTTTGAGATGGCACTGTTTGCGTTGGCTCAAATCAGGGAACTGCCGGTGCTCGGCATCTGCCGCGGCATGCAGTTGGTTAATGTGGCGCTGGG
>OBXZ01000990.1_pt1 | contig 16282 bp, 22 predicted proteins | sample 1538171 | NCBI WGS metagenome assembly OBXZ01 (sample SAMEA2580161, study PRJEB22360) | human gut metagenome | biome: human gut; feature: human-associated habitat; material: faeces | place: Denmark | collected 2008/2010
GTAATTCTTTCTCGTTTGGTAAAGAAGCTCCTTTAGTATAATCTTTTAGAACCTGTCCAGAATTTTTCTTATATTTTTGAGTGGTTTTCTGGAGAGACTCAAACTGATTTTTTAATGAATTTAACTTTTTACCAGCATCACCGGTATCAACAGTGAGTTTTATCCCTTTACCTAAACTATTACTTAGATCGGATACTAATCTCCTTATAGTTGAATTGTCCATTGTGGGAGTAATCGCTATTTCGATTACACCATTTCGTACTTTGGACTCGACACCTTTTAAGATTGAGTTAGCAGCCTTTTGTAAATCAGCATCACTTACTTCTATATCAGGCGTAAAACGTATGGGAAAACTGTTATTGTCTGCCATAAATATTATTGCCTCCTTTCTTGATTATTTAACTGCTTGTGCGATTTTACTAGCATATTTTCCTGCAACTTCTGACATAGCTTGATGCGCAACAGCAGCTCTTTCCGCTAGTAGTATCTTATATTCCGCCTCTATTTCAGCCAAAGGAGGAGGAGTCATTCTTTCTGGTACTCGTGTGCTACCATGTATTCCTAGATTCATTGCTAATTCAAAGACAGTGTCAGCCCCATCTACATACCAATTACCCATCTTTGAACTGTTGACCATGATATTTGCAATGGCATCAGACAATCCAGTGGTTAAAGACAAATCATCATTAATAGTCTTATGTAACCCGAAACTCCGTTGATAAAAGCGGGGAGTATAATTTTCATAGTATTTTGACACAATTAAGTCAGCCATTGTGTGTAATTTTTCTTGCATCCTCTCTGCTGCTAGGTTTGCGGCTTCAATACTCATTTGAGTAAATACCGCTCGTAATTTATTCATATTAGTAGCCAATTAGCTTACTCCCTTCAAAAAAAGAGCCTCTTGGCTCTTAATTAATCCTCTTGTTTTTGAATTGTTTCTAATAGACTGTCTAACATCTCAGGTTGTATATTCCCGATTAGGCTAGAAAGCCCTTTGTGTAGTTCTAATTTAATTTCAAATAATTTTTGACTGATGATTGTAGAAAGAGAATTGCGTTCTTTCAAGGTGTTATCTAAACACTCTTGACATAAATTAAAAAATTCTTTGTATCTTCGATTGTCAAATTCATTTTGTTTAGACGTATTTTCTAATTCAAAAATTATATTATGTCGTTCTAAGAAGTCATAAGCCTCATAGTTGTCAAAATTGGATATATCTATGTTCGTAAAGATCGTGATGGCAGACATATCCTCAACAAGTTTCTTTCTGATAGGGTTATACGTAGCAATCCCATCTACAGACTCTTCAACTAAATAATTTAGAATACTGTCTATGCAGGCCATTCTGACATTTAAGGGAATAAGAAAAGTATATTCAATCAGATGTTTCCAATCTTTCCCGGTTTCTTCAAGTTCAATTAAATTTTCGATTTTTATTTTCTGCATGATTATTTCTCCTTCTTGGCTTTTTTAGCTTTTGCTCGTTTCCGTTTACTTCGTTGTGCTTTTAAATGCTCATAAGTACACCATCCACCATCTAACTTTGAATAACATACCCAGTACAAATTAATGCTTTGGAATTTATAGCAAAATAACTTTCTCTTTATCGGTGCTACATGATCAGGCATACCTTTGATATCAATAACGTCAATATGACCGTCTGGATATGTAAGCACAAAATCAGCAATGTATGAAATTTCTTTATACTGCTTTCCTTTGTGTTTAAACTTAGGCTGTAATTCGAATTTTTTCTGTAATTCAAAAGAAGTGATAGTACCCTTTTTTACACCAGGTATTACCACTTCTTTATAAAATTTCATTTCGATAGCTGAGTCAAAGATAATTCCGTCATATGTGCGATTGTCTGTTTTTTTACTTACATTATATTTGCTTGTTTCTGCCATGATTTAGTCTATCCTTTTATTGTGTTCTAAATATTTCTTTAATCTTACAAAAATACGTTCTTGTCCTTTAGGAGTAATGCGTAATTTTCTGCCGACAACAATTCGATCTCCAAGGTCGGCCGGAGTTTCTGTCACTTCAAACCATCCCATGTACCGTTGGTAGGGTTCTGTTGTATTCATAAGAATCTCTTCATCTCTTAACCAACAGTGTAATTTATTACGTCCAATTCTGATTCCTTTTTTACTAAGGAGTTTTGCGAACTCGCCAACTGAAAGAGTTTCATCCGAAGCAAGAATTTGTTCTGCAAATTCAACTTTAGGTTTTTGTTGACGTAATAAATTTGTTTGTTCATGAATAAGAGCATCTTTTTTCTTTATGGTGTTCTGGGTAATCAATAAAGCTTTTGCCAAGATTGTTTTTTCATCATCTTCCTGATTGACTGGTATATATCCACCAGTTTGTCTGATTTGAGGAAGTACTTCAGATGTAACCCAGCGTTTAAACTTCTTTGCAGAATCAAGCTTGCTTCCGAAGATCAGAGCATATAAACCTGACTCATTGATCGCCGTAAGTCCACGTGAAGGAATTTCGGCGCTAACAAAATTCACTGGAAATACTTCTTTTGGAATGTGATTTTCAAAGGTCGCGATTTCCGACCTTTGGATAATGCGTCTATCTTCTTTGTCAACATGACTGATTATTGCATCTTTTGTGTTTTTATATCCAAGTGCTGTTGCCACGTCTTTCCCTACTAACCAGGATTCGTCTTTCATTATCACTGTACGGATTTTTCCAAATTCGTTGCTATTAAAAACTATTAATTTGCTATCTTTTAAATCAGTGTAATTTTCCATGTTAATTAATTCTCCTTTGTTTTATATTATAGGTACTGTATTTCACAATGACTATTTGCACTGTATCCACCTGGTTCCCCATATTGATGGTAGTACTTCAGATCTAACCCAACGTTTAAACTTCTTTGCATTGGGAAGTTTACTTCCAAAGATGAGAGCATACACTCCAGATTCGTTAATTAGAGTTGTTCCCCTTGGTGAATTAAAACTGTCGTTTTGGCAGTTTTGTTTATCTTCAGAATCTACGTGCTTTTTTAATGCGCCAAAGCTATCTGAGTATCCAAGGCTTTTAGCAATATCTTTTCCTACAAACCAAGGTTGATTATCAAATTCTACAGTTCTGATTGTTCCGAATTCCTCATTCATAAATGTCATTATTTTATTTTCCATTTTAAATCTCCTTTTCATCTCTTAAATTAATTCATGTTTACACCAAGCATCATAAAGATGCATTGTATTTTTCCTATTCCATACAAATACAATTTTTTTCTGATCATGTGTACTGTCGGGTATAATATCAAGCAACTCAGCTCCATAACTCATATACCAGAAGTTTTGTAGCATATTAGGAATATATACACTTTCTTCGGGATCATATGTTTTCCCTGTAATGGCACTTGTGGTTTTCATTTTTTGCTCCTTTCCGTAAATTTTTTTAAAGACATATGTATCTTTGTACCATATATAAAAAAGTTTACGCTTTGAAAAAAATAAGAGAAAACCTTGCCTTTTTAGCATTCTTAATTGTGGCTCTTTTCTGAGACACGATAAAAAATAAGAGATACATATTCGGTGAATACGCATCTCTTAGTCATTATGCTATTCACTAAACCCTTGTTTCATCTGATACTTTTAACTTACTTCTGTTTCCTCTTTTTTGAGGAGAAGCAGAAGAAGGAGGGTGGTTAAAGCTTAAAACTGAATCAATATCAGCAAGAATATTTTCGTGGAAAGAATCTTTCTCTGAAAGATCACACGAATTTAAAATTTTGGCACATTTTTCTTTGGATATGTCTCCACAGGAGTATTTCTGAAGTGTATCAAAAATGATTTTACAGTTTTCAGAATCAAACATAAAATGCCATGTTTCTGAGTTCTGATCATCCTCACAGTTGGGACAGTATTTATATGTTTTGCCACAGCAAAAACAGGTTCTTTCTTTGGCCATGTTTTCCTCACTTTCCGTATTATATGGATAGGAGGTGCCCTGGGAAGGACACCCCTACGTAATTAATCCATTTCTGGTACAATAATATCAAAGAGTTTTTTCTCTTTGTCACAGTATTGCTGCATACATGTAATTTCGAATGGGTGTTTACCATCAGTCGTAAATGTAAGATCAACAGTAGAACTTAATTTAGCTTGAGGAAATACAAGATAAGCATTATATAATGTAGAAACATTACAAACATCTGCTCCAAGTACCTGCAGTACTAATTTACCAGCAGTAGGGAATTTAATAGCAGAGTTAGAAACCATAACTGCATTTTCAGCATCATATGTATATTCAATAAACAGCTGAGAGCCTGCTTTCAATCCGGTTGGGATTGTAATAGTATTTGCGCCTGCCTGGTGAATGAAGTTAGAAGCAGAAGCAGAAGAACCATTTGTATATTTTGTTCCTAATGTGCTATCACCTCTTAATTCATAAATATATTTAATTTGCTGTTTTGGATTGTGTTTTAAAGTGATTGTTGCCCCATCTGTCACATCAACAGTTTCAAAAATTGGTGTTTCAATTTTCTTATCAGTTGTTGCAACTTCTTTTTCTGTACCAAACTGAGCAGCAGCAAGCCCTAAATCAAACAGTGAGTTAGTAGCAGAGAAAGTTGCTTTCTTAGCTCTATCGAACTGCATAATAGGGATTTCCAAAGCATCAACTGCGTCAGTTGTTTCGCTTTCACATTTGATTGTTGGTTCTGTAATCTGATTAATACTCCAAAGAACCTCTCCGGTTTCACTGTGAAGCATGATGGCCCTAAGTGGGCGATCAATTACGAAATTATTAATATTAAACATAATTTGTTTCTCCTTTCATTGTGTCTAAAAAATACATTAAAAAAAGTGACTATTCGTCACTTCCTATCCATGTTAATTCTTTAGATTTAATTTTGCTTGTATCTATCATTCCACTATAGCAACCCTGCAGTAGAGCCATTACATTCTTCTTGCGCTGTATTTGTTTAACGCTAGCCATAAAAGCTCCAATATTTAGATCACGAATAGTTTGATAGTTGTATTTAAACTCTTCGGTATTAACCATTGATACTATGAGTGGAGCAAAGAAAGATTTAAAAGGCTTATCTTTGCTCATCTCTCTATCCTGCCTATGTACTTCAATCAATAGTTGTTTTGTAGATTCATTACCAGCCAATTCTATTTTGGCTTCCATCCCATGTAACTTACGTAAATATGAAACTATTTGTAAATAAGCATAATTATCTAAGATGAGTCCACTGTCATAATCAAAAAGAACTAAATCACCACTATCTTTTTTTACGCTAGGAACTAATTTAGAAAAATCAATTTCTTCTGTAAAAAATAATTTAGTGAATTCTTTCTGTATAGTTGGAGTTAGTTGTGAGAATAATTCAAAGTCTTCCATCTTTTCATAATCTATACCCAAGTCCCACAACTGTGATTTCATATCAGAAGGAATCGCACATAGTGTGTGTAAAACATTAAAATATTCCTCTTCACCAATCGAGATTATTTGTCCAATTGTTGGTTGCTTCATGGTGATATAGTCATTAATGGGATATTCGTCTCCGAATACAATATGTAATTCATCAATATACTGTTCCATATTCACTCTTTGTAACAGCTTCCTTTAAAGAATTTGGAACTATAGTTTCAAATTTTAAAGTTCTGCAGGAGTATTCAGTGTCTGTAACAGAACTCACATTATAGACTAGTTTTAACTGTATTCCAAAGATGTTACTCCAATTAAAAATATCCCTAATACAATAACTTAACAAATCATGACGATCTCCACCAAGATTTGTTTTTATATTATCTTCATGACAAAACACTTTAAAGATAATTTGCTGTTGTTTCATTACCTGATTTGTTTTCGATGGATCTATATCATCTATATCGAAGCAAATAAAATTTTTTACTTTTGATTGGACGGGTGTAATTCTGTTGTAGGAATAGATATTAACATCTAAGTATTCATCTGGTGAACTCAATTCTAATTCAGGATTATTTAATAATTCTATGATATCAGTATCTTTGTAGATCATTTCTTTGATCAATCGTTTCTTTTTGATTATATCATCATCAATCTCTTGAAAGTTTCTATTCATAGACTAACCACCTCCAATGCTAAAGTATCCTGACAGGTTTTATCTGAGTTATATGCACATAAAGTAATTGGTTGTCCAATGATACTATAGACACTATCGCATTGAAGCGTTAACTGGTTGCCTTTGATGTCAATAAATAGATACTTTTCATAGTCTTTAGAAATTAGTACTTCCCAAGTAGCTATTTCATCTTCAAGCATTTCATTGTCTACTCCATAAAATGTTGCTGAGAAAACCTTTGGAGATCCTCCACATTTTATGTTTGGATTTGTACCTTTGTAGCTTATAGAGATACTTTTATGTATGTCAGCTATATCGTCTTCACTAGGGGGAACAGTAGTAGTATAGTAGTTAGCAATCATGAGATCAGGATTATCTTCTACTGGATTATACTTATCCTGTTTTAATGTGAATTTTGTGATTCCAATAGGAACAACATCTTCGCGTTTAGTGACGCTCCAAGCGACAGGCTTATCTTTATTCATCGTAATTAGAAAACGTTGATCATAGTCAATTGTATTTGTGGTTTCATTGGTTGGAAGCCAGAAAGCAATTTGGTTTTCAATAGACGTTACCATATAATCTGTCCAAACCCCTGAATTGTTAATTTTGTTTTTCATTAGTTCGTTATACTAATGTTTTTATTTACCATTATAAAAGATATTATAGTATTTTTGATATTTTCTATTTAAATAGCATGAAGCATCACAATACAACCAATCTAATAATTTTTTACATTGTTTCTTACCTGTAAAGATGAGAACTTTTGTAATACCATTGTGATTACTAGCGTCTGAAATACAACCACCCATATTAAATAAAGCATTTTGGATGGCAGACTTCATACCAATACAGAAATCATTTGTAGATGTAATTGATACAGATATTTGTTCTTTTTCTGATTTAGTTGTATAACTGGATATACAACCATTACCATCAAAGTATCCTCGTATAAAATGTGATAATAGTTCTTCACTTAGCCAGTTTGGGAACTTTAAATTTATACTTTTATTTTGCAACATTCCTAATGAATTTAACTTTTGGCTCATATGAGAACTAAACATTGTTAATCTGTATTGATTTTTATAATTATGGTTATAATAATTCTTTTTGCTATAATCAATAAAATCCAAAGGTTTTTTACTATTGATTTCCTCTCTTATCCACTCAAGAGTATTTCTATCACACTCTTGTAATGACATAGATATAGTATTTTTGGGTACATAGTTATTTCCATCAGCATAGAGGAATCCAATAATATATGCTTTAGAAGGTGTGTCTATAACATCAAAATAATACTCATTCAATTTATACTGACGCTGTCCATTGCCACTTAAATCTATACCACAACTTTTTAATATTCTAGCTACAGACTTATAGGAGATATTATAATTCGTTCCGATGTTTTTTGTTGTTTCTCCGTTAAGATATTGTTTTACAATATCATTTTTTTGGATTGTAGAAATAGAATTAATCTGAAAACGTGGTTTTTTCAAATCTTTGACAGCTTGATAAACAGTCGAATATTTAGCATTTGATTCAGTTACAATACCTTGTATCGTTTTTCCTTCTTTAAACTGTTTTCTATAATAATCTTTTTTTGTCAAGTTAGCTTTCCTCCTAAAAAAGTTAAATATAAAAAAGACAGTAATTATTGAGTTAGGAGTTCAATAAAATGGTAGCTATCCACTGTCCTGTCTTTAATATCAGATAAATAAATTTTTCTCATACTTTCATATGAGTTCAGAGCACATCAACACCATATTATTTCTATAACTTAGGTGACTCCCGTTTTCAGGCACTTGCCTTACTTTGCTCGTTGAAGGTTTCTCTATTCGAGACTTCCCTGCTGATTGTCCATTGTTAAAGTACTTAGCATCTTTGAGTATCCAAAGAGTTTTATTTCAGCATATACTATCTAAATATTTTTTTCTGCTTTCGCGACATTCACGCTTACATATATTTCAATGTTACGTTGTAGTATATTTAGTTTTAGGAGTTTCCAGCATAAAGAGAGTTTAATTTTAACCACAAGGTTTTCCTTATAGCTCGCACAATTCTACGAATTTCTGTTCCTTAAGACACCTAAACACGAATGAATTACTCTTTTATAGATCCATTTAAATGTCCAGTTACACTTTAATACATTATATTTAATAAACTGTGGGTCTTCGTTTTCACCAACAATAAGCCAAGTGTTGTACTCACCGATATCATTAGGTATATCAATATAAGTACCTATAGGATAATGTACCCCTGGTCTAAACTGTACATGATAGTCTACATGATCTTTATTGATGCTATATTTAGTATTGGTAAAATATTTTGCATCAACTAATTCATCATGGATTCGACACTTTCTATAAGCTGGATCGTTTTTAAATGTTGCATCTACAATCTTTATAGATTGTGAGTTAAGTGCCTCACCTACACAATTACCTTTTTTTGATTGTAATAATCTTTTATAGGAATCAAGCATTGTAATCACCATTTTCATGTATTTTGTCTACCAAAGAAGTAGCGTCCAAAATAGCTTTTCTGTAAAAATGATGACTATAATCTGACTTCTGTGCTTCAATTCTGGCTCGTTCTAAAATAGCCAAAATTTCTAAAACTGTTTCCTGATAGTCGAATAGTTCATTATATCCTTCTATTTTCCATAGCAATGATGCAAAGTAAGAATCTAATTCTTCGTATCCATCTTCTTTCATATATAAAAGTTTAAAGATGGAATTTTGTAATCGTTTTTTTACTTGCTGAATTTGCTCTTTAGGAAACTCGCCATATTTATATTTCATGTATGCCTCCTAAGAATTCTTTGTTCTAAATTTTTCGGTTGTGTAATCACGAAAAGCTTTTTGAGCATTTATGTGATTTCTTGATTGTAAGTTCTGTAATTTTTCCAATTGATTGGATTGAGCATAAAACTTCTCTTCACTACCTCCAACAATCTGTTGGGTTAGCAAACTACTATTCAATTGAGGTTCTAGCCATTCTTCAACCATCATTAGAGCAAGAATTTCGATCTCAATGTCTAATAGATCTATATTAAAAGTTTGATTAATATCATCCCTATCTGACAGATCAGATTCACATTTTCTAAATTTAGAAATACTACTTGTTAAATAAGAATTTAAAAAATCAAGGGTATCTTCTTCAGATAGATCTAAAAACACAAAATCTGTTATTTTTTTTATGAATTTCTCAAAAATAGTACTGTATGAGGTCATTAAATTTTACCTCCTACTATTTAACCAATTTTGCAAATTCTGTACCCAAAGTTTTGTCTATGATTTCAATCTTTTTTCTACTATCCAATTCTCCCTGCTTAATTAGTGTTCCGGCCATATCAGCAATAGCTTTCTTTAAGCCTTCTGGAGCAGAATTAATTTTTTCTTCAAGTTTATCGGGTGTTACACCAAAAAACTGTGTTGGATTGTCCAATCCAAAAAATTTCTCTTTAATCTCTTTAAGTTTTGGATATTTTTTTAAAAAATCATCATCATCTATTACAAACCGTGGCATAAAAACAAATTCGGATTTTCTTGCAATCATGGCAAGTAAGTCCTGATATTCTACATCACATACATCACCAAAATCAAACCAATCATATCTGTTGTGAGAACGTGTGTCTAATGCAGAGTAAATTAAGGGGCCAACAGTCACAGATACACAAGGAATCAAATCATCTTTATTGAAGGTTTTTTCTTCGACTTTGATAGGTTTCTTAGCAACAGGTTTTTTAATAGTTGCTTTAGTTTGTGTTTTTGTACTTTTTGGTTTTGTAGTGGAATTAGTATCTTTATTCATTGATTAAGTTCTCCTTTCGATCCAAAAAGAGCCGGACAAAAAAGTCCGACTCTCAAATATTTTATGCAGTTGCGATTGTCCATGTACCGAATAATTGATTAATGACTACGTTAACGCCCATTTTTTGCATGAACTCATATTCATATGTCATATCCTGATTTGTGTCGCCGTCAGAAATCTGTTTCACGTAAGCTTCACCTTCATTAACTAATTTAATTGGCTTATTATCAGTCATTGGCATCATGATCAACTTTTTGTTGTCTAATTTTTTCTTTCTAGTACCAACTTCGTTTACCTGAGGTAATACCATAAGCTTGATACCTTCAAAATATCCAGTAAGACCAGTAGTATTTCTTTCTTTTTTCATTTCGTCTGAAATCCATGCAGTATCTGAAAGAGCAACAATTTTACTCAGAGCAGCTCTTGTACCAATGATAACAACTTCAGAACCAGTATCGGTTTCTAAGTTTTGTACGAATTCTACAAGTTGATCTTTGGTTGTTGCATCTAATTTTGCTGTATACTTAAGATCAGTAGGTAATTTTTCATCAGCACTCATAAATGATTCATAAATCATATCGTTGACTTTTTGATCAAAAGCTTTATATACTGCAGTAATCATAGCAGCAAAGTCTTTTCTCCCTGCCTGGAATAATTCAAATTCATCATAGATTTTAATACCATACCAGTCAGTAGTAACAGAAAAAGATTCTCCATGACCCAATTTCTGACGAGTTAAATTATGATGATTTCCTGAAAATCTACTAACGGTAAGAATTGTATCGTCTGCTACATAAAATTCATTGGCATCTCCATCAGCTAAGTTTTTATTTTCAACGTATTCCTGAAAGAATGGATTGTCTCCCCAACCTGAAATAAGCAGGTTCTCAAGAGTCTCTTCCATAATTTCAAAAACTTCAACCTGATGTCTCCGAATTGCTTTTCTAATTGTCTTTCTTGAAGCGTCGTCAGGAATACCTAAAATTGCATTAAACTTTTTACGAATTAAATCGTTTGCCTGCTCAACACTATATTCTTGGACTTCATCATTTGCGGCATCAATCATCACTCGTGAGAAAGTCCTGTATTTGTTTTCGTCGTTTTCAAAACAGTTCTGTGTTGAACTATGTAAATCACAGAAATTTAATTTAAACATTATTTATTCTCCTCTCTTCTGTAGTTATTAGGCTACCTCTGTATTTTTTACAACTTCAAGCATAACCATCTTGAGTGCGTTTACAGAAAAACCTTTAACGGTTACATAACGAACTTTTGCAACAAAGCCATATGTAGAAACATCAGTATCTTTTGCGACTTCTTGATATTTTCTATCCTTTGCTACGACATAATTTCCTTCTTCAACCTCGTCGCCTATTGCGGCAATCATATAATCAGAAACTGCATACATGTCATGTTCTTTCAGTTCATACGCTCTTGTGGATTTCCCCTTAGTGTTAACATAGTTATATTCTGCCTGCTTCATAGTTGTTGACTCATCATAAATGAGTGGAACATCAGCAATTAGAACAACTTTGTTACCCTTAGCAGGGGTGGTTGCAGCATATTCTTCAAGTCCATTTGTTTTGATTGGTTCTCCGAGAGCCACAATTGATCCTTGTTCCATATCATTAGATGTGTCAACTACAGAAAAGATATGTCCACCGCCCATATAAGTGGCCTGAATCTTACTTGTTTCAACGACTCCATATTTAGTATCTGGCATAATTTTCCTCCTTAAAATATAATAATCTCTTAGAATTTTTTCTAAGAGATTAAATGGTTTTATTATCTACTTCCAGTTCTTCAAACAAACCGTCATATGGTTTTTTTGTTTCTTTTTTTCCGCCAATTGGCAGTTTGAAGTGTTTCTTTGTGTTTGTTTCTAATTTAAATTCTACAGACCCTGAACGCACAGCCTTTCCATAAATAGCATCACATTTTTCTGATATTTGAGCAACAGTATACTTATCAATATCTTTATTTAGCTGTTTAAATTCATCTAAGTCGGAAAGAGAATCAGTAAATTCATTTAGTATAGCCTCTTTCTCCTTTTTATCTTTTTCGTACAGAGTAGTCTCTTTAAAGCTTTTCAAAGCATCATAGTCTGAATAATCTTCCTTTAATTTAGTTATGGTTTTTTCTAATTCTTTTTTATCGTTTGTAAACTGATTTGTTAATTCATGTGTAGTTTTGTCAGAAGCAGAGGTAGCAATTGATTTTGCAAAACTTTCTAAAGAGTATTCGGGATCTCCTTCAACAAAGTCTACAATTGCGTATTTCTTTTTCTTTTTGCAAGCAAAATCAATAGTAACGGCGTCACCAGAAACAGAATAAGCAAATCCATATAATTTATAATCTTCCAGATCATATGCATATACTTCGAATGCTTCTGTGTCATAATCAACAATAGAATATCTATTATAAATTCCGTATTCAGTTTCTATTTTTTCTGTTGAAATTGCCTCATATAAAGCTTCTCTGAAATTAGAGCTTAAAAGAAATTCCTGAGCTTTCTTATCGGCTTTCATCTTTTCGAGTTTAGAAGTTAAAAGCTCAAGAGTCATTTCAGAAAAATCCAGTTCTAAAGAATCAGGGTCAAATCCATATGATTTGATCAGTTCATGAAACTGTTTAGTCAATTTATTATCCTCCTTTTTGTGTTTCTTTTTATTATCAGTGTTAACATTTGAATACATTGTTTTAAAATCATCAAACATTTTGTTCATTTGTTCTCTAAAGCTTTGATTTGAAAACATATGTAGAGATGCAGATTCAAAGCATGGCTCTGCAGATTCTAACAAGGCTAAAGCAGTAAAAGTAAAATCTTTTATGTGACAAACGCCATCTATCATTTCATATTCATGGACAGAGATTTCCATAGATTGATCTGTAATCTTGTTTGCTTTAATATGCTCATAGATTGGTTGCCTTTTCCAAAGGAGTATTTCACAGCAAAAATATTCATTTATTTGACCGGTATCTTCTTGAATTGTTTTCCAACACCAATGTGGTTGTTCAGGGACTAGCCCAAGAGGATTGGTTAAAACGACTTCCTTAGCTTCTCCATATTTATCAGTTATAAATTTAGAATCATGTGCACCAATTTGATCTTTATCAATTTTATAATTTGCGACCACTGGGACATATGCGAGTGTCTTAGCGCATTTTTCAAAATCTTGTTTGGAGATATAACTGCCATTTCTGTTATTCCCTTTGTAGGCAATGTACATAAATCCCTTGTCAAAACTTTCATTACTAGAAACAATATCATCGAGATAAGAACTAGAACAAATGCTCATTGTAGTTGATGTATCCACTATGTCACCTGCCTTTCTTTACATCAAAAAAAGACCATACATAGTGGTCTTGTTAAAAAGTTAATTTATCACTAAATAGATACTTTGATTTATCTATATTAGAAAAATTGAAAGAATTATTTGCTGATACTTTATTCTCAAAAATATAGACGTTTTTATCCGACTGTTCTTGAACTCTGATCAGTAAAAAATGTTTTTTTAATTCATGTGCTAATTTTTCATCAATACAATAGATGAACTTACTATTCTTCACTGTTTTTTCCTCCATCCTTTGTTGCTTGTCCTTCTTCGGATAAGTCATCAGGATCTTTGTTAGGGGCGCCTGTATTAGACTTACTTTGTACGAAAGAGCTGTTTAAAGGCTTCCAAAGTTCATGTAGTCCTAAAACATTTTCCATTGAAGTGGCCTGCATAACCTCATAAGGTGTATACCCAGCAGCAGTGGCCAAGTCTAATTTAACAGGAAGACCAAGGGTGGCCAATTGTTGCATACTTGAAAGATAATCTGTTTTGGAAAAGCAGGTTGTCCGATGAAATTTTATAGAAAAATCGGAACTAATATTTAATTTGATATAATGTTGCAACCATCGTTCAATTTTTCCTAAAAAATCAAAAGCAATTGTCTCATCAACTTCAATTGAATGTTTTAGTCCTACAGAGCCACCTTTATCACTATTAAAGAGCATTTCAGAGACACCAACTTGACTAAAAAGATTGGAAATTGATTGATTTAAAATATCCGTGTCAGTTGTATCATTGCTTTTAAAGTTAATTACATTTAAATCACAGGGAGTGAAAGCAGTAGCTGTTAAACTAGGAGAAGCTTCACTAAGGATAGAGTCCATTGTACTAACTAAATCTAAGTCTACAGCGAAATCATTTATTTCCTGTGAATTAGATAACATAGGTATTTTTTGCCACAAAAGTACGGTTGCTTCTAATTCTGTTTTTTCTTTAATAAGACTTTCATAATCTATTAGATCTAACAAAGATACAAAAATTGGAAGAAAGTAGGGGAGTGGTACTATAGGATCGACTGTTCCATAGGTATTTCAAACCATCGACTATTTGTTCCTTTATTTTTGTAATTATTGTATCCGTTTTTAAATATTGGATCATAATATTCTAAAAATTCATCGTTGTCTCCTATGTCAAAATACGAAGCATCGAATTCAAATCCATAAACTCCATCTTCAATACTAGTAGCTTTACAGTATTTTGGATCAAGGGTATGAATGAAAAAGCTATTTTCGTCTTCATAAACAAAGCCAAAGTATGCACCATCTCTTAATGAAGTGGCAAATATTTTAGGCATTTCGTTTTTCAAGGCAAACAAATTTAACCTTTTTGATACTTCCTGATATTGCTGCAACAATAGTGTTTGATCTAAATTTTGTGTAAGATCTGAATTGTATATTAGGTTATAGTCATAAAGTAACATAGACGAATAGTATTCTATTAGTTTTCTATATGGCATACTTACTCGATATAACCACTCTGAAACAGCACGTATGTTATCAATGTTCGACTGAGGGGATTGGATATACGTAAGAATTTTACTTTTTGTATACTTACTATAAGAACGTAATGATGTTTTATCGGCTTTTTGTAAGACTAATCTCTTTAAAACAGAATAATCAAAAGTTGTTGCAAAATTTTTTTGATACTCTCCGCTTTTTAGCGAAGCAGGCTTTTTCTTTATTGCAGTGCTATTTTTCGCTTCCATTTATAACTATAATCCACCTCCTCTCTAATCAAATCGTCTCCAGCTATTACGTGCAGGAGTGGCTTTAATGTATTTTGTGACATCTTTTTTGGGACGTTTCCTGTTGGTAATATGTTCTCTTCGAAGTTTGGATAGTTGCCATCCAAGAAGTGCGATACAATATGCCCTGTCATCATGCATTTTATTGGCTTTATCAGGCGCTAAATCGAAACGATCTTTTCCATTTGATTGTTTAAATCTATACATATTAACCAACTCGGTTTTGGTGTAGTCTATCTGTTTTAGAGCGATTTCTTCAAAAGTCTCTAAGTGATAAACGCTATTAGTGAAAGAAAATCCTTTCTTTTCTAGTTTCTCTACTTCTTCTTCACTAGGGTAACGATCTTTTAATGATCTATATCCTTTAGAATCTGTTTCATAGAGTAAGTTGAGATAACCTCGTCCATCATATTCGTTTGTAAATTCAATAAGTCCCATATTGATCATTTCAATAAGGGACTCATACATTTCTGATTTGTATTTTGTTGGAGAGACAAGCTGTAGCTTATCTGGAATTGCATTTGGAAAGTTTTTGGCTTCTGTAGGATTTTCGTTCTTATCAATAAGACCTCTGTGAGTTTTTCCACTTGCATCAGACCAATCTTCCATAAAAAAGTCGGCGATGTTTTTACCAGCTCCCCCAGATCCGGAATCAATTAATATTTTTAAAATATTTTCATAATCAGCTTTTTGTTCACCATTGTAATCTAGAATCATTTGTTTAATAGCTTTAATTTGATTAGGGGTATTCATTGGAGTTTTATTTTCTGTAAAGAGATCCTGCAGACAGACAACATTTACGATTCTCATTCTCCAGCCGTTATCAGGGTGCAAATAATATTCACCGATTGCTACAGCTGAGTTATCATAAGATCGAGCAGGATCATAAGCTATACAAAATTTTTTAACTCCTGTATCGTTATACAGAAGAGGCGGTCTATTATAAGAATTCTTTATAATAGAAGATCTTCGAATAATCTGTCCATCTCCTCCTTCGGTAGTAAAAATATTTTTATACTCCCTCATAGCAGCCTCTTTGTCTTTTCTCATAGCAGAATTTATTTTTTCTTCGGTAAGAAGAGCTACAGGTAGTCCTACACCGCGTTTTGTTGCTTTTAAAATGACATCACATGGTACGTCGGCGCAAAAATAGTCTTTATCTCCTGCATCCATACGAATGCTGCATTCTCGATATTTTTTAAAGAAATATTGATCTGTACTACTAGCGGAAGAACAATACAGAAGTTGGTTTGCAAAAGGCATAGGTTCCATTAACATGGCTTCGTTGTCTTCGTTTGTACCTAACTTAAATCTGGAGTCCTG